>JFJP01023594.1_pt1 | contig 11179 bp, 15 predicted proteins | sample 431651 | NCBI WGS metagenome assembly JFJP01 (sample SAMN02602958, study PRJNA72255) | Microbial mat metagenome, whole genome shotgun sequencing project. | biome: fresh water; feature: sink hole; material: water; isolation source: purple microbial (photo- and chemosynthetic) mats found in... | reverse complement strand
GTGTTTGGAACCATGTTTTGCGGTGGGACATGATTTTTAATATTTAAGCTATAAGTTCAGCATGTTGAGATGTATACTCCGTTTGGAAGGCGTTGGGCTCCAGGCGTGTCGAGGAGGGCCTGGGGCTGATTTGAGGAGTGGCTTTGCAATGAATATTGACAAGAATTTGTGATGCATCCCACGGAAGGTCGTGTGCAAGGGGAGATTTGCTCGCAATTAAAATTGCAGTTGCAAAATAAGTGGCAGCGAAAAAATGAGCACCGGTTGACAGATTGGAATGTTGGTCTTATTTTGAACATAGTTTCATAATACGGAGGGCTCGTGGGACGCAGAAGAAAATGCAGGTTTGTTGCCGATGTGCCTGCGGTGACGGTTTTCAAGCCGCAGGGGGTGCCCATGGGGCAGTTGTATGGCGTCGTACTCGGCCTGGATGGTCTTGAGGCGATGCGTCTGGTGGACGGCGAAGGCCTGAGCCAGGAGGAGGCTGCTGTGTTGATGCAGGTCTCCCGTCCCACCTTGTGCCGCATCCTGGCCGAGGCCCGCACCCAGGTGGCGCGGGCGTTGTCGCGAGGGTGGGCCATCCGGATCGAGGTGGACGGCGAACATACGGTGACGAGCGGAAATGGAGAAGAAATCATGGCTCCGTATTGTCTGCGCGCGCAAAACCGCGCCGACAAGGGGGGCCGACAACAGGGAGGACGATCATGCGAACAGGACAAAGCGGACGAAACGGTCAAGCCGGGCAAGGCGGTCGAGGTGGACGAGGCCAGGGTGGCCAGGGACAGTGCGGTCAGGGCGGATGCCGGGGACAGCGCGCAGGCGCTGGGCCGGGAACTGTAGCCGGCGGTCAGGCCGGGCCTGGTCTGGGCCGCAAGCGCCGAGACGGATCTTGCGTGAACGACGCAGCGGTTCCGGAGCCGGTTCCGGCGGGGATTGACAAGGAAAAATCACAGGCATAAATGCTCGTTTGAGCAAAACGGAGTTGCCATGCCACGACCCAGGAAATGTCGGCGCATCGAAGGATGTCCCAGGGCTTCTTTTTTCAAGCCGCAGGGAATCCCCCTGCGCGAACTGACGGAAGTCTATTTGACCATGGATGGTTTTGAAGCCTTGCGTCTGTCCGACTATCAGGGCTTGAGCATGGAAGAAGGTGCTGAGCGCATGCATGTCTCACGGCACACTTTCGGCCGCATCCTTGGAGATGCACGGCGTGTCGTGGCCAAGGCGCTGGTGGATGGATTGGCTCTGCACATCGCCCAAGATGTCAAGAATCCATGTTTACAACTGTATCCGGACCGTGTGGCGGCCCGCAGGAAGGAGCTTAGCATGACCAAGATAGCCATAACCAGTGAAGGCCCGAACATGACCGACCGTGTTGATCCACGTTTTGGGCGCGCCGCGGGATTCGTCGTCGTCGACCTTGAGACCATGGAGTCCACGTACATTGACAACGGCGGTTCTCAGACCCTGTCGCACGGGGCCGGCATTCAGGCCGCTGAAAACATCATCAATGCCGGTGCATCGGTGCTCCTGACAGGGAGCGTCGGCCCCAAAGCCTTTTCTGCCCTCAAAGGGGGAGGCGTCAAGATCGGCCACAACATGAGCGGCGGGAGCGTGGCCGATGCGGTGGAAGCATTCAAGGCGGGCAAGGTTGAATTCACCGACTCTCCAAACAGATAAGGTGTCATCATGATCGTTTCGGTTGCCAGCGGAAAGGGCGGTACAGGCAAGACCACGGTCACGGCCTCACTGGCCGTATCGTGGTCAAGGCCGGTGATGGCCGTTGATCTTGATGTGGAAGAGCCAAATCTTCATCTTTTTTTGAAGCCGGAGGTTACGGGCACTGAAGTCGTGACCATTGAAGTCCCCGAAGTGGACGAGAGCAAGTGTACATATTGCCGCAAGTGCGCCGAACTGTGCCAGTTCAAGGCCATCGCGGTCATGGGCAAGGCCATCATGACTTTTCCGGAGATGTGCCACGGTTGTGGCGGATGCATGGCCATCTGTCCCGAGGGTGCCATTAACGTGGGCGCGCGCGAGCTTGGCGTCATGGAGCGCGGCGTTTCCCGGGGCACGCTGCCGTGCTTGACCGGTCGGCTGCGTGTCGGCGAGGCCATGAGCCCCCCGCTCATGCGCTACGTGCGTTCGCGCATGCGGGCCGAGAGCGCGGCTCAGTCCATGGACGTGCTGGTTGACGCCCCTCCCGGCGTGAGTTGTCCGGCCATGAGCGCGGTGGCCGACAGCGATGTCATCGTCTTGGTCACCGAGCCCACGCCATTCGGCTTTCATGATTTTAAATTAGCCTGGGAAGCCTTTTCCCCTTACGAGAAGCCCATTGCCGTGGTCATCAACCGGGCAGGACTCGGGGATAATCGCGTCTATGAATTCTGCGCGACCCAAAATCTGCCGATTGTGGCTGAAATTCCCTACCGCCGAGACATTGCGGAGCATTATTCCAAGGGATTTATCCTGGCCGAATTGGATGCTGGTCTGGGTGAGCTGTTTTGCAAGCTGGGCCGGGATTTACGGCAATTGGCCAAGGAGGGCGTGCATGCGTGAGGTAGTTGTTATCAGCGGCAAAGGCGGCACGGGAAAGACCTCCCTGACTGCGGCATTCGCCCATTTGGCCGAGAGCAAGGTGATCTGTGACCTTGATGTGGACGCACCGGATCTGCATCTCCTGCTTGACCCCACCATCATCCGTGAGGAGGCGTTCATTTCCGGGCATGAGGCCGTCATCGACCCGGAAAAATGCTCGGGATGCGGTTTGTGCGCGTCCATGTGCCGTTACGGGGCCATAGACGAAAAGGGTGGTGTTTTCAGCGTTGCCCCGCTGCGCTGCGAGGGCTGCAAAGTCTGCGTGGCTTTTTGCCCGGAGCAGGCCATCGCCTTTCCCTCCAGGCATTGCGGGCAGTATTACATGAGCCAGACCCGATTCGGGCCGATGGTGCATGCGCAGCTTTTTCCCGGACAGGAAAATTCGGGGCTCCTGGTTTCGCGTCTGAAGAAGGAGGCCCGCGTGCTTGCGGAAGAGCGTGGTCTTGAGCTTATTTTGTGCGATGGCGCTCCGGGTATCGGTTGTCCGGTCATCGCCTCCCTCTCGCAGACGGACCTGGCCGTGGTCGTGACCGAACCCACCCCGTCGGGCGTACACGACCTTGAGAGGGTGGCCAGCCTGTGTGATCATTTCCGCACCAGGGTTGCCGTCGTGGTCAACAAGCACGATCTTAATCCAGAGCAAACAAGTCGAATTGGTGCGTTGTGTTCGGAAAAAGGGTACACGCTGGCGGCGCTGCTGTCCCACGACACGGCGGTCACCGAAGCCATGGTGCGGCGTCAGGCCGTGACCGAAGGCCCGGACAGCGATATCAGCATGCAAGTTCGTCAGGCATGGCAAGCAATTACGGATCTTTTAAAATCATAAGTGTACGGAACAAGGAGAATCAAGATCATGGAAAATGTCAGAATCGCAGTCCCCTCGGCTCTTCCCGGCGGACTTGAAGCGGAAGTCGGTGCCCATTTTGGTCACTGTGATCTTTACACCATCATCGACGTTGAAAACGGCGCCGTGTCAAAGGTCAGCACGTTGCCCAACGTCCCCCATGAGCAGGGCGGCTGCATGGCTCCGGTCAACCACTTGGCGAGCAACGGCGTCAACCTGCTCATCGCCGGCGGCATGGGCATGCGTCCGCTGATGGGTTTCAATCAGGTCGGCATCGACGTTTTTTACGGCGCGGGCGCACCGAGTGTGGGTTCGGCCGTTGACGCTCTCCTGAAGGGCGCTCTGGTCAAATTCACCCAGGAATACACCTGCGGCGGCGGACACTAGCCATCCTCACTAGGCCGGGCGGTCTTGCCGATGGAGATCGCCCGGCCGTTTTTCTTGACGCCTGAAGGAGGCCGACATGCATGTGGTCATTCTCACCGATCGGAAAGAATCGCTGCTCGAATTTGCCCAGGGTTTGGGGGGCGATGTCGAATGGGCGACGGCCGCTGATGACATTTTGGGCAGGGCAAAGACTCCGCCGTGGCAGCTCGTCGTTGTCGACGCGATGATGCAGGGCGTGCAGTACAAGACTTTTCTGATGGATCTCTTGCGCGTGAACGCCATGCTCAGCACCGTTGTCGTCACGGACATGGACGATGCCGCGTTCCACGAAGACAGCGAAGGGCTGGGCGTGGTTTGCGCCGTGCCGGAGAAACCCGGACGCGAACATGGGGTCAAGGCCATGGACAGGCTTTGCCTGTTGCTGGGTCTGGGATGATTATCCGCTTTTGTGCGAAAGCGAAAAAAAGGGGCGATCTTGCGGGATCGCCCCTTTTTTTGAGCTTGAAAATGCAGGTCTGAATCAGTTGTATTCGTTCATGGCCGCGTCGGCGTAGGTGTCTTCGAGCACCTTGCGCAGACGGAAGGCGCCTTCGATCATGGGAGCCAGCTTCGGCAGGCCGTCGATTTTGTCGACATAGCTGAATGCGCCCATGACTTCGGCCAGGCGGCGGGTTTCTTCGCTGCCGTGTCCGGTGAAGAGCACGACCTGAATCTTGGAGTTGATGGCTTTGATCTGTTTGAGGGTTTCGATGCCGTCAATGCCGGGCATTTCGATGTCAAGGACCACGACATCATAGTTTTTCTTTTTGACCATATCCAGGGCGTCATCACCGGTGTGGGCCACGTCCGGGGAGACGCCGTACAGGATATTCAGGCGGTCGGCGAGGATGCGGCACAGATCCTTCTCGTCGTCCACGATCAGAAGCTTCATCTTGTTCATGTTCATTCCTCCTTGGCAGATGCCGGATTTTCCGGCCCGTTATGTTCGTTGTGCGCATGCACGGCCATGGGCACCTTGATGGTGAAGGTCGATCCGTGCCCAGGGGTGCTGCGCACAGAAATGCTCCCTCCCATGGCCTCGATAATGCCGTGACAAATAGCCAGCCCTAGACCAATTCCCTTGCCCACCTCTTTGGTGGAGAAAAAGGGTTCGAAAATTCGTGTCAAAAGATGCTCTTCGATGCCGCAGCCGGAATCCCGGACTGAAATCGCGAGCTTTGAATCATCCACTCCAGTCTGTATCGCCAGGACCCGTTCTTCGGCGGGCGTCGATTCGAGCGCATCCAGGGCATTGTCGACAAGGTTGCCCAGGACCTGTTCCCACTCCGAATCCGGAAGCTGGAGTTCGCCTAGCTGCGCGGGCCAGTCGTGCTCGGTCCGGACACCCATCCGCTCGATTTGGGACCGCCGCGCGTCAAGGACATTCTGAACCAGATCCGGGAGATTTCTGGTTGTGCCCTTGGCGTCAAGCGCGCAACGCAGGGTCAGCAGCTTGGAGGTGATGGCCTTGCAGCGCATGGCCTGATGCCGGATCAGATCCAGGGATTCAATAATTTGCTCCCGGTTGTTTTCTTCCAGCGCGGCTTCATTCAGAACTTCTCCGATCCAGCCGACTTCATTGAGCATGACCTGCAACGGATTGTTGATCTCGTGCGCCACACCCGTGGCCAGTTCTCCCAGGGCGGCGAGTTTGGCCGTTTCGGCCATGCGCTGTCTGGACATGCTCTCCATTCGGCGCCCTTCGGCCTCGCCGATGGCCGAAACAAGGGTTCCAATGTCAGTCGGCTTGGTCAGATAATCCCTTGCACCACCCTTCATCCCGGCCACAGCCGTGTCCAGGGTCGTGTCGGCCGTAAGTAGGATCACTTCCGGTGCCGGTTTTTCGGCCCGCAGGGCATTCATGGTTTCAAGTCCGCTCATGCCCGGCATGCTGATGTCGAGCACCACGACCTCCGGCGCAAAGGTCCGCGCGACGCCAAGGGCTTCCAGCCCGTTGTACGCGGTCCGGACTTCCATGCCGCGCGTGCGCAAACGTTCGGCAAGCAGGTCCGTGAAGTCGCGTTCGTCGTCAACGACCAGGACTCGTACCATATCGATTTACCGCAAAGGTGGTTTGCCCTGGGTCACGGTGTGGATACTCTCCAGCAACATGTCGATATCCAGGGGTTTTTTATGATACAAAGCCGCTCCGAGGTTCATGCAGGTTTCGAAGTCCTGGTCCGAACCATGTCCGCTGAGCATGATCACGGGGATTCCCGGCCACTGCTTGCGTATGCGGTGCAAAACCTCCACCCCGCTGATTCCAGGCATGCGCAAGTCGAGCACGACCACATCCGGCGGTTCCTCGGCGATCCTTTCCAGGCCGCTTTGGCCATCGAGAGCCACCCTGGCCGGGAAGCCGCGCATTTCAAGGCGCTCCTGCAAGGTGGTTACGAATGCCTCTTCATCATCTATGAGCAGAATGCTGGGTTCGTCCATGTGTTCCTACCGCGCTTAGGGTCCTAACGTTGGACGGGGAAAAAGAGTCGCAGCTGGCTGCCGTTCCATTCAACACGTCCCGGTGCAAGCATCGTCTCCAGCGTGCTGACCCCGTCCGGGTCGGGACTTACGCCTTGCGGCGGATATATGGTCAGGACATGAAAATCCGTGCCGCCTTCGAGATCAACACGCACTGCTCCGTCCTTTACGCCTGGACCAACGGCCCATTGCAGCGCTTTGTAGCCGCCCATGAGCACCTGCAAGGCGCCCAGGGAAACAGGCAAAGCGCTGGAGGGCACCGTAAGGGTTAGAGCCGCGCCTTTCATGCGTACGTAACGATCCGCCAATTTGGCCAGGATTTTGGAGTAGGCGGTCACGTCGCAGCATTCGAGCAGATCCGAGTCGGGCGTATGGGCCAGACGGCTGGTGGCATCCAACAGTCCTTTGCCCCGGTCCACCTGAAAGGTGATATTTTCCAGGGTGCGTTCCATGTTGGGTCTGTGCTTGAAGTCGACCCTTGAGTTGACTTTGAGGATGTCGCCCATGAGTCCCGCCGACTCACGGATGATGGCCATGATATTTTGCATTTCGTGCATGCTTTGCGCTGTGACGGTGCCCATGAAGCGAGCTTCTTGCGAGATTTCAAGCATGTGACGCTCCTTCCGGCGAGCCGATGGCCTCGTCGATGGTTCCGATCAATTCTTCAAGATCAAGGGGTTTGGTCAGGTAGGCGAAGGCCCCGTGGCGCATGCCCTCGATACCGTCACGCGTCTTGCCCTGTCCGGTGAGAAGTATGACCCGGACTTCAGGATGTTCGCTTCTGACCTTCTGCAGGACTTCGATTCCTTTCATGCCCGGCATCATGACATCCAAAACGATCACCTGCGGCACATTGTCGTTCACGGCCTTGAGCGCCGCTTCCCCGTCATGGACAACCCGGGCGTTGACCCCCCGGAGTTCCAGGCGTTCGGCCAGGGTGACAATGAAGTCGACTTCATCGTCCACCAGCAGGATGTTCCACGTGTTCATATCCATGATTAACCTTCCACAGGGTGTTTGGGCAGCAGGATGGTCATGGTGGTGCCCTCGTTCAATTTGCTCTTGACCTTGATCTCTCCGCCCAGGCGTTTGACGATGCCGTAGGTGATGGACATGCCAAGGCCGGTGCCCTTTTCCTTCTTGGTCGTGAAGAAGGGTTCGAACATGTTTTTGGCCGTTTCCTCGGACATGCCGCAGCCGTTGTCCTCGATTGAAACGGCGATATAATGATCATCAACGTCCCAGCTGGACAGCACTATCCGCCCTCCATCCTGCACAGCCGCCAGGGCGTTGTTCAGGACGTTCAGGAAAACCTGTTGAATCTGGCCGTGGTCGGTGGCGATGTTCGGCAAACTCTTGGAAAGATCCCGCTTGAGTTCCACATTGCGGTATTGGGCCTCGCGTTCCAGAAAACCAAGGGTCTCCTCAAGCACGGCGTTCAAGTCCAGAATTTCGATCTTCACGTCCATGCGCTTGGCGAAGCTGAGCATGCGGTGGGTGATGCCCCGGCAGCGGTCCACGGATCTGAGGATGGACTCGATCTGCTTGGAAAATTTTTCCTTGTCCGGAAAATCCGGGCGCATGCCCATGATGTCGCGCATGAGGCCGGCTTTTTCGTTGATGATGGCCAGGGGATTGTTGATTTCATGAGCGACACCAGCGGCCAGGCGACCGATGGAAGAGAGCTTCTGGGAGTGCTCCATCTGATGGATGGCCCCTAACCGCTGCTCGTCGCTTTCCTGCAGGCGGTTGATGAGCACGCTGGTCAAACGGTAGACTGCCATGAAGATGAAGCTGACACCAAGAACGAAGATGACAAGCAGGTCGAGGCGCACTGTGTACCAAGTGCTGAAGACCGTTGGTTTGGGCTTGATGGCGACAAGGGCGAAGTCCGTGTCGGCAATGAAGGACGACGCGAGATAGATGTCTTGATGTTTCGGGTCGCGGATGCCCTGGACGTTGGATTCAAAATTCGTTGGAGGCAGGTCGAAGGGCAATATGTCCAGGACCTTGCCATAACGTCGCGAGTCGGTTTGCAGGATTCCGTTGCGGTTGAGCAGAAAAGCGTCGCTTCCCGGTTCCAAACCCATGGCAGAGATGATGCGGTCGAAATGCATGGTATCGAGGGTGGCCCGCAATACCCAGGATTGACCGTTTTCCGCGGTGTGTCGCACCGCTATGACCACATGGGGGAACTTGCGAAAACCCAGGAACACGTCGCTTATGTACGTGCCCTTGAATTGAACCTGATGGAACCAGGCCTGCTCGGTGTAGTTCCGGCCTTTGAGATCGTAGGGACCGGCGTAGCTGATCTGGTTGCCGGCGATATCAATGAGCCCGAGATCGACGAATCCGGTGAATTCCCGGCGCATGACCTGAAAAATGCGCTGCAGGTTGGCGTCGTCGGCAAGTTCGTCGAAGGAGTAGGCTGAAGCGATGAAGCTCACGGCCGAAGTCCGTTCGGCCAGGAACAGTTCAAAGGAGTGTTTGGCCTTGCCCACCAGCGCGCGCAATGGAGCCTGGATTTCGGCCGACATTGAGCTCTGGTGCTCATAATAGTTTATGGCGGCCAGCGAGAGCAGCGGTAACAGGGTGACCAGGGCCATGAGCGAGACGATCTTGCGCCGCAACAGCTTATAGCGGTCGGGAGAATTAATCTCCGTGGTCAGATCGGCCTTAAGGGCTTCCATGGTGCCGGACAGGATTTTTTTCATGTCGTTTCCATTGCCCGGTCGTAAAGGATGTCTCCGGCTTTGAGTGTTCCTTCCGTCAGGCGGGAGACAACGCGTTCCACCGGACCCATGACCGAGTCGATGACGTCGATGCGCTTCCAGCGCAGGTAATGGTAATATTCGTCCTCAATGCCTCCGCAAACGATTGTGCCGATGTCTCTGGAGAGAGCCAAATCGCAGAGTTCGTCTCCGGAAGCGTATGCCAGAAGAAAGGACTTGCGCAAGACGATTTCTCCACCTTCGGAAATGGTCAGGAAGAGCACTTCGGTCGTCAGATCGAAGCGGGGGGCGACTTCATCCTTGGTGACGGTGATCAGCACCCGGCGTTCCATTGCTATCGCTCCTCCGTGTTCTTGCGAAAAACCTTGCGGCTTTTCTCCGCTGGCCTGGCAACCGCTTCAGTGTCGACACTGCCTGTCAAATGCACGGGCAGATGTTCGGTCCGAATGGTGTCGCCGCTGCAAACCATGGCGGCAAACTCCATGATATTCTTCAGTTCCCGCACGTTGCCCGGAAAATCATGAGCGTGGACAAGGCGCTGGGCTCTGGGGCTTATGGCGGTTATGTTCTTTTTAAAACGCGCCGCATAGTATCCCATGAAATGATGCAGAAGGAACTCAAGATCCTCGCCCCGGTCCTTGAGCCTGGGCAGGTGCAGGCGGATGGCCGAAATGCGATGGAACAGGTCCTCTCGCAGGCGGCCGTCCTGCACCAGCTTTTCCGGCGGCTCGGCCGTTGACGCCATGACCCGGGCACCGGCTCGCATGGGTTTTCCCGCGCCGACCGGCAGAATCGTCCCTTCGTCCAGAAACCTGACCAGACTGCTTTGCTGCGAGAGTGGCAGATCCGCTATCTCGGACAGATACAGGGTCCCGCCCTGGGCCTGCTGGAATCGGCCTGGCTTGAACTCTCCATCGGCGCCCTGCATGCGCCCGAAGAGTTCTGCGTCGAGCAGTTCGGAGGGCATGGGCCCGCAGCTGACGCGTACGAAAGGTTCGCGTGATCTTGGAGAGGCCTTGTGCACCGATTCAGCCAGAAGATCCTTGCCCGTGCCTGTCTCGCCGGTGATCAGCACAGGAGTCTCATGCTGGGCGATGACCGGTACGAGTCCAAGGATCTTTTTCATGGCCGGGCTGCGCCCCACGATCTGGCCTTGATCCGCGGCCTGGGACAGGCGTGCCTCGATCTCCCGCAAGGCCGTCAGTTCCTCGACCACATCGAGTATGCAGATTGGACGGTTGTTTCCATCCATGACGCGTACCGGGGTGATGCGCACGGGAATCTTGCGGTGGTGACGGTTGATGCAATCGGTCTCGATTCCGACTCCCTCGGCGCCCTCGCGTCCGTGGGGACAGTCCTGCAGACATGCGCGGCTGCGCAGGACGTGCCTGCATGGCAGACCGCGCACTTCGTCCCGACTGTAGCCAGTCAGGGCTTCCAGGGCCTTGTTGAGCATGAGGACATGTCCCTCGTTGTCCAGGAGGGCCACCCCAACGGGCAGCCCGTCCAGAAGGGAGAGCAGGTCCGGGCAGTCGGTGCCGATCAATTCTTCAATCCGTTTGAGCACGAGCCTCTCCTTTAGTGCGCGCCGCCTCCGACGATTCCTGATGCCGCAAAGCAGAGGACGAGCACTTCAAGGAGTGCGATGAGGGCGAACGCGAAGTCCTTTTTCTTGAAGTAGGCGAGAGTGACCGGGATGTAGGCGACGATGGTCAGGCCGCCCAGGAGCGCGATTCCAAGAAAGTTCAGGAAGTCGCCTTTGCTCAGCAGGGTCGCCCAGCCCCAGCCGGTGGGTACGTTGTTGTCCGTGAGATATTGGCCCACGGGCAGGGCCCAGTATTTGACCACGTTGTCCATGGATACATAGGGATCCATGATGCCGGTGACGTAGAGCACGTATGTTACAAGCATGAGCGCCAAACCACCCCAACACCCGTAGAAGAGGATGTTCGCGTAGACGAGTTGTTCGGCAGGTGCGTTGGTATCGGGTTTATTCATGTCGGTTCTCCTTGATTCTGGAATATGTTAGAGGCCCAGGCCCTTGGCCAGTGCCTTTCCGCCTGCGAAGAGCAGCACACCGATGACCATGTAGCGGATAAAG
>JFJP01014838.1_pt1 | contig 11179 bp, 8 predicted proteins | sample 431651 | NCBI WGS metagenome assembly JFJP01 (sample SAMN02602958, study PRJNA72255) | Microbial mat metagenome, whole genome shotgun sequencing project. | biome: fresh water; feature: sink hole; material: water; isolation source: purple microbial (photo- and chemosynthetic) mats found in... | reverse complement strand
GATGGGGTATTGCGCTATGAATTGCGGGATCCGCAAAGTTTTGATCTGCTCTTAAACGTCGAGCAGCCCCTCAGCGATGCGACGATCCCTTTGGTGTTTAACTATTTGCTAGATGTGCCGACCGCCTACGCCACCCGCCTGATCCTCGGCGAGGTGATCCTCGAAATTTTCACCGAGCAGCAGGGGCGAATGCTCCCCTATAAACTGGCAAGCCAAAGTTTTTCCATCACCGCCAGCCTCGAAGAACTCCTCGATACCGTTACCCAAGTTCCCCTCTTTGAACCCGAACCGATCCCCGATCTCCAACTACCGCCCACCCCATCGGTAGATTTTGGCGATCTCTGGGCTCCTGTCAGTCACACCCAGGAATCAGCCGCCGCTCTTCCCCCTCGCCTCAACCGTCCCCCATCCCCACGCCGCAAACCCTTAGATTTTCCCAGCTTTGGCAATCCCCCCCCGCAACAGCAACCCTTAGAGCGGAGCCACGACCAACCTGAGCAGCCCATCCTCAAACCAACCTTAACCCCTAGCCCTGAGCCGGAGCCGCCGCCGTCGATCTTAGCCCTGCTTTCTGAGGATGAGGGGCCGCCCCCGCCCTTAACAACAACCGAAGAGGATTGGTTAGGGTTAACGTTCTGGCCAGAACCTTCGGAGCCGATTCCCCCCATTACTCCCCCTGCCCCTGCTATCCCGCCATCGGAGCTAGTAACGATGGCCGGGGCCGATGCCTACTCCGATGAGGAGGTGTTTGGGAGAGAAGCAACGGCAACGGATGAAGGGGATTGGACTGAGGAAGAAACACCCACCCTGTTCATTGAATCAGACTCTTCTGAGGAAAATGGGGATTGGGCGGTTGAGCCATCCATTGATCTTGATCAATCATTGGATCAAGTCGATGCAGCCTTTGCGCAATTACCCATTCAGGATCGATTTTGGCAGCAGATCAATGATTTTGCGGGGCAAGATCTGGATTTAGATGCAGAACATGGCAATGATCCCGTAGGGGCGAAAAATCTTTCGCCCTCCCCGAAAAATCTTTCGCCCTCTCCAGAAAGTCCTTCACCCGTAGGCTCTTGGGTTGAGCTAGGGGAAAGCCTAGAGGCGCAATTCATGGCTACGCCCCCCGGTGAGCCACCCCCAGAGCCGGACTTTTACCCAGAGGCAGAACCGCCCACGGCTCGCGCTTCCCGATGGGATGCGGTGGAGCAGGCATTAAGTGCCATTGGCGATCGCACAGCGTCTCCGCAGGAGAATCGCTCCCCTATCACCTCTGATGCCAATGCTTGGGGCCGGGGGGATTGGCCGATTCAGGAGTTTGTCGTTGATGATGATGACGATGAACCTATGCCAACCGCCAGGCAAGGGTTAGGGGCGCGATCGCAGATCAACGCACTACAAAAAGGCTATGACACCTCAGGGCTACCCTACCCGAAGGAGTTAATCCACAGATCAGCCATTCAACCCCCTGAGGAATCCACCCCGATTTTCCGGGAGCCGACCGCCGTTGCTGCGCCAATTTTGGGGTTACAGGGGGGGGAATTGACGGCGGGGGAAATGATTTTAGTGAGAATTAAGTTGCCCCCCCAGGAGGGGACATTTTATGTGAAGCTTTGGGTGCTGGATCGGGAAACGCGACAATTGCTCGATGGGCCGCGATCGTTTATTGAGTTTACGCCCAATAGTGCTGGCGATTTGGAAACGATGACGCAATTAATTGTCCCCTTGGGAACGCAATCGGTGCGGTTTGAAGCGGTGACAATTAATGTCACCACTCAACAAGAAAGTCATAAAACCCAGTGCGATCGCACCGTTATTCCTCCCAATCTTCAAGCCTTGTTTGAGGAGTGAGAAGTGAGAAGTGGGAAGTGGGAAGTGGGAAGTGGGAAGTGGGAAGTGAGAAGTGAGAAGTGAGAAGTGAGAAGTGAGAAGTGAGAAGTGAGAAGTGAGAAGTGAGAAGTGAGAAGTGGGAAGTGGGAAGTGGGAAGTGAGAAGTGAGAAGTGAGAAGTGAGAAGTGAGAAGTGGGGGTTAGGTTAATGTAGGGGCGAAAGGTTTAATTTTTGCGCCCCCTCACGCCTATCCCTACTCTCTACTCCCTACTCCCTACTCCCTACTCCCTACTTCCTACTTCCTACTTCCTACTCCCTACTCTAAATCCGTCTATACTAAACGAATGGATGCACAATCATCGGAGCAGTTGATTATGGTTCGTCTAGACGAGAATCCCCCTCGCCTTGGTCAGGAAATCACGGACGAGATTGTGCTGCCACCGAGTAACCTCTACAGTGATGAGCCGCCATTGGAAACTGATTTCCATCGCAATCAGATTGATTTACTGATTCGACTCCTACAGCATTGGTGGCGCGATCGCCAAAATTTTTACATTTCCGGCAACCTGACGGTTTACTACAACACTGAACAACTCAAATCGCGGGACTTCCGAGGGCCAGATGTGTTTGTGGTGTTGGACACGGAAAAGAAAGACCGCCGCAGTTGGGCGATCTGGGATGAAGGGGGCAAATATCCCAATGTGGTTATTGAACTGCTCTCTAGTTCGACGGCCAGGGTGGATAAAGGCGCGAAGAAAACGCTATATCAAGATGTGTGGCGGCTACCGGAGTATTTTTGGTTCCACCCAGAAACCCTAGAATTTGCTGGATTTCATCTAGTGAATGGGCAATATGAGGCGATCGCCCCCATGGACAATGGCCGCTTACCCAGTGAACAGTTGGGATTACAGTTGGGCATTCATGAACGCCAGTTGCGCTGGTTTACAGCCGCAGGGGAGTTGATTCCTTTACCTGAAGAGAGCGAACGAGAGCGAGCAGAGCAGGCAGAGCAACAGCTACAGCAAGAACGACAGGCGCGGGAACGACTGGAAAATTACCTGCGATCGCAGGGTATTGATCCCGATCAACTGTCAAATCTGTGAGGGTCAATCGAGAACTGTTTTAAGTTAGCTCATGATTTGGCTCATTTTCGAGATCGGTAGCGTTTACCTCCTCCTCAGGGGGGAGGACTTCCACCGTTACCGCAGGTTCTGGCGTTGTTGTTTCCAGATCATCCCCTGGCGGCAATGTTGCATCTTCAGGATTCACAGGAACGACATCAACGGCTGAGGATTCTAAACTATCCGCTGATTCAGAATCTACACTTGATCCAGAATCTACGCTATCGGCGATCGCCACGGCCTCTTGCTCTGGAGCGGGTTCAGGGGAGGATAGCGGGATCTTGGGAGCCGCTTCAGGGGTAATCGTGGGTAATAGCTTTTGTACCGGCAAACCAATATTGAGAAAATCTTGACGAATTTGCGCCACGGGATAATCCGCCGTAGCGGTGAATTTAGACTCACCCGTGAGCAATAATGCCCCCATGCTGCCGCTCACCTGTACCATCCCATTGGCACAAAAAAGGGCGATCGCCCCCAACCCAAACCCCAAAACATGATTGGGAACCGGAGTCACCGCCTGAGCCAAGGGCGCAAACCCGTAGATCTGCCCCACCAACCACACCATCGGCAGGGCAATGATCACCGCCAGGGGGCCAGTGAGCTTACCCTTAATCCGCGTCAACCATTGCCGCTGTACCGACGTTAACTGACTCGGCTGCAACACCGCCACCCAAATCCCAAAAGGATTAACGGGGCGCGTCCATTGCAGCCACACCCAAGGCACCACTGCCACCGTCACCAACAGGAAAATTTCCACCGTGACGGGTAAAATCGGCTGTCCCGCCGCCACCCCCAACCAGGCCACCCAGAGCCACAGGGGCAGGGTCGCCAAACTGGTTAAATGGAGCCAGAGGTAGGGGTCACGACGAAACATAAGTAGGAAGTGGGAAGTGGGAAGTGGGTTTGCGTAGGAGCGAAAAATTTTTCGCCCCTACATCACCTAGGGCTAGGCGAGGGTGAGGGTGCGTCGCTTCATGGTCATTTGATAGGCCTCAATGCGATCGCCCTCCTGCCAATCATTGAATTTATCCGTGCCAATGCCGCATTCATAGCCCGCATTGACTTCCCGGACATCTTCCTTCATCCGTTTCAGGGAATCCAGCACGCCGTTATACAGCACGGTATCGCCCCGCAGGACGCGGATGCGACGGTTGCGGATCACCTTGCCCGAGAGGACATAGCAACCCGCCACTGAACCTTTGCCCACCGGGAACACGGCCCGCACTTCCACCATACCAAGGTGTTCTTCCACCTCTTCCGGTTCCAGCAGACCCTCCATGGCCCCCTGTACATCGTCGAGGAGGTTGTAGATAATCGTGTATTCCCGAATATCCACCCCTTCGCGATCGGCGGCATTGGCCGCCCCAGAAGCAAGATCGGTATTGAAGCCGATAATCACCGCTCCTGAAGCAGAAGCCAGATCCACATCGGTTTCGCTGATCTCCCCAGGAGCCGCTAACAGGATGCGAATTTGTACCTCGTTTTGGGGCAGTTTTTCCAAGGCGGCAACGATCGCCTCCACAGAACCCTGCACATCCGCCTTGAGGATCAAATTCAGTTCCTTCAGTTGTCCCTCTTGGGCTTGAGCGGAAATACTGCTCAACGTCACGCGGCGCGACATCGCCTGTTGGAGACGGTTTTCCCGTCGTTCCGCAGCCCGGACATCCGCCACCGCTCGCGCTTCTTTCTCCGTGGGGTAAACGCCAAATTCATCCCCCGCAGAGGGGACATCATTCATCCCTAAAATTTCCACCGCAAAGGAAGGCGTGGCCTGCTCGACGCGATCGCCCCGATCATCCACCATCGCCCGGATTTTACCCAGGGAAGCCCCCGCCACAATACAATCCCCGACCCGGAGCGTACCGTTTTGGATCAACAGCGTTGCTACCGGCCCACGGGATTTATCGAGGTGAGCCTCAATCACCGTCCCCTTGGCTGAACGATTCGGGTTGGCGGAAAGTTCTTCCATTTCCGACACCAGCAGGATCATCTCCAGCAACGTATCGAGGTTTTCCCCCTTAATCGCACTCACCGGAACCATGATCGTTTCACCGCCCCATTCTTCGGGGACAAGGCCCTGCTCCGTGAGTTCCTGTTTAATGCGATCGGGTTCCGCTTCCGCTTTATCCACCTTGTTAATCGCCACAATCAACGGCACACCCGCCGCCTTCGCATGGCTAATCGCCTCGCGAGTTTGGGGCTGTACGCCGTCATCAGCGGCCACCACCAAAATGGCAATATCGGTAACTTTCGTACCCCTTGCCCGCATCGCCGTAAAGGCCTCGTGACCCGGCGTATCGAGGAACACCACCTGCTGCACCTTGCCGCCATGCTCCACATCCACATGGTAGGCCCCAATATGCTGGGTAATCCCACCCGCTTCTCCTTGGGCCACCTTCGTTTTCCGAATCGAATCCAACAGCGTCGTTTTCCCATGGTCTACATGACCCATGATTGTCACCACGGGCGGCCGCAACTGGAGATTTTCCAAATCTCCCAATTCAAGCATCTCGCTCTTCGTCGCCGCTGATCCTTTTTCCGGCGTATCCACTTCAATCCCCAATTCTTGGATCACCTTCATGCAGGTTTCCATATCTAGGGTTTGGGTGATATTGATAGCAATCCCCTTCGTGAAAAGATTGCGAATAATTTCCGTCTCTGGAATTTTCACCAGATCAGACAACTCCCGCATACTCATACTGCCGGTGAGGGTGACAATCTCAGGGGTTTTCGCCACAGCTTTTTGGTCGCGAGCATTGCTGCGACTCGTCGCCGACTGCTCGCCCCGGCCCTCTTTGCTGGGCCGGCTCGGTTTGCGGCCCTTCGGCATCGGCGGGCTACTGGTGGGCTTCGGTTGGTTGGGCTTCGGTGGCCGGGCAATGGAAATGCTTACCGCAGTGGGTTCATCTTCCACATCCTGTTGATCGATGTCGAAATCTTCATCATCTTCAAGCAGGAGCGGTTTCCGTTTACCCTTGCTGCCCACTTTGGCCTTAACAGCCTTGGCTTTGTCAGGATTATCCTCTTCTTCATCCTCCCATTCTTTGCCTTTGCGGGCATTGGGGGGACGTTTGGGTTTCGCCTGGGGCCGCTCTGGCGGAGCGAGGAGGGTTTTCGCGGGTGCATCATCGAGGACGAGGGTTTCATCGTCATCATCGAGATCCGGAGCTTCCCCTTTGGCCTTGGGTTTCACCAATTGCACCACATCCGCTTTTTTGAGGCGGGGCGGTTGTGCTAATGCCGGCACCGATGGGGCCTCACTCTCCCCACTGGGTCGCCGTGGCTCCCGTTTAGGGGCAATGGATTTTACCGGTTTGGTGGGCGGCCCTGATGGGCTAGGTGCTTCGGCTCCGGGGGAGCGGGCCACTTTTTGCTTCCGGGGCCGGGGGGGTGGTGAGAGGAGTTCGAGGGAACTTTCTTCCTCTGGTGGGGGAGGGGTTGGCGGTTTACTGGCCTTGGGGGTCGCGGCTTTGGGAGCAACGGTATCGGCTCCCCCACTGACTGGATTATTGGGTTTCATCGGCCGAGCCGGGGGAGCCACCAAGCGATGATCTCCCCCCGATTCCCCTGCTGCTCTCCTGACCTCAGGAGCACGGAGCCCGTCGCCTTGTGGCCCATGGCGCACAATCCTTTGAATTTGAGGCTTACGGGGGGGGCGATCCGGCGCTTTCGCCCGGTGGACTCCCACCCGATTGGCCCCGCGTTTGCCAAATTTGTTGTGAGCTTCGGCTCGGATCTGGGCTACCTCTTCATCAGTAATGGTACTGCTATGGCTTTTAACCGCGATGTTGAGGACTTCACAAATCGCGAGCAAATCTCGATTTTCTAAATCGAGTTCTTTGGAGAGTTCATAAATTCTAGTTTTTCCGTTGTTCATCCACTATGCCCCGTGCGTATCGTCAAGTATGGTCAATTTGGGTTGGGTTGGGTTGGGTTGAGGGTTTTAAGGTTTCTGTTCTGTCACAGCGGTTGAGGTTGAAGACAATTCTGATTTATCTATCCTAGTCAGTTCTGGGGATTGTTGACCGTTGGATTGGGGGGGATGGGGGGGTTAATCGTTGCCAGAGCTGGTTGTAAATCACATCGGGAACTTGAGTTTTGAGCGATCGCCCTAAACGATTTTTCTTTTGGGCAATTTGCAAACAACGCACCTGAGGACAAAGGTAAGCGGATCGCCCCATACCCTCATCCAATTGTACCGTCCCCGTGGGATGGAGACGGACAATTCGCCAAAATTCAGATTTTGGCCCGGTTTTGCGGCAGGCTAAACAACGTCGTTCTTGGGGTGGCATGGTTCCTCCCAATGATTGCCCCTAATTTCCCATGGCTACTCTTCTTCTCCGGTGGGTTCGAGGGTGGGTTCGGGAATAGGAGGGGGCGGAGCTTGCTGGGATAGGGACTGATCCGCACGGTAGCGAACGGTGTCCTTAATATCAATTTTCCACCCCGTCAATCGTGCCGCTAGGCGCACATTTTGGCCCTCTTTGCCAATGGCCAAACTGAGTTGATCCTCCGGGACTAACACCAAAGCTTGGCGCTCTTCCGGGTCAAGTAAAAACACCTCATCCACCCGCGCCGGGCTGAGGGCATTGGCAATATAGGTGGCGGGGTCGGGAGACCAACGGATCGCGTCGATTTTTTCGCCCCGCAGTTCATTCACCACCGCTTGAATCCGCGAACCCCGCGCCCCAATACAGGCCCCCACCGGGTCTACATCCCGCTCAAGAGTATCGACGGAAATTTTCGTCCGCGGCCCCACATGGCGAGAGGGGGGGTTAGCTTCTCGGGCTACGGCCACAATCCGCACGATTTCTTCTTCAATTTCCGGCACTTCTGTGGCAAACAGTTCCACCACCAACCCAGCAGCAGCGCGGGACACAATCAGTTGCGGCCCCCGATGTACCCCTTCGCGGACTTTTTTCAAATAGACCTTAAATGTGGCGTTGACGCGATAGGTATCGTTGGGGAGTTGTTCCCGTTTGGGCAGTTCGGCCTCCACTTCCGGCTTGCCAAACTCGCTATTCACCGCCATGATCACGGATTGCCGCTCAAACCGCAGCACTTTGGCTTGAATGACTTGATCTTCGATGTCTTTAAATTCCTCTTGGATCAGTTTGCGCTGCTGATCTCGCAGTTTTTGGAGGAGGACTTGCTTGGTTTGGATGGCGGCCATGCGCCCAAATTCCTGTTTATCGGGGGTGACATCAAGGACGACGGAATCCCCCACTTGGGCCTCGGATGTGACTTCTTGGACTTCCTGAAGGGAAATATGATGATCGGTGTCTTCGATTTCTTCAACGATGATTTTGGTGGAGAGGACGCGAAAGCCCTCTTCATCGACATCTAACTCGACTTCAAAGTTTTCAAAATAGTCTTCTCCAAAGACTTGTTTTTTGTCCATCATCTGTGAGCGGCGGTAGCGCTCATAGCCTTTAAGCAGGGCTTCTCTGAGGGCTTCCCGCACCGCATCTTCAGGGAGACGGTGTTGATTACTAATTTCGGTGATCATCTGGCGTAGGCCAGGGAGGTTAACAAGGGACATAGGGGAACGTTGAAACTCCAATTACATCGCTTCGGCATGGTCGTCCAATTGGACTGTGGCGATCGCCTGCCGAGGGATAGCGATCGTTTTACCTTTCTGGCTGAGGTAGACGCTTTGCTCGTCCCGACGTTGGAGACGACCAGACCAGAGGGTTTTACCCTGATGGGGGGTGTGGGCTGTCACCACAACAGGAAAGCCTTTAAAGGAGGTAAATTCCCGATCCGTGGTGAGTTCATTGGGAACGCCAGGGCTGGAAATTTCGAGGACGTAGGCCCCCGCAATGAAGTCCGTGGCATCCAAGGCAGTTTCCAATTCTCGACTCATTTGTTCGCAGTCGCTTAAGCTGATGTCTCCCTGGGGGTTACGGATATCAATCCGCAGAATCGGAGGGCTTTTGCTGGTTTGGAACACTGCCCCCACGACTTCTAGGCCCAAGGCGCTGGCCACGGGGGTCGCGAGGTCTAAAAGTTCGGGAATCAGTGGGTGAGTCATGGGAAATTACCAATAAAAAAAGCGGGCTAGACCCACTTCTGCAAAGACGGTTTGATCTTGACAGGGGCGAAGTTCCCAAATTTCCAAATTTTTGGGGACTTCCATCCTTCATCATAATGGACAGGTTGTTTCTGTGGCAATCAGAGCAACGCTCTCAAGAGATGTAGCAACATGGGAATTCTTAAGTATCTTAACCTGAAGGGATCATGTGTGATTTTGACTTGGTAATTCGCGGTGGGGGCCTCTGGCTGGCGGGGGGTCGGTCTGCTGATGGGGAACGCTTCCCAGTGATGGATATTGGCATTCGGGGCGATCGCCTTGTTGCCCTTGCCCCCCAACTCTCCGGTACGGGCCGGGTGGAAATTGAGGCGGGGGGAAAATTGGTTTCCCCCCCTTTTGTCGAATCCCATATTCATCTCGATTCCGCCTTCACAGCGGGCCAGCCCAGGGTGAACGAGAGTGGCACACTGTTTGAGGGGATTCAAATTTGGGCGGAGCGCAAGCGATCGCTAACAGCAGAGGATGTGCAGGAGCGGGCGATCGCCACACTCAAAACCCAAGCCCAGCAAGGGGTGCTTTATGTCCGCAGTCATGTCGATGTTAGTGAACCCAACCTCACCGCCCTCAAGGCCCTCTTAACCGTTCGGGAAGCGGTGCGCGATTGGATCACCCTCCAGATCGTCGCCTTCCCCCAAGATGGCCTCTATGGCCATCCCCGCAATGCCGAACTGTATCAAGAGGCGATCGCCCTCGGTGTTGATGTCCTAGGGGGCATCCCCCACTATGAATTAACCCGTGAAGCGGGCGTGCAATCTGTTGAGCAGATTTTTAACTGGGCAGTGCAAAAAGACCGGCTCATTGACCTCCATTGTGACGAAATCGACGACCCCCAATCGCGATTTTTAGAAGTGATGGCCGCCTGTGCCATCCGCCACGACATCGGCCCCCGTGCCACCGCCAGCCATACCACCGCCTTTGGCTCCTATGAAAACGGCTACGCCAACAAGCTGATGGGCTTCCTGCAACGGGCCAAGCTCAATTTCATCGCCAATCCCTTAATCAACATCACACTCCAAGGCCGCACCGACAGCTATCCCAAGCGGCGGGGGATTACACGGGTGAAAGAACTCTGGCAAGGGGGGTTAAACGTCAGCCTCGGCCATGACTGCATCCAAGATCCCTGGTATAGCCTCGGCACGGGCAATATGCTCGATGTGGCCAGTATGGCGATCCATGGCTGCCACATGACCGGCCAGCAGGAAATGCTGGCCTGCTACGACATGATCACCGATGGCGGGGCGCAAACACTCCAACTTGAAAATTATGGTCTGGAACTGGGCAATCCAGCGGATCTAATCATTCTCGATGCCGCCGATCCGATCGCCGCCCTCCGCCAACGGGCCACCGTGACCACCGTGATCCGCCGGGGCCAAATCCTGGCCCAAACCCAACCCGCTGTAACAAGCTGGCATGGCCTCCCAACCCCTGAAATGCTGTAAGGATCGGGTGAAAACAAGATCCAATCGCGCTGTGATTCAGTCCGGTGAACAGGAGCGCTTCGGGAGTCCCCTTCATGCAAAAAGCAAGGCCTAATGTCGGGGCGAAAGGCAAAAAATGGATAGCAGTAGTCAGTATGATTAGGACGTTAATCCGAAACCCTCTCCTGGTGGGCATTGCCCACCCTACGCAATGTCCTAACTATTGAACGGTGCGTCAGGCACAATTCAACCCTCAACATCATCATCCGGTCTGACGCACCCTACAAATCGTAGGGTGCGTCAGAGCGATTAATCTATGATGCCCAAGAGCAGCGTCACGGCTGACGCACCATTGATTGAGCAACCAGCGGAATGTCGGGTATAACCACCGGATATCGCTACTGTGTTCAGCTCGTGCCATGGCGCAGGTGTTGGGCGGCTCTGCCGTCTGGTGAAAATCATCAATGGGCGTTTTTATCCACCCGTAACCGCACCGATTCCCGATGGGAATGGAGGCCCTCCGCATTGGCCAGGGTTTGGATGGCTCCGGCAACCCGTTGCAAGGCCTGGGGCGAATATTGGATCAGGCTGGAATGTTTCATAAACGTTTCCACCCCCAAGGCTGAGGCATAACGGGCCGCGCCGGAGGTGGGCAACGTGTGGTTGGGGCCCGCTAAATAATCCCCCACGGCTTCGGGGGTAGAATTCCCTAAGAAAAT
>JFJP01005955.1_pt1 | contig 11179 bp, 7 predicted proteins | sample 431651 | NCBI WGS metagenome assembly JFJP01 (sample SAMN02602958, study PRJNA72255) | Microbial mat metagenome, whole genome shotgun sequencing project. | biome: fresh water; feature: sink hole; material: water; isolation source: purple microbial (photo- and chemosynthetic) mats found in... | reverse complement strand
TTGGCATCCCGCCCGAAAAACACGCGCTGTTGTTCAAGCCCTTTACCCAGGCCGATAGTTCCACCACACGCCAGTTTGGCGGCACCGGGCTGGGCCTGTCGATCGTGGCACGGCTGGCCGAGCTGATGCACGGACAGGTGGGGCTGGAGAGCAACGTCGGCATTGGCTCGCGTTTCTGGTTCCGGGCAGCCACCGAACCACAGGCCAATTTACCCATCACCGCAGCGATGGAGCAGCCCTCCGGCAACGCGGCCAGTAACGGCAGCACCACGCTGAGCGGTCGCATTCTGGTGGCTGAAGACAACCCGGTGAACCGCATGGTGGCCAAGGCGCTGCTGGAAAGCCAGGGCCTGGAAGCCGACTTTGTGGAAGACGGGCAAGCTGCGGTGGATGCAGTCACTGGCGGCAAAGGCTATGACCTGATCCTGATGGACATCCAGATGCCGGTGATGGATGGCCAGCGGGCCACCCGCTGCATCCGCGAGTGGGAAGCCGCGCACGGTGCCAAACGCTGCCATATCGTGGCGCTGACCGCCGGTGCCTTTGAAGACGACAAACAGCGTTGCAAAGAGGCGGGTATGGATGATTTTCTGGCCAAGCCGATTGACCTGGATAGCCTGATCAAGCTGCTGGCGCGTTGCCTTGGCGGCGCTGCTAACAACCGGCCATGACAAGCTGGGCAATGCCAAGAATCGCATGCAAATCAGCCGGTGCAGCGCGCGCAGACTAGTATCTGCAGCCAGGCGGTAGTGCTTGGCGGTGCGACAATCTGGCCTGCGGTTGGCGCGCAAAAACTAAAGACAAGGCACTGGCGGCCCGCATGACATCCACCTTTTTCTCTTCTTGTAGATAGCACCATGTTCATCAGCAACGCTTTTCTGCCAACAAAACCCCACTGTGGTCGCCGCGATGGTGCTGCCTTCAAGCGCTGGTGGGTGCGCGGTGTGGCGGCCGTCATTTGGGGGTTGGCGATGTGCAGCAGTGCACAGGCAGCCGACAAGCTGGTGCTGACAACGGGTGTTTTGGCACCCTACACCACGCCAGACCACAAGGGGTTTTTGGACCAGATGATCGTGGCGGTATTTCGCGAAGCCGGGCTTGATGCCGAACTGCAGGTTTTTTCATCCGCAACAGCACGAACCCTGCTGAATGCGGATGCGGGCATTGATGACGGTGAAGCCATGCGCATTGCCGGGCTTGAAAAGCAGTTCCCCAACCTGATCCGTGTGCCAGAACCCCTGATTTCCAACGATTTTGTTGCCTATGCGACCCACGTGCAAGCCAGTACCCCCGACTGGAAGTCGCTTGAGCCGTATGTGGTCAGCTACATGATTGGCTGGAAGATTTTTGAAAACAACGTGCGCAACGCCAAGGAGGTCACGCAGGTGCGTGACGCAGACCAATTGTTCGGTCTTTTGGCCAACGGCCGAACTGACTTGGCACTGTATGAACGCTGGCAAGGACTTCAAAGAGTTCGTGACTTGGGCCTGAAGGCGCACGCCCTGGAGCCACCACTGGCACGCACGGACATGTTCATTTACCTCAACAAAAAGCACGAGGCTTTGGTGCCCCGCGTTGCGCAGGCGCTGGCGCGCATGAAGGCCAACGGCAGTTACAAGCGCATTTTTGATGCCACGCTGACAACGCTGACCAAATAGAACGAATAGCGCAAAAAACAGCGGAACCACTGATGGGTTTTTGGCGATTGCGATACCCCGGCCAGCTGGCGCAAAAGCTGGCCGCTTTCATTGTGCTGTTCAGCTCAGTGCTGGCGCTGGGCATTACCATCATTGAGCTGTCCATTGAGTATTTGCGCGATCTGCGCGTCATCGACAGCCAGATGGTTCAGATTGAGGATGCGTACTTGCCCAGCGTGATTGAAAACGTCTGGGTCGTTGACCAGGATCGGTTAGGCACCCTGCTGATGGGGATTACCCGATTGCCCAATTTCAACCTGGCAGAAATTCGTGTTGACGGAAAGACACTGCTTAGCCGTGGTGTTGAAGTGCCGGGCAACGGTCTGCAGCGCACTTTTCCACTTTGGCGGGAGCATCGCGGGCAAAAGCTGCTCATCGGTGAACTGCGTGTGGCCGCGAGTTACAAGGAGGTCTATCAACGCACCATTGATCGCCTGTTGTTTTTTCTTGCTGCCAATGTGCTGAAAACTTTTTTTGTGGTGGTATTCGTTTTCAGCCTGTTCTACCAGATGATTGGTCGGCACATCGTGCAGGTAGCCCACCACGCAGCCCGGGTAGCCGAAGACCAGAGCACCGGCCCGCTCAAACTCGAACGCCGCGAGCCACGCGTGGGTGACGAGTTTTCCGAACTGGTCGCAGCACTGAACAACATGCGCGAGCGCCTGTACCAACAACAACAAGCCTTGTTGTCGCAAGTGAAAGACTTACGCACCAAAGACAGCGCCATGGCTTCCTCGCTCAACGCCATCGCGATTGCTGGCCTGGACACCCGGCTGACCTACATGAACCAGGCCTGCGCCAACCTGTGGCGCTTGGACAGCACTGAGGCAGCACTCGGCCAGCCGATCAAGGCTTTCTGGGACGACACAAGCGCGCTGACACCGGTATTACGGGCATTGCAACAACACGGACGCTGGCAGGGTGAACTACGGGCACGCCGCAGCGACGGCAGCACCGCCGATGTGCAATTGGCGGCCAACATGGTGCTCAACGATGCCGGTCAGCCTTTTTGCATGATGGCTTCGATGGTCGACATTACCGAGCGCAAGCGCGCTGAGGTCAAAATCAACACACTGGCCAACTTTGACCAGTTGACCGGCCTGCCCAACCGTGTCTTGCTGATGGATCGCCTGAAGCAGGCAATGGCTGCCAGCACCCGCACCGACACTTTCAGTGCGTTGTTGTTTGTTGATCTGGACAAGTTCAAAACCATCAATGACACGCTGGGACACGAGATCGGTGACCAATTGCTGCAGCAAGTGTCCCAGCGGCTAACGCAGCTGGTGCGCGCCGGAGACACCGTGGCCCGGCTCGGCGGCGATGAGTTCGTGCTGATTCTGCAAGGCTTGACTGCAGACGAAGCAGCCAGTGCAACAAAAACCGAAACACTGGCCCAAAAAATACTGGCCGCGCTCAACCGCAGCTACCAGCTCGGAGAGCTCACCCAGCACAGCTCTGCCAGCGTTGGCATTGCCATGCTCAAGGGCAACCAGGTCAGCCCTGAAGAATTGATGAAACAGGCTGAAATTGCAATGTACAAGTCCAAAGAAGCGGGCCGCAATGGATGGCGCTTTTTTGACCCACGCATGGAATCCGCCGTCAAGGAGCACGCCGCGCTAGAGAGCGATTTGCGCCAGGCACTGAGCCAACACCAGTTTTTGTTGTACTACCAGGCGCAAGTCAAAGGCACTAACCAAATCATGGGTGCCGAGGCACTGATCCGCTGGCAACACCCAGAACGCGGCATGGTGCCACCACTTGACTTCATCGCGCTGGCCGAAGACAGCGGCCTGATCCTGCCAATTGGCCAATGGGTATTGCAAGAGGCCTGCAACCAGCTGGCACGCTGGGCCACGCAACCTGGTATGAGCCACCTCAGCATTGCCGTCAATGTCAGCGCCCGGCAATTCCGCCAAGCCAATTTTGTCGAACAGGTGTTGGGTGCCTTGACCCAAGCCGGTGCCAATCCGCGGCGACTCAAGCTGGAGCTGACCGAGAGCCTGCTGGTGCAGGACGTTGAGCAGGTGATCGAAAAAATGTCTGTTTTGAAGCAACACGGCGTGGCGTTTTCACTGGATGACTTTGGCACCGGCTATTCGTCCTTGTCATACCTGAAGCAACTGCCGCTGGACCAACTCAAGATCGACGCGTCGTTTGTTCGCGACATTCTGGTGGACCCCAACGACGCATCGATTGCAAAAACTATTGTGACGCTGGCCCATAGCCTGGACCTGGGCGTGATTGCCGAAGGCGTGGAAACCGAGGCGCAGCGCACATTTCTGGCAGCTGCTGGGTGTCATGACTGCCAGGGCTACCTGTTTAGCCGACCGGTGCCGGTGGCCGAGTTCGAAAAACTGGTCAGTGCCTGAGACCAACCTGCATCGGCCGTGGCCAGGCTAGCCAATCAGGAACTTCAGCACCGTTTCAGCCATCTTGCCGTAGGGCGGCCACAGAAACCGCATCGAACTCAGGCGTGTCTGATAAAACACCGGGCGCATTTTCGAGAACGTCTCAAAACCCTCGTGCCCGTGGTAATGCCCCATGCCAGAGTCGCCGACGCCACCAAACGGCAGGTCGTGCTGGCCCACATGAAACAGCGCATCGTTCACCGACACGCCGCCGCTCATCACATGATCGATGAGGTATTGCACCGTGCCCGGCCGGTAGCTAAACGGATAGACCGCCAGCGGGCGCGGCCCGGCGTTGATGCTGGCAATCACTTCATCGAGCGTTGCGTAGGTGCGCAGCGGCAGGATCGGGCCGAAGATCTCGCGCTGCATCAGCAGGCAGTCAGGCGGGGCATCGAGCACGATGTGCGGGGCAATTTTGCGTGTGGCGCGGTCAAAAGCTGGGCCGTCCTGCAGGCTCAGCACCCGCGCACCACGGTTTCTGGCATCTTCCAGCGCCGCCAGCAACCGCTCGAAGGCGCGCTGGTCAATGATCGAGGTGTAGTCGGGCGAGTCAAGCTGCGGGTAGCGCGCCGCCACCAGGCTGCGCGCCAGGTCAACAAACGCATCCACTTTGTCCGCTGGCAACCAGGCGTGGTCCACCGTGGTGCAAATCTGCCCGGCGTTGAGCAGCTTGACAAACAAGATGCGTTCGGCCGCCGTCTTGAGCGGGAAGTCATCGCACACAATGGCTGGTGCCTTGCCGCCCAGTTCCAGCGTTACCGGGCACAGGTTCAGTGCCGCAGCGGCCATCACGGCTTTGCCGGTCTGCCCCGAGCCGGTAAACAGCAGATGGTCAAATTTAAGCTGCGAAAACGCAATGCCGACACCGCCGGTCTCGTCAAAAAACTGCAGCTTCTCGGGGGGAAAGTAGGCTGGCATGTGCCTGATCAGATACGCCGCCAGGTGGCGCGAGTTTTCGCTCATCTTCACCATGGCGCGGTTTCCCGCTGCAAAGATGTAAGACAACGGCACCAGGCTCAGATTGAGCGGAAAGTTCCACGGCACGATCACCCCGACCACGCCCAGCGGCTGGGCCAGCACCCGGTTGCTGGCACCAAAAAAGCTGCGCCAATCGACGGATCGGCGCTGCGGGCGCATCCAGCCGCGCAAGTGTCCCAGGATGTGGTCGATGCCGCTGACCGCCGGATACACCTCGGCCAGCAGTGTCTCGTGACGCGAACGGTGACCGTAGTCAGCGCTGATGGCGTCGCACAGCGCGTCCTGATGCTCGCGGATAAACCGCTGCAGCGTGCGCAAGTCGGCCTTGCGCTCTTGCAGCGTTGGCACCGGGTTTGCAAAATACGCTTGCCGCTGCAGCGCCAGCGCGTCATCCAGCGGTGTTTTTGGGGGAAGTGCGGGGTGTTTCATGGCGCTTTTCAGTTTAGGTCGGAACGACGCGACTGCCCCGCCAACCCGGCCAGATTGAACACCTCTCTCTAACTGCCACGGCGCTGCTCACGCAGCATGAACAGGTACAGCCCCTCCACCTTGTCGCGCGCCCAAGGCGTTTTGCGCAGAAATTTCAGGCTTGAATTGACGCTGGGCTCATGGCTGAAGCAGCGCACCGGTATGCGCTGGGCCAAACCCTCCCAGCCGTAATGGGACGACAAGGCCAGCACCATCGCCTCCAGCGTGATGCCATGCAATGGGTTGTGAATCTGTTTGGCTGGCGGCGCTGCGGGTTCTGGCAATGGGGGTGTCATGGCTTGGGCTATAGTTAATCAACTAAGGAGTTTTCGCAATGCGTCATTTTCTTCGTAATCGCTGGCTGCCTGCGCTGGCCATTGGTTTGGGTCTGGCTGGCTGCGGCCAGTCCAGCGGTCCAACGGTCAACACCACAGCAGCGCCTGCCGTTGCCGCCTCAGTGCCAGCCGCCAAGGTTGAAGTTGGCCTGGTCATGAAAACCCTGACCAATCCGTTTTTTGTCGAGATGGAAAAAGGCGCGCGTCGCGCCGAAAAAGAGCTGGACATCAACCTGACGGTCAAGACGGCCGCGCAAGAGACCTCCATCGAGCAGCAGATTCAGCTCATTGACGACCTGGTAGCCGCCAAAGTCAACGCCATTGTGATTGCCCCGGGCGACTCGCTGCGGCTGATACCGGCACTCAAAAAAGCAGCCGATGCCGGCATCAAGATCGTCAACATCGACAACCGGCTCGACATCGCCGGCCTCAAGCAGGCCGGGCTGCCCGCGGTGCCGTTTGTCAGTGTGGATAACGAGGCGGGCGCTTACAAGGCAGGCAAGTTTCTGGCCGAAGGCATCACGGCCCCCACCCAGGCCGCTATTCTGGAAGGCATTCGCAGCGCTGACAACGCCCGTCAGCGGGCACAGGGCGCGCTGCGCGGCTTGCAGGAAAACAAGGCCATCAAGGTGGTGGCCTCAGAGACCGCCAATTGGCAGATTGACGAGGCCTATACCGTCACCAAACAGATGTTTGCCAAGCACCCCAACATCAAACTGCTGTTTGCTGCCAATGACATGATGGCCATCGGTGCTGGCAAATACCTCACTGAGAGCAAGCGCAGCGCAGTCAAAGTGGCTGGTTTTGATGCCTTGAGCGAGGCGATTGCCGCCATCAAGGCCGGCAGCATGGTCGCCACCATTGATCAGCAAGCGGCCGAGCAGGGCTATCAGGGCGTGGCCCTGGCGCTGCGCTTGACCCGGGGCGAAACCGTGCCCGAGGTCACCATCATCGACACCCGGCTGGTCACGGCGGCATCCGCGCCTTGATGAGCGGCGGCGTTTGCCCCAAGTGATGGCAGCATGGAGTCCACGATCCTGGCGACGGACTGACTTGTGAAGTTGCGTTTCAACATCATCGCCAAGTTGTTGGCCTATTTGCTGCTGGCCGGGGTGCTGCCGATGATTTTGCTGGGGACCACGGCGTTTGAGGTATCCAAGCGCATCATCATCGAGCAGGCTGAAACAGAAAACACCCGTCTGCTGGCAAGTTTTTCTTCTTACCTTAAGCTCTATCAGGATCAGATCGAAGACCTGGCCGCCAATATTGCCGGCAATGCCAACATCGGGCAGGCGTTGCGCAACACCGCCGGGCATGCGGCCGACAGTTTTGAGGCGCTCGACACCCAGGCACAAATGGGCTATGCGCTCAACAATTATGTGCGTGTCAAGGGTCTGGTGTCGATCAACGTGTTTGCCCGCAATGGGGTGCGCTACCAGGTGGGGGAAACGCTCAATGTCAGCGCCGTGAACCCCAAGCTGGTCAACCAATTCCTCGACGACGCCAGTCGCGACAAGACACCGGTGTTGTGGCGCGGCATTCGCGACAACCTCAACACCCGCTCCAAACACCCCCGGGTGCTCACCGTGGTGCGGGCGATTCAGCATTTTTCACCCACCAGCGGCCAGTCTGACGTGGTAGGCGTGCTGGTGATCAGTCTGGACAACAGCATCATGCACAGTTTTCTGCAAGGTGCGCCGTTGCCTGCTGGAGCGCAGTTGATGGAGATTGACAGCCGGGGCAACATCGCGCTGCACTCGGATGGCCAGCGTGTCGGCCAGCCGCTGTCACCGGCGCTGCTGCAACTGATGCAAGCCCCCAGGCCGGTTTCGCAACTGGTGCTTGACGGCGAAGCTGTGCTGCTGCGCGTGGCGGCGCAACAAGACCGCAACAGCTTGCTGGCGGTGATCTCACCCCGCCAGATGCTGACGCAAAAGGTCAACCGGCTGGCGCTGCTGACCTTTGGTCTGGTGGCGCTGGCCTTGCTGTGCATGGTGGTGCTGGCCGCCTACTTTGGCCGCACCGTGGTCAAGCCCATTCGTGCCGTGTCGGACGGTTTTCGCCAGATTTCGGCCAACCCGCACGGGCAGCACAGCGCGTTGCAAGCCGGTGCTGCGCTCGATGAAATCGTACAACTGGTGCAAGGATACAACGACCACTTGAGCGCCTTGGAAACTCAGCGGGCGGCGGCTGAAGAACTGCAGCAGGCCAAGACGGTGGCCGAGACCGCCAACCAGGCCAAGAGCCGTTTTCTGGCCACCATGTCGCATGAAATTCGCACGCCCATGAACGGCATACTGGGCATGGCGCAAATGCTGCTGACGCCGCAGCTCAAGCCAGCGCAAGTGCAGCACTACGCCAAAACCATTTTGTCTTCCGGCCAGACACTGCTGACGCTGCTCAACGACATTCTGGATATTTCCAAGATCGAAGCCGACAAAATCCAGCTAGAAGCCAAGGCAACCCAGCCAGAGCGCCTGATGCGCGAAGTGCAAGCCCTATTTGCCAGCGCCGCCCAAAGCAAGCAGCTGCTGCTGGAACAACGCTGGCTTGGCCCCAGCGGTCAGCGCTACCTGCTTGACCCGCACCGGGTGCGTCAGATGCTGGCCAACCTGGTGGGCAACGGCATCAAGTTCACCGAGCAGGGCCATGTTCGCATTGAATGCGCCGAACTCAGCCGCGAAGGCGACATGGCGGTGCTGGAATTTGCGGTCAGCGACACCGGCGCCGGCATTCCGCAGGAATGCCTGGCGCAGTTGTTTCAGCCCTTCTCGCAAGCCGACAGTTCCACGACGCGCAAATTTGGTGGCTCCGGGCTGGGCTTGTCTATTGTGCGCAGCCTGGCTCGGTTGATGGGTGGCGATGCTGGTGTCAACAGCGAACCTGGCAAGGGTTCACGCTTCTGGTTTTGCATCAGGGCGGGGGTTGTCGATGTGGCGGCTGATGACGACGACCCGAGCCAGCCGATGCCGTTTGGAGCCAACGCACAGGCGCTGCCGGATGCCGCGACGCCAGCAGCGGACATCACTGCGCCAGCCACTGCATCAGCCACTGAGGCCACACCACTGGCAGGCCGGGTTCTGGTGGTTGAGGACAACCTGGTCAACGGCATGGTGATCGAGGCCTTGCTGACGCAACTCGGGCTCGACATGCGGCTGGTGGATAACGGGCAAAAGGGTCTGGAGGCCATCACGGCAGGCGAAAATCCGGACTTGGTTCTGATGGACATCCAGATGCCAGTGATGGACGGCTACACCGCCACCGAGGCCATCCGGCAGTGGGAAGCCCGCCATGGTCATCCCCGCGTACCCATCATCGCCCTGACCGCCGACGCGTTTGCAGAAGACCGGCAGCGCTGTTTTGCCGTTGGCATGGATGACTTTTTGACCAAGCCGATCGCCCTGGACACCCTCAGGGCCACGCTAACCAAGTGGCTGCCACTGAAAACCGCGCCATGAGCGCCCGCGCAACGCGGTGCGACAACACAAACAAGGTATTTATCTATGGAAGCGTTTCGCTGGGATTCCTGCTTTTTGACTGGCTTGCCCACCGTCGATGCGCAACACCACTATCTGGTGGACATCATCAACCAGTTTGGCGACCATTTGACGCAACCCCAAGGTGCCAGTCCCGAGGAAATCGAGCGGTTGCTGCAAGCGCTGGAGCACTACACCACCTACCATTTTCAGGACGAGGAAGAACTGATGGAGCGCTCTGGCATGGACGCACGCTACATCGATCACCACAAACGTGAGCACGCGCAGTTTTTGCAGGACGTGCTGGTCATGCACCACAGCCTCACCATTGACAGCCCTGACGAATCGCGCGCGCTGCTGAGCTTTTTGACCAACTGGCTGGCCTACCATATTCTCGGCTCCGACCAGCTAATGACCTGGCTGATCAAGGCAGCGCAGGCCGGCACCTCGGCCGATGAAGCCTTTGCTGCCTACCAAAAAACCCGAGACCCGGCTACCGCCACCCTGTTGCAGGCGATGAACCGGCTGGTGGCCCAGTTGTCGCAGCGTAGCCGTGAACTGCACGAACTCAACCAATCGCTGGAAGCGCGGGTTGCACAGCGCACACAAGAGCTGCGCGACATCAACGAACGCCTGGAAACCATGGCCATGACCGACGTGCTGACTGGCCTGCCCAACCGCCGCGCCGCCATGCGCGTGCTGGAGCGCGAATGGCACAACGCGTCGTGCCAGCAGACCACGCTGGGCTGCATGATGATCGATGCCGACGGCTTCAAAACCATCAACGACACCCATGGCCACGATGCCGGTGACGAGGTGTTGCGCCAACTGGCGCGCTGCCTGCGCGATGCGGTGCGAAACGACGATATGGTGTGCCGCCTGGGTGGCGACGAGTTTCTTATCATCTGCAGCAACACGCCGCTGTCAGGTGCACTGCTGCTGGCTGAAAAGGTGCGCGCTGAAGTCGCTGCACTGCGCGTGCCCGCAGGCAAAAGCCAATGGCAGGGCAGCGTCAGCATTGGCGTGGCTGCTTGCAAAACGCTGCAGTGGGGGGCAGAAGCCTTGCTCAAGGCCGCCGATGAAGGCGTGTATCTGGCCAAGGATCGGGGCCGCAATGCTGTAGCGAGTATTCAGCAGCCTTAAGTCACTCTTTATAATGTAGCTGCAAGTACTTTTCTGAATTGAGCTAGAGGCGGATATGTCTCATTTTTCGGTTCACGTATGCCGGGGAAATTTAAATCGCAGCCTCACCCGAAACCCACGCAAAGCCATTGCGATTGGAAAGATTGCCCAACCAGTAGCGCAAAGCGCTCATGCTGAACTGCTTTGAGCGGCTCACCCATTTAAAGCAACCGGCTTTGCCGGGGGATGGCTACTCATTACCTCTTGAGTGACGGTGTGGATGTACCGCCTCCGAGACCGGCCCATGATTTGTGGGATCAAATTTGCGGCGTGTTCATTTAACAGCCGAATTTTTATCGTTCGGTGTGTTCTCTAATGGGTAATTTGAACCCATCTATGGATGACAACTTGGTGCGAAATTTGATGCAACTGCTGCCACCAGTGGTGTCGCACAGCGTACCGAAGCCACCGGGCTCACTGTATTTTCGAACATCGACGCAATTGCAGACAAGACATTTCAGGACCCGTGGCTTGGCACACTGTTGCCCCAATTGGGGTGGTCACGGTAGCTTGGACAGCCACCGGGGTGGAATAAGCTAAAGCTGGTGCCGGGGGTTTGGCGTCTTGCTGGTGTTGGGCTTGGGTCCCAGCGCCCAAAGGCCGAGCTTTCTCATCAGTCTGCGGATGCGTCT
>JFJP01040466.1_pt1 | contig 11181 bp, 9 predicted proteins | sample 431651 | NCBI WGS metagenome assembly JFJP01 (sample SAMN02602958, study PRJNA72255) | Microbial mat metagenome, whole genome shotgun sequencing project. | biome: fresh water; feature: sink hole; material: water; isolation source: purple microbial (photo- and chemosynthetic) mats found in... | reverse complement strand
GTGCATTTTACCTCCCCAACCCTCCTTACCCGCGATAGCTATCGGGGGGAGGGCTAACTGTTGCTTCGAAGCAGCAGTTATAGCCCCTTTTTAAGGGGTTGGGGTTATAATCAGCTGAAAATTAACAATATTAAACTGTTCTTATACCGAACTCACGTTAATTACTATTGGTTATTTTGTCTGGAAGGTGCCTAAAACAAAAAAAGCCGGGATTTATCCGGCCTCTTTAAATTTTAGGTTTTCTGATTACCTTTGTTAATAACTAATAATCAGGACTTTTTTTGCTTGTCCTTTATACCACAACCTATTGCCTTGGTGTAAGTTATTTCGGGGCTTTTCCCGGCAATTACCGCATCAATTGCACTGGATAGATACGATTGTGAAATTTTGCTTTCATCCTGATAATTATCGTCAATAGCGCCAATATAACGAACAACTAAATCAGTTCCTTCCTTTTGTATAAGATAGGTATGGGGTGTTTTCTGAGCACCGTAGGCACGATAAACATCCTGAGTTTGGTCGAACAGATAAGGAAAAGTATAACCTTTTTCTTTTGCTCTTATAACCATTTTATCGTACGAATCTTCGGGCGATAATTCAGGATCGTTCGAGTTTATTGCGATTACCGGGTATCCCTTGGCCTTGTATTTTTTATCAAGCTGTATAATACGGTCCTGGTAAGCTTTTGCATATGGACAATTATTGCAGGTAAAAACAACTACATATCCTTTCGCCTGAGGCATATCTTTCAAGGACACCATTTTTCCATCAATATTTTTCAATTTAAAATCGGAAGCTTTATCTCCAACTTTCAATCCCTGGGCATGTATATATGAAATAGTAAGCAGGGATAGCCCTAAAGCAAACATCATTTTCTTCATAGTGAATTTAATTTTAGGTTAATAATAGAATCGAGTTCATTAAAATTGAAAGACTTATTATAGGTATTACGAAATTCTCGTCCATAAACTACTGTAAAAGGTATTTCTCCAGACCAGCCCGGATCAACCTTATCAATCCATTCGTTCTGCTTCGGATCGTCCAGTAAAATTACATCCGATTTTATCTGATTACTTTTAATAAAAGGTAGCAACCGGCTGTTAAGCTGATTTGGCATATCCAAACTAACCAAAAGGATACGGAATTTTTTGTTTTTATATTTCTCGCCAATCTTTTCAATGGCAGGTAACTCGTCCCGGCACGGGCCACACCATGTTGCCCAGAAATTAACCAGATACACCGAATCGTTTGACCTGTTCAACTGAGGTTCAAACTGCTTAAAATCCATTACCGGTATAGCAGGATTATCAGGTACTATGGAGAAATTAAGAAAACTGAATAAAAGAAATATGAGTGCAATTTTTATCATTCGCTTTTGTTATTATTCTTTAATAACAACAAAGTTGATATCTGGTTTGGCGAATGATTTTTAAACTCCCTTTAAATGGACTGTATCCTAAAAAAGAAAATCCTAAGATTGTGTTCTCAGGATTGCTATATATTGCTATTATAAATTGGATTTAAATTATAATTTCTACAAAGCCTTTTTAAAAACCCGAAATGTTTTGAGCCTTTCGGCGCCAACTTTGGTCAACTCGGCCAACATTTTAAGGTTTGTTTCGAGTACCAGATGAATTTCCATGGTATAAATACCCATTTTATGGCACGACTCAATTAATTTCATTGCCATGAGAATTTCAAAACCTAACCCCTGATAATTGGGCTTAACAGCTCCCAGCATTAAATCCATCTGCTTGGTTTTTTTCATGGCTTGCAAAATATAGAAAACCCCAAACGGAAATAAATGACCTTTCGATTTTTGAACTCCCGGGGTAAAATTCTGAAGTCCAATAATAAAAGCAACGACTTCATTATTTTTCATTATTGCCTTTACAAGCTTGGGGTTGAGCACATCCATATACCGATTGGCAAATTCCGTCATTTCTATATCGGTTAGGGGAACGAAACCATATAAATCTTTATATGCTTCATTCACTAATCTTAGAATAGGAACCACGTAAGGTTTCAATTCCCTTTTCGATTTAAATTCTTTGAATTCGAAATCGTTTTTTGATTCAAACCGCTGCATTACGCGATTATAAACCTCCGGAAATGGCTGATTTAAATTGAGACGATGTATATAACAATCGATATCTTTTTCGTATCCATTCTTTTCCAATTGCTCTACCATATAAGGAAAGTTAACGGCAGTAGCCAGTATAGGCATATACTCAAACCCTGATATTTGCAACCCTTGCGGATCTTTATCCGAGAAACCATACGGACCGATTATTTTATCCATTCCAAAAGAATATGCCCATTTCTCCACCGAAGAAAGTAAAAGGTGAGCTACCTCATCATCGTTATAGCATTCGATATAACCAAACCTCCCTGTTTTTTCATTCTTTACGGCATTATAATGATTATGGATTATCCCCATAATCCGACCAACCAGAACATTGTCGCGATAAGCAAGATATAGCATGGTAAGACAATGCGAAAAAGCATGGTTTTTTGCAGGATCAAAAAATTTCCATTCATCAACATATATATTGGGAAGCCAGTTTTTGTGATTACTATGTATTTTTTCGGGCAAATAAATAAACTCACGGAGTTGCTTACGGGTTTTTACTTCGACAATAGATACCGGCATAGTAAACTGATTTTATAAGAATGTTTTTTTAATAGTATGATTTTTGAATATTTTCCACGTAACGTTCGAAAACCAAAGAATTATGGGCGCTGATATTAATCCGCCCAATACATCTATGGCATAGTGCGCTTTAATATATACTGTTGAAAATGAAAGAATTATAAAAAAAGGAATGAGCCACGCTAACGTTTTAGCATATTTTTTCCATGCAAGTAATATCAGAATAAATATTATTCCAACATGCGAGCTTGGGAATGCTGCAGTTGGTCTTTCACCTATTTTTTCGACCAATAAAACAAAAGTTCTGAAAATGCCAGAGTTGGGAATCGAATTATAGGGCGATTTAAAATAATATTGAGGGCCGCTTACTGGGATAATTATAAAAATCAGGTAATAAAATATAAAGGAGCAACATATTAGGAATACAATTCGGATTAAATCGGATTCATTTTTAATAAAAACATGAATGGCAAAACCAAGAATAAGGAAATAATACGAAAAGTACCCCAGGTTCATGAATTCGCTAAACCATTTATTTGGGAAAGATGCATAAAAATCTAATGCAGGCTGAAAACCAAACACAAGCATCTCGAACCGGGCAAAGTGGTAATCCAGGTTCGAAAAAAAAACATTGTTCAGGGCATCGGTTTCAGCATAAAAAAAGCCTAAAAAAGCAAGAGGGTAAGCTATCCGTAAAAATAAAACAGCACGGACTTTTAAGAAGTTATCCAGTAATGGCAATAGTAATAGTAAACCAGCAGAAACAGCCCTTCCAAATAAATGGTAATGAGCAAAAGGTATTATTTGGTAGAATCCTAAAATAAAAACTCCGGTTAAAGACAGGTAACAAATCAAAAGCCAATCGACAGGTAATAAGCGTTTTAAATATCCAAGTAGCCTCATTCCTATATCTCAGTTAAAATCGGCTGTAATTTAAAACGAATTCCCGAACAATTTAGAATATGTCAATATTAATTTAACATAGACTTAACTTTCCTATTCCTCCGAAAGACTCTTAAAAGTTTCTTTATCGGTATTAAGAATATGGTCAGTTAACCAATTTTTTAGAAAGACAAATACTTCCATCTTCACTTTATCGTTTCCAACAATATTACTCAGTTTCAGTGTATTTATTTTGGAAATAAACTCCTGATGTGCTTTTTTATGAGCAACGGCTCCAGGAAGGAGGTTTGTTAACATCATTTGTTCTTCGGCATCAAAATGATACTTGGTATAGGATACCAACTCATTAAAAATTTCCTGCATTTTGAGTTCCGATTTCTTCATTGTAATTTCATCGTACAGTAAATTTATAATCTGTACGAGCTTTTGATGCTGGGAATCAATAAGATTATTCCCAACGCTGAAGGCACTTCGCCATAAAATAAATGCCATAGGTTTAAGTTTAAATTTATAATACAATTTATTTTAAAAAGAGATAATCCGATTTACTGAAACTTATGATATTTATCACATTTCAATTCGTGTTCAATAAAAATTATAAGATTTATAAAGTTAATAAAACTGGTTAGGCCATGCAATCAATCATAATTAGCGCATCCCGAATGACCGACATGCCGGCCTTTTATCCCAACAACATTATTCGGGAAACAGAAAAGAGAAAGGAAAAGGGGTTTACAATTCATACCTTGTTGCTTTGGACCAAGCATCCTGAAAGCCTTTTCCGGGAGCCCCTCCACTCCTATTTATCCGAATTAAAAAAAGAGAATACCCAGTTGTACATCCAACTTACTATTACAGGTATGGGCAGAGATTGTTTTGTTTCGGGGTTTAAAACAAAAAAAGTTTACATGGAACCTTGCGTACCTAATTATGAAGAGTCTATTCAAATGATAGATAAAGTTTCTGAATTAACCGAGAACCCTTTACGAATCAGACTGAGGATAGATCCGATAATTCGACTGGTCGATTGGTCAGGACAACTTTATAGCAATTTAGGGCTTTTTAAACCTATCGTTCGCGAAGCCAGCAAAAAAGGTATTAAAAACATTACTTTCAGTTTTTTGGAAAATGGAATGCATGCAAAGGTTAACAAGCGTTTTAAAGAAGAACATATCGAAATATTTTCTCCAACAAATGACGAACGCGAAAAGATGGCGCTTTGGGTTTCGCAAATTGAAAAGGAATATTCCGTTCAAATTTCGTCGTGCTGTGTTCCTCAACTAAAAGAATCAGCCTGCATTGATGGAAATCTTCTACAACAATTGCACAACCATCACCTGGAAGTCACAAAAGCCCAACCCAGAAGCAGAACTTTATGTGGTTGTTCAAAATCAATAGATATAGGCGGATGGCCGCCGGCAGCATGTAACTCAGGTTGTTTATACTGTTACTCCCATCCAGTTATATAATGCATTTGCCATTTCATCCTTATTTTTTTCCAGCTTATCGGTTTACCATTTATGGTGGTTATAAAAGATTAGATCTTCGTCTCAAACTTTAAAAAGACAGTTATGAAAAAATTTATAATAATAATCGGCATTCTAATCTTCTCAAATTCCCTGAAGGCTCAAGAACTGAGTCAGGTAATACGGGGTATTGTTTTGGATAAAGATTCAAAACTCCCGCTTACCGGGGCAAATGTAATATTATTAAACTCAAATCCTTTTATAGGTGCAATCTCCGAAGAAAATGGAAGCTTCCGCTTAAATAACATTCCTATTGGCCGGCAAAGTATTCAAATCAGCTTTATTGGCTACAAAACTTCCAATATCGAGAACCTCATTGTCAATTCAGCCAAAGAAACGGTATTGGAAATTGAACTGGAAGAAAATGTTACACAGGTTAAGGAAGTAACTGTAATTGCCAATAAACGGAAAGATCAGCCAATGAACAAAATGGCTAATGTCAGCGCCCGGGTATTTACAGTTGAAGAAACCGAAAAATATGCAGGAAGTCGTGGCGATATTGCACGGATGGCAATGAACTATGCAGGAGTTTCAGCGGCTAACGATCAGCGAAACGATATAATAATCCGGGGCAACTCCCCAAGTGGTTTACTTTGGCGCATGGAAGACGTTGATATCCCAAATCCAAACCACTTTGCCGAAAATGGAACAACAGGAGGTCCTGTAGGAATGTTGAACAACAATTTATTAGTAAACAGCGATTTTTTCACCAGTGCTTTTCCCGCAGAATATGGTAATGCTATATCCGGGGTATTTGACTTGAAAATGCGAAATGGTAATAACGAAAAACGCGAGTACCTTTTTCAAAGCGGGTTTAATGGATTTGAACTGGGAGCAGAAGGTCCTTTCTCTAAAAACCACAAAAGCTCTTACCTGGCTAATTTCCGCTATTCCACACTGGAATTAATGGATAATATTATAGACATAGGCACTACAGGTGTACCCAAATATAAAGATTTCTCCTATAAATTAAATTTCCCCCTTTCAAATGGGCGCATTACCATTTTTGGACTTGCCGGAAACAGCAAAATTGCTATGCTCGATAGCAAAAAAAACGAACAGGATTTGTACAGCGAAGAAGGACAGGATTTATACAATTACTCCACCATGGGGACAACGGGCATTACTTATGCTAGATATTTGAGTACTAAAACCTACATAAAATTTATGCTAACCGGTCTTTATCAGGAAGGCGGGTCACAAATAGATACGCTGGATGCTGTAAACCATAACCCTTACAGGCAAATAAACCATGGATATTCAGAATTTCGCAGTTCCGCTGGGATGGTACTTAGTAGCAAAATTAATACACATTGGTCAATAAAATCGGGGATTACAGCCGATCGAATGGGGTTTAATTTAAAAACAGAGCGATATAATACCAGTGATCAGGATTTTCGTCAAATAATCGACTCGCAGAAATCGCTATTGGATGGAATATGGTTGGTTCGGGCGTATTCTCAAGCAGCCTATAAAATAAATAACCGGCTAAGCATAACTCCGGGGTTACATGCGATCTACTTCGGACAAACCAACGAAAAGTCACTGGAACCCCGAGTTGGAGTCTCTTACAGTATTTCTGACCGTCAGCGAATAAACCTGGGATATGGCTATCATAGCAAAATTCAGGCACTTTCAACATATTTTCTAGGTAGCAGAATGACCGACGGAAGCCTTGTAAATACAAATACCAGCATTGGGTTAACCCGCTCTCATCAATTTGTGGCAGGATATGATGCAACCCTGAGTGAAAACACCCGATTGAAACTGGAAACATATTATCAGCATTTATTTGATGTTCCTGTGGAGAGAAAGATATCGGCATTTAGCATGTTAAACACAGGAGCTGGCTGGGGTATTGGCGCTAAAGATAGTTTAGTAAACGATGGCTCTGGGAAAAACTACGGTGTTGAGGTTACCCTCGAACGTTTTTTTAGTAAAAGCATTTATTACCTTATTACAGTTTCTCTTTATGAATCGAAGTACAAAGGTTCGGATGGAATTGAAAGAAATACCGCTTTCAACGGCAATTATGTAGTAAATACTTTACTTGGCAAAGAGTTCAAGATTTCAAAACGGTCGGCGCTAACCATTGATTACAAGCTTACATTTGCAGGTGGAAAACGTTATACGCCGATCGATATTGTAAAATCTAATATTTCTCAGGAAACAACGTATGATGAAAGCAAGGCATTCAGTCAACAATTCTCCCCCTTTTTTAAGACGGATATTAAATTTGGATATCGGTTAAATGGGAAAAAAGTTTCGCAGGAATGGCAGTTTTTTGTAGAGAATTTTACCAATCACAAAAACATTTTAATGCAATCGTACAATAAAACAAAAGATGAAATCTCTAATGTTTACCAATTAGGCGTTTTCCCTATGGTACTTTATCGTATTCATTTTTAAGAGCATTTATAATGAAAATTAAGTAAATTGCTAATTGTTATGGAACACGCTCCCGAAAAATACTACTTGGAAGAAGGTAAACCTATTAAACGGCGGGAAAGAATAATACGGTATTCGTCGATCATAGTTATTGGTATTGCATTCCCACTTATATACCGTGACTACGATTTTTTTTCGAGCGAGTTTTTTTGGTCTGCATTGGTTTCAATCATTTCGGTTGCTCTGTTTTGGATCGGTAGCGAACATATTGTAACATTCATTATTCATAAGTTCGATTTTTTTAAACACACTGCGAAAACCATCACGCTACTTGTTATTTCACTCATTTTATATTCCCTGTCGGTTATTTTACTCGAGGATTATGTCCTTTCGAAAATAACAAATAGCTATGGCATGAAGGAAAATAAGCTTGAGCTAATTATTTTAGCAATTCTCATAACCCTTTTTATTACGACCATTTACATGTCAACTTTCTTTTTTATGAAATGGAAAGAGAACCTGATAAAAGCCGAAAAACTTGAAAAAGCTACATTGGAAGCTCAATATGAAGCACTTAAAAACCAAATAAACCCTCATTTTTTATTTAATAGTTTAAACACCCTAACAGGCATGCTGGAAGAGGATTCCAAGCCAATGAGTTACGTTCAGAATCTAAGCGATTTTTTACGCTATTTGCTACAAAACAGCGATAAAGAATTGGTATTGCTATGCGATGAAATTCAATTAGCCACGCAATATGCCTTTATTCAGCAAATACGGTTTGACAAGAAGCTAACAATTGATTTCGATATTCCGGAAAGTGCTTATCATTTTGCAATTCCCCCGCTTTCGCTGCAAATGTTGATTGAAAATGCTATTAAACATAATATCATTTCGAAAGAAAATCCCTTGCATATTTCTGTATTTATTAATCATCAAAATATGTTAATAGTAGAGAACAATTTGCAGCGAAAAGCAATTGAAAGTTCAACAGGATTAGGATTAGAGAATATTCGAAACCGGTATAAGTTTATTGGGGCTTATAATATTGATGTTTCCGAAACCACTAATAAATTTGCAGTTGGTTTGCCTCTGATGAAAGTTTCCTTATAAATCAATTTTACATGACATGAAAAAAATATTGGTTATTGAAGATGAAGATATTGCTGCAAAACGATTAATCAATATTATAAAGCGGTTAATGCCTAATTCGGAAATATCTGGACCACTCGACTCCATCTCTGGCAGCATAAGTTATCTATCCAATAATCCTCCTCCCGATTTACTGTTTCTTGATATTCATTTAGCGGATGGTATGAGTTTCGAGATTTTTGAGCATGTAAAAATACCCTCCCCTATAATATTCACCACAGCTTTCGACGAATTCGCCATTAAGGCATTTGAGTTAAATAGCATCGATTACCTTTTAAAACCCATTGACAAAAAAAAATTAGCAGCCAGTATTGTTAAATATAACAGCATTAATAAATACTATTCCCAATCGGATGAGATGCTTCAATTAAAAAGTATTATTCTTTCGCTAAATGCCAATAGCTCAAAATACAAATCTCGTTTTTTAGTTAGTAAAGGCGATTTGCTATTTCCAATTCAAACGGATACAATTGCTTATTTCATTGCCGAAGATAAAGTGGTTCAACTATATACTTCCGATAATAAAAAATACATTATTAACTATACGCTCGATTCGTTAGAAGAGAAGCTTGATCCCGAATATTTTTTTAGAATAAACCGGCATTGCATTATCAGTCTTAAATCAGTACATAAAGTACATAACTATTTCAATTACAAATTAAAAATTGAGGTAATACCTCCTAGTTCTGAAGAATTAATAGTTTCCAAAAGCCGAACCACCGAATTTAAACAGTGGATGAATAATTAGAAAGCAATAGAATCGGGTATTGGTTTTCACCAAAAAAAGCTTTAAATTTAATAATAGCAATTCTGACTTAAGTTTCGATATACCAAATCCATTGAATTTAGGTCAATTCATTTTTAATACTTTTGAATGTGAATAACCGCAATCTTATTCAGGATTTAATTGAAGGAGCTGGTGATTTAATAGGGAGAAAGGATACTGTTAATCCTCATGATTATATTGCCGGACTTGAAAATTTTGTTTCTAATATTCAAAAGCAAATATCAACCGAAGGAGGAATTTATAAGCTTACTTTTCAGGACGAAATTCGTACCTACACATTTTTCGAAGACTTTGCTAAAAATATAACTGACATTTTTTGGGTGGAAGAAAATGGGCAGATACTATACATCAACAAAGCTTTTGAGGATATTTTTGAAATTAAACGGGAAAAGATATACCAGAATATCCTCCGTTTTTTTGACAGAGTGCATCCTGATGACATTGATGCTTTAAAATTCGATTTTCCCTCGACACAAAATCTGGAATATAACTATCGCATCATCCGTTCCGACAGGTCTATCCGATATATCCAGGTCCGGAGTTTTCCGGTATTAAATGAAAATAAAACTGTTTATCAAAGAATTGGTATAGCAAAGGATATAACAGAAGCTAAATTAATTGAAGCTAAAATAATTAAAGCAAATGAGATTGCCGAAAAAAAGAATAAGGAATTAGCGTTTTTAAACCAATTACTGGAATCGAGCGAAAAAAAATACCGTCAGCTTTTCATGGATATGGGATCAGCTTTTGCTCTTCACGAAATGGTTTATAATTCCAGCGGAAAACCAATCGATTACATTTATATTGAAATTAATAATGCCTTTGAAGAAATAACCGGATTAAAGCGCGAAAATGTTATTGGCAAAGGAATAATGGAATTAATGCCCGATACGGAACCTTTTTGGTTAAATACTTATGCAAAAGTTGCAAGAACAGGGAAATCTGTTTCATTCGAAAACTATTTTTTTCCATTAAAAAAACATTTTTCGGTAACAGCCTATTCCCCCGGTAAACATATGTTTGCAGTTATTTTCAACGATATAAGCGAGCGAAAAGAACGGGAGCAGCTTATAAAAGAAAACGAAATCAAATTTCGAACTATTATAGAAAATATGCCGGTAGCTGTAGCAGTAATAGACTATTCAGGAAATTTTGTTCAGATAAATCAATATTTTATACACCTTTTTGGATATACCCTTGAAGAAGTTATAAACCTTGAAAACTGGATGCTTCTATCCTATCCCGATCTTTCCTACAGAAAATTCGCCTTTGATTCATGGCTTACAGATATTCAACACGCCATAGATGAACCTGCAGGTGCTATATCAAGAGTATTCAAAATCCAATCGAAATCTCAAAAAAAGCTCGATGTAAATTTATCCTTTAAGTTAATCGACAATAAAATATTAACCATTTTTACCGATTTAACAGAAAGAATAGAATTTGAAGAAGAATTAAGGGAACTAAATGAAGAGTATCAAACTATTAATGAAGAACTAATTGATAGTAATCAGCGAATCTTCAGAGCCAATAAAGAAATAAGTGAAGCTGAGGAGAAGTATCGGGCCATACTTGAAACCATGGCTGATGGAGTAATGGTTATTGATTCGGAGGGAAAGTTAATATCCTGTAACAAAGCTTCTGAACAAATTTTGAACTTTGACAAAGAATTTTTTTTAGGAAAAGCTGAATTTTTGAATAACTGGCAAACCATTTATGAAAATGGAGAACCATTCCCCCCGGAATTGCACCCCCTCATGATAACTTTAAAA
>JFJP01024711.1_pt1 | contig 11181 bp, 11 predicted proteins | sample 431651 | NCBI WGS metagenome assembly JFJP01 (sample SAMN02602958, study PRJNA72255) | Microbial mat metagenome, whole genome shotgun sequencing project. | biome: fresh water; feature: sink hole; material: water; isolation source: purple microbial (photo- and chemosynthetic) mats found in... | reverse complement strand
CAAACCCCAAACCCCAAACCCCTGTCGATTCCAAAACAGAAAACACATCGATCATAAATAAATCCGAATCTTCCGGCAGCTGCAGCCAGTCGCCATCAACTTCGGCGAGTCCAGTGGCTGCGGGGATGGGCTGGTTGAGCAGTCAGAGGCAGGAGGAGGAGGGGAGATCGAAGGTCATGCGTGCGGTAGACTATAAACCATAAAGAGGCTCATTAGTTCAGTGGTGACCTATCTTATATTAATGTTTTCCTTGAGCCATGAAAAATCATGAAAACCTTAACTTCACCTATCTATCTGACTGGTCGTCACAGTTAGCAGACCAGTTGGCGGTGGGATACCTACTTGCATTTTTTCCTGGTAGAAAAAATCTAATTATAATATCAAAGAGTGATCTCGTTAGATTCGCTTCTCGTTAGATTCGAAGCCGCCATTAATCGAGCGGTCCCCCGCCACAAATTCAAACAGCGGTCGGCGCGAATTCGAGTGTTTCGGGTGACGAGGGGAGGACCTCACGAAGAGTGACTCGCAAGTTTAAAAGTGGCTTGTGAAACCATTAAGTTATATTAGTTGCGAGCTGGTCTGGCGGCTGCCGGTTGTCTTCTCTTCTGCTGGGCTGGAGCGGCTTTTCTCGGCTTGGCAGCAGCGGCTTTCTGGCCCCTGACTTTGGAGGCAGCGGCGGCCTTCTTCACTTTCGGAGCTTGGTCACACAGCACCTACCGGCAACTGGAGCAGCTGGGGCAACAGCGGCAGCAGCGGCAACAAGGGCAGCAGCTGGCCTGGCGGCAGGAGCTCTCTTGGCGGCAGGAGCTCGCTTGGCGGCTGGCTGTCTGGCCTTGGTGATTCTTCTCTGGACGACCTTCTTGGCAGCTGGCTTGCTGGCAGACCTGTTAGACTTTCTGGCAGGGGCAGCCTTCTTGGTAGCGGACCTGGCGCGGGCGACTTGAGTAGCGGCTTTGGTCATTGGAATTAATTTACCAGACTGTGAGGTTTTTCTTTTATTCAGAGCGGGAAACAAATCTTGATTCCTATTGGATTAATGCACCATCGTTCGTGTAACAGACGCAAAGATGCTTATCGGCTCTCTGCAGAGAAGGTCTTCTCTACGAATGCCATAAGTTCGTTGTTTCGACAGCCGTTAATTTCACATCTAATTTGGCCTATTCTTGACCTCTCTTGGTCAACCCTGGCTGGCCTCTGCCTGGATTTACCTATCTGGAATCGACGACTTGCTAAGTATTGAAGCCTCGACTCGAACCAACAGTCTGAGAACTTAGTAACCAGACATGACGCTTTCTCTGCTCTTGATTATCTCCCTTAATCAAACGGCTGAGTCTAGTTTGCATAAACAGCTTGTTCGAGGCTTAATTAATTATGTCCAAAGCGCAGAGTCAGTACAGACTGAGGAACAAGTCTTCGTATGCGATGCGCAGCTTGCGAGAAGATACTGCAGACATCATCAAAGACAATATGGCGAAGATAGAAGACATGCGCAAGTCGAACTTGGTGCTCAAAGAAGAGCTGGAACACGAAAAGAAGGTCGCAGACCGGAACAACCGGCAAGCTGAGCAAAACATCCTCAAGCTACGAGATGAAGGAGCTAAGCTGGCACTCAAGATTTCAGAAGAGCTCAAAAAGAAAGAACTCATATCTAGACAGATCATAGAGTGCCAGCAGCAGATCGAGAAGAACAGAAACCTCTTGAAAAACCCCGAAAACGAATTCAATTCATCTGTGTGGTAGACTGCTCGTGATTCGCAGGCGAAGCATCAAAGAGAAAGAGTACGAGCTCGAAAAGAACAGACTCAGCTTCAACGAGGCTCTATCTACAAACAAAGCACTGCGCAAGCAGATCAACGACCTTAGAAAAGAACGCTCTCTCTTCGACAAGATATACTACAACCTCGAGATGGACATCATGAAGAAAAAAGACAGGCTCATGAAGCTCATCGAGGAAGCCGATAAAAAAGACCACCAGAAGAACAAGCAGCAGGCTGAGCTGCTCCGCCTCCAGTCGCTGGTGAAGGAAGACAAAGACATCTTCCAGAAGAACTACAAAGAAGTGCTAAACGAGTTCGAAGGACCCATCGAGCGACTGAGCTATCTGAAGTCCGAAGCTCGCGAACGCAGGACTAACGGCGAAGGCCACGATCCACTCAGCGATGAGATGCGTCGATCGAAGAAGACCATCGGCGACGCAGCTCACCAAGACCAAGGCCTCATGTCCAAGGCAGACAGGGAGCAACTAGAGCAGTACACTGCTTTCTTCAACACGCTCTTCGAAGACACCCAAATGAACGATGTCGACGAAATCATCGCGGCGTTCAAAAAGGCAGACCGAGACCACGGTCGCATCTTCAATGAGATCTTGGCCACCAACAAAGAGATCGAAGAGATAGAAAACCAGATATCCGATGAAAAGAAGCGCATGGCTCAACTCAAACAGCTATCACCAGAAGAAATGCAAAAGCTGGGACAGGTCAACCATTTGGAGACGGAGATAAAGAGGAACGAGCAGCAGATCGACACATACAACAACAAGATCACCAGCATCATGCGCAACGTTCAGTCTTTCAGAGTAGCCTCCTGCTCATGAGGATGGCCTGCCTCCGATCCTGGACCTTCTCGAGATCGATGTCGGTGACAGGAAGCTCGACGCCAACGGTCAGCTGCTCATCAACGAGCACAACCTCGGCTATCTGCTCGACATCCTCGCCAAGGTCGAAGAAAAAGTGAACGCTCTGCACGAGGTCGACAAGTACATGCATAGAGAGTCTGAGAGAGAAAGTGCGGGTGAGCTGGTAGACTCGTTCTTATTCAGCCGCTAGTCGACCGCAGCGACACGAGACAAACCGACGAAGACATCGCATTCATGAAAGACCTGCCCAACATCCGACAACGGAGTAGCGTCTGCTCACCTCAGTACAGGAAGGTCAAGAAGCTCAACGAAGAGATGAGCTGATGACTGCAGATTTGCAGAACTTCAGAACTCAAGCGAAAGCAGTGGTGCATGAGTTCTACCCTTCGTTTGAGGACTTCAATGGCAAACGGCTGACGACATCTCGCCGACAGACCGGAGCCGCAAAAGGCACCACTACTTAATATAATTACTATCGAGGGTTAATTCTTATTTCATGGAGCAAGACCGCAAGAGAGGCGGAGAACAAGACCACTCTGACTCGACAAAGTAACTTCTGATCAACAGCATCGTCGGCAGGAAGATCCCCGGCCAGGTGAACATCCAGACCAAGGTCGAGTCGCACAACGCAGGTAGCCCAGGCCTCAAACAGGCCGCTTTCCCCTTCCTCTTCAAATGAACGCTGGTCCCAAGCGGGAATCAAAAAAATCCCATCAGGAAGAAGCCAGCAAGCGCATCCATGCAAAGATCAGAAGTGTCGAAGAAGAGAGCAAAACCATAACGGTCGATAAAGCCGCCTCGCAAAAAGACCCTCGAAGACACCCCAAAAAGAAGCCCAAGCGAAGGAGAAATCCTGCCGGAGAAGAAAGCGCTTCAAACAGCCAAGATAGAAACAGCACTGCCAACGCCAGCAAGCAGCTCAAGGTCTCGAGAGAGAAGTACAGTCTCAACGCACAAGCAACAAAGGTCATCAGAAAGAGCGTCAACGACTGCAGCCACGGACAGGATAACACCGTCAAGTTTGCAATAAGACAAGCTCACAAGAGTACAGCAGAAGAAAAGAAGAGACATGCTGACACACTTAGCGATACAGTCAAGAGGAGCAACCTCAAGACGACTCAAAACAGCAAAGAGATTAAAGAACAGTTAACTCATGCAGCCAGAGAACCGGTTGCCCCCAACATCGGAGGTCCTCTGGGGAACTTTGTGAAGAAAATAGCCAAAGTAGCTAGAAACAAGCGAGAGAATGAACTGGTTTCTCCTTTAGTATTTCCTCCGGGATCGATAGACAAAAAGAACACCCCAAACGAGTCCGAAAGAAGAAGAAAGCTTAACCCAGTACCATCTCAAAATGGCATCGCTAAGCTCATTGAATCTGCTGAAGTAAAAAAACTCACACACTACCCCTCAAAAAAACTACTCCAGACAGACAGCGTCCAGTCCAACGTAGGCAAAGTCTCAAAACAGCAGAACCTCAACGGAGCATCGAAAGATCGAGAGAAGAGCAAGCCACGAGACCGATCACATGACGAGCGGAGGTCTGCAGAAGAACTCAAGAGGCGCGCGAAAAGCAGAGGCAAGAAGCGACCCAAACAAGAGTCGCCAGCAGGTGAGACTGAGAAGATCCGCGACAACCTCACCAAGCTCAACACCAAGTCCAAACAGCTCGTCCTGCGCAACGTGCAGCGGACAGGCCTCACCAAAAGACTCAACAAACCTCGCAGGTCCAAATCTTCGAACGACCTGCTCAGCGAGCAACTGATAAAAAGAGTCCTCGGCAGGAGCGACAGCGTGAACTCCAAAACTCATAACGAAGATCAGCACTACCTCGAGTACAAGTACATCATCGGCAAAGACAAAAAGAATGCGAGCCATCGAGACACTCTCTTAAAAGATAAACCTGCAAAGAAATCCAGCAAAGAAAAACCCATCGCACTCAAACCTGTGGCCAAGAGCGGCAAGGCCAAATCCTTCAAGTGGACCAAATCTGTTAGTAGACCGAACTCCATCCCAGTCAAACTCAAGAAGATCCTCTTGCCCACTCCAGTCGTGCAATCGCATCCAGGGAAAGATGTCAGAGACTCATCACCATCAGAAAGAAATAGAGACAATATTCGCGAGATACACGAAAAGATACAAAACCTCACCAACAAACTGCAAAGGAACTACGGTCTCATCCCTTCAGCATTCCTCAAACATAAATCAGGTCAACCTCTCTCGAGTCTCAGCCATCCTAAAAAAGAGAAGAAGAAAACACGCAAGACTCCAGGCCAGCGAAAGAAGAGAGAAGAAGAAGACAACCCTGAAGACATCCCAACAGATGAACAGCTACTCATCGACAAAGAAATCCTCCAACCCAAGCTCTCCTCTGAATACAACTCGAACGACCCCAACGCCCGCTTCCAGTACGACTCACACGGTCTCAGGCCGATAGATAAACCACCATCCACCGGCAAGCCGCCTCAGACCATCGATGTTCCATCACCGAAAAAGACAGACGTCGACCACTCTCACCAGAAGAAGTCAGTCACCATCAAAGACAGCATCTCATCGGACCAGAAGAACTCCGACCGCTTCATCGAGGAACACAGAGATCACCACCACCTCATCTCGAGGCTTGACCTCGAAAACATCAACAAAGATCCTCTGTCCAAAGAAAACTACGAACGGTGGATGCAGCTGCTCAACGAGTTCAAGAAGTGCGAACAAAACGGATCTGTCGACAACGAGCTAAAAGAGCTGCTCATGACTTTCTGCGACCAGACACAAAAGGGCCTCAATTTACTCATCCAGAAACAGCCTGAGCCCAGTCATAACACCTCGAGATCACCAAGCCCCGATCAGAACGAAGACTCCAAACGCAGGAAGAAACCGAATCTCGGCATCGATGTTGAGACCATCAACCAGAACTACGTGGCTCCACCTCAAGTGGTTGCTCCGAAAGAAACCCGCTCGAACAGCTTTCAATGGCTGCGTGCAGAATTCGAACAGAACCTCGAAGAGCTGTCCAAGCTGCTGGGTGGAAACAACAAAGACGACACTCTGAAGAAGATACAAGATGCAATCAAACTGAATGAGATGTACTCCAAGGTTTTCGAGCTGCGCATATCAGCGATACAAGATCGATACGAAGCACAGAAGACCCAGATACTCGAGATTAAAGACGCTGAAAAAGAGCAGAAGCAAAAGACAGACCTACTTGACCAGCTCGATGATTGGTACAAGGCAGAGATGGCATCGATGGACTCGGAAAAGAAGAAGATCACCAAGGGGTGGTTCACTTCGATCGAAGCCATCCGCAAGATCAAACGAGACATCGAGATCACCTGCGACACCAAACGAAACTTCGGAGCAGTCACCAAAGGAATGAGTCTTAGCCGTGCAGAGGACCCCAACAACATCTACAACATCATCGCCAAGTCGCTCGCAAGTCCTTCAAACCGCAGGAGAGAGAAAGACCGCAAGGCAGGCAGAGACCCTTCTCCGCTCGCCTCGCCAAACGCAAACTCCGGCTTCAGCCACTCGAAGATCATCTCCGATCCAAACCTCCACTCGATGAAGCTCAAACAAGCTCATGCTCTACGCAAGAATGAAGAGCTGATAAAGTCTATAGATCACATCGAAAACTCTTCGAAGAGCAAAGACTTCCCTCAAGAGCAAACCAGACAGCTAGAGATCTCGGACAACAAGCTGCGGATCGTTGAAGAGATCGATGAAGCCATCCGTTTGAAGCCCAGAGACGAACTCAACGAAGTCGTCAAGAACACTTTTCCTTTTAGAGACAACCCGATCTTCAGCTATGGCTCACCTCCGAACCCTTCGATCAACTCGAGCGGTCTCTACAACATCTCTCCCACCTCGATCAAACACCCATCGAAGCTGACCAGCTCGAACAAGCCTCGCAGCACTCTAAAAAACGACTCTGGAGTCGACGAGCGGTCCAAAGCAGAAGACCTGATCTGGATCAAAGACCAAGGCAGCAGATCGAACAGAAACGACCTCAATCCGGCATACCTCGCCTCCCCTGCACAGATACTGCAGAATCAGTCTGTCCCTCCATCTTCGCACAAAGAGGAGCGACTCGAGCCTCCCTCTTCGCACTCCCAACCCAACGGCATCCATCACGTGCTCTTCACTCCGAACCTCACTTCGAACAACCCACTCAACGACAGCCTCAAACGCGACAACGGCACTCTCAACCACTCCGAGCATCCGAAAAGAAGCAACAATAAACTGCACAGCAACGAACCCGAAGACTACCTCAACGACCTCATCCAGGGCATCGGCTTCGACAGTCAGATGATCAAGAACGACTTCGAAGACAAAGACGGAAAGAACAGTCACTACGGTCTAGACGACTTCGCGAGCATGAGCGACTCTGATCGCGGAGAAGCAAGCCGCAAACTGCTAGGTGTGTCTGATAGAAGACTCGCTAACTCGGGCCACAATTTGGCAGGTCATCCGCTTGACACTAGACTCGGTGAAGAACTCTCGGAGAAGCAAGTGATGACAGTGCTGGACAAGCGAGCCATCCTCTCTCAAGAAGTCGACCTGATCTCGAACCAAATACTGGACATCATCTTCACAGAGACCATCTCCGACATCATTCAGATGCTTGAAAGCGAGAACATGGACCTCGAGGCAGAGATCTCCAACGGCAACACACACCACATCTTCCACCAAGACGGCGGCAACGAGCACTTGCTGGGGCAGCTGCAGATGGGAGACCGCACCCTGCGAAGAGGCATCCGCGTCAACTCCAACGCCATCAAGGAGTACCTCAGCATGCTGACCAACTACATCAAAGGTAGCTTCCCCTCACCCAGCTAGCGACTCCGACATCAAGCGCGAACTCATCAGCAGACTCAACACAACTCATGGACTAAACCCCAGAGAAAAGCTTGCTGTCTTTCACGAAGGCTATGACGAAGCTAATGGCTTCCTCAGCAGCTCTCGAGTCATCCAGCGCATCATCGTGCCTCTGGACATCTTCAACAGCCTCGAAGAAGAGATCGCAGTCGGCCGAGAGAACCAAGACCAGTATCGACAAGAGGTCGAGCGAGTGCACAACCGCATGCTCTTCGACAGCTTCAACGAAGCCCTCGACAACTTCAGGCCGTTCGGCTTGAAAGGCAGTCCGTTTCCCTGGAGGCCGAACGCAGGCCGCATCAAGCCAATGGTTCACAGCCTCGAACAGCTGCCAGAAATTCTCGAAAGAGCGCAGGAAAGAGTCGCAGACTGGGCCATCTTCATCTGCGGTTTTATGCCGGACAAAGACGACTCAATGCTGGGCGAGATCGTCATCGAAGAAGACTACCTCAACCAGATCAAAGAAGACAGACTCATCAAAATGCTCAACTGCGAAGTAGCCACATCTGACTCAGGCACTCGAGACCGACGAAAGATGGCTCATCTACGACGACGAAGAAGTGGAAGTCGAGACCGAAGTGGCCGAACTCATCTTCGACCAGCTGCTGGAGGAGACCATCATGAGTCTGAACACCATTCAGAGGAAGAGGCTCCTCGAACACATATAACAGTCGGCCGGCTACTGCTACTTCCCCCGGTCTGCTCAGATAATTAATTACGGTTTTTATCAGACCCTTTCCTCTTGCCAGTAAGTGAAGAACCCCTCGGTCAGCATCCAATCTAGCACACCTCGGCGTCTCAAATAGAAACGAGCTGCCGTCGTCAACTTCGGGACACTTCCGTGATGGTCGCGGGCGACTCGAAAGCCAGCGAACGGCACATGTATTCGATGTCGATAACAGCAGGAGAGTCTGCGGAGGAAGAGGATAAAGACTTGAGCTGGAGAGGACGATACGGTGTCCAGCGAGGACATTCCGTCACCAAGCGAGGACAGACAGGATTGACGTTAATTATTATACTGGCTTAATACAACCTTGTCCTCTTCGTCTTTTCTAGCAGCTGTCTTCCCTTCTCTTGTTCTTCTCTGATTCTCATCTGATAGTTCAGCTCCTGCAGGCGCTTCTGTCGCTCATCTTCCATCTCTTCGAGGATCTCTTTGCGACGCTTTTCGTTCTTCTCGTTGATCTGCCATAAGATCGTGTTCTGATGCTGCTTCATTTTCTAGTCAGCGAAGTCTACCAAGTATTCTTCGAGCTCAGACTTCTTGTCTTGCTTTTTGAGCACGTCCAGCTCTTCGGTGACCTGTTGTTTCTCTCGCTCTTTCCTCCTTAGTTCTTCTTCTTGCAAGTTCTTTTTGAAGCCAACTGCATCTGCACGATTGACATAGACGTCAGTCATCAGGTTGATCCTCGCTTGCTGTTCTTTGTCCCAGACATCTTGTCGCTTCTTTGCCTGTCTCTCCATCTCATCATGAAGCAGCTTGTCGATGTGGTCTTGATTGAGCTTGAGCTCGTTCGATCTGTTCTTAAAGTTGAGCAGGTAGTTTTTGGTCTCTTCTTTGTATCGCTCCCTAGGTCAGTCGGTGGCTACTTGCGCTCAGCCTCGAGCTTGTCAAGCATCTGTTCTTTGAGGACGACTTGATCGACCATCTGCTTGTCACTCTCTTTGATCTTGTCATCATCTATTTTCTTAACTCTCTTTTGCTCGATGTTATGATGATGGATCTCGTTGTTGAGCTGTTTGTTCAGTCGCAGTTCTTCTAGCTGCTGTTCTTTTTGACGAGCAAGCTCTTCTGACCACTGATCTTTGAGCATGTGCCTTTCATTGACCAGCAGAGACTGGTCTTGACTCCTCTTCTTATCCAAATCCTTGAGTTGTTCTGCGAGGATGAGGTTGCGGTCTTGGTTTTTCTTTTGGGCCTCAAGTATCTTCTGCTCTTCGATTTTCTTCTTCTGCTCCATCTGCTTCATCGCATGCGTACGTCTCTTCTCCACAGCTCGGCGTATATCATCTCTTCGACATACTGTTCTTCCATCTTTTTGTGCTTCTCGAGCATCTGGATGTCTTGCTCATGTTTGGTCTTCATCTCTTTGATCTTAGATCCGACCAGCCGTAGCTCATCTGCCTGCTCCTTGAACCTTCTGTCGAGCTTTTCATCGACCTCCTTGAGCCTTGCATCTTCGCGCTTCTGTTTCAGCTCCTGCACTCGTTCGATCATCTCTTGTTTTATTTGTTCAGGAGTTTTTCTAAGACTCTGCATTTCATGTGCGAACAAAGCTTCTTCGTGCTCGTAGAGCTGCTTGATCTTTGCTCTTCGATCATTGGTCTGTCTCTCGAAGTCTTTGCGAAGCTCGTCGATGCGTTGTGTCTGGTAGCGAGTCTTCTGCGTCTGTTTGCCGTGGGTTTCCCAGTTAGCGACATGTCTGGCAATTTGATCGTTTTTGAGGTATGAGCCGAGGTAACTGACGGTCTGTTCTTCTTTCCGTCGATCATCGATGGACTTCTGCGACATTTTCCCGCGCGTGTTCGTTGCTCCGATCATCAGCTGCGTTTCAATTTTGTCTGAAGATCTTAACAAGGCTTAAGTGCACTATAGGCCGGTATTTAGAGTTCGGGAGGTCGAATTAGTTATTACAAGAAATAGTCGGGCGTCCTCTTTGTGATGTTGGCTTCTCCTCTCCTCGGAGCAGACTCGAACTGCAGGTAGACCGAGTTCATGTTTTCGTCCAGTTCCATAAGGCCTGCCAGGTTACCGCAGCGGTAGCAGTAGTTCGGTGCAGAGAAGATGGTGACGACGTTGCTGTCGTGACAGGGGTTGTAGCCTTCCTGGACCAGCTGGTGAGCGCGGGCAATCATCTTCAGGTTGTTCGTCCTGTTGAACTCTGCTGAGATGTCTTTGCCGAATGTGAAGCCTGCACCTCGGGGACTCCTGCCCCAGCCCGTGATGTCCTCGTCTGGATCCGACCAGAGCAGATCGCACATCTCGCCGTCATGAGGGACTTCTTGGAAACGGTGCAGCTCTCTCACGGCATCGAGTGTGGCGAGCTTGGGACTGAGGCCTCCGTGGAGACAGAAGATCTGATTCTCGATGAGTGCAGTGAGCGGCAGGTAGTCGAAGAGGTCGGTGAGCTGCTTCCACACGTTTTGGTTGCCGTACTTGCGGCAGCACTCGTCATAGAACCCATAGACCTGCGTGATGTTCTTGCTCTCGTGGTTGCCGCGAAGGATCGTGATGCGGTCTTTGTGTCGGACTTTGAAAGCCACCAGCAGCAAGACCGTCTCCACACTAAAGTACCCTCGGTCGACGTAATCTCCCAAAAATAGGAAGTTTATGTCTGGCGGTTTACCTGCGATTTTGAACAACTCCATCAAATCGTGGAACTGACCATGAATATCTCCGCACACTGTCACTGGACACCTTACAGGCTGCACATTCGACTCTTGGCTGAGGATTTCTTTCGCCTTCTCGCACAACCCGATGATCTCGTTCTCGGTCAGCAGCTTGCACTGCAGAAGCGTTTCTATCTGCTTGTCCAGGTCGTGCATCTCTTGCCGGTTGCTCGGTGTCGCACCGATGCCCGTGCTGCCTTGATCTCCACTGGCAGACATCAATTATTATTTGAGCGTCTGTCTTGTGGTATCGCGCCTGATTGATTGTGGGGTTTGGGGTTTGGGGT
>JFJP01031800.1_pt1 | contig 11182 bp, 12 predicted proteins | sample 431651 | NCBI WGS metagenome assembly JFJP01 (sample SAMN02602958, study PRJNA72255) | Microbial mat metagenome, whole genome shotgun sequencing project. | biome: fresh water; feature: sink hole; material: water; isolation source: purple microbial (photo- and chemosynthetic) mats found in... | reverse complement strand
CAGTCAGAAACGCCCGCCGATTCTGCTGTGCAAATCTGTGGAGATTATTTTCAAAGTCTGCCGTGGGTTCGTGAAGAGGAAAGTCAGTTATCCGTAGAACACGCCAATCTTGAACAAGAAAGTGTTTTGGATATGTCGTTTCTGGATGAGTCTGTGCCATCGGAACAGGATTTTTTCCAACATATTGAAGAAAAAACTCAGGTCATTTCACAAACCCAAGATTGTCGCAGTTATTTTCAAGCCCTACCTTGGACTGTAAAAAAATCCTCGCTTAAGGAGGACACTGCCGCTAAATTCCCTCAAAATCAAAATCAAGAGCAATTGCAAACACACAAAGCGTTAGGAGCTACTTTTACCAATAAAGCAGTCGTTAGCGATTTGGATTTTTTACGCCAGCTTGAGCAAGAAACAGAAAAAATCACAAAACTTGCGCCAGATACCCCAAATTATTTCTAAACTTTGCCTTGCAGTTAATTACAGATACCAAGATTGTCACCATTTTGAATCCATTTAATGTTTGAGAGACAACACCATGAATACCAATGCCAGTGTTAGAAATCATCCCCAGTTGAAGAAAATGTTTATTGAGTCAGAAAGTCGGCATTTAAGCAACGAGGAGTTAAAACTGTATTGCACCACCTTGCCCGACCATGTGAATCGCGCCAAAGCTGCGCATGAAATCAGAGCCGTTCAAGCAGAAGTGGTGAATATGACTGTTAAAGAGATTTTCGCCATGTATCCTTTTATGACCTATCATAAACTGGCGGATGAAAAAGCCCATCGTGATATTAATTATGTCAGCACTTATGCGGTGGCTGCAATGTTGATGGATGATCCGCAATGGCTGCGTGACAAGTTTTTGATTTGGTTAAAAACCATTCTGCAAGCCTTTTCTTTTCCCAAAAGAAACAAGGAAGTCTCATTGCCCACGCATCATCTGGTGACATTAGAAGCAGACAAAATGCCGCAAACACTTGGACGTAGTGCAATCTATGAAACTTATGCCCGTCTGAAACGTAATTTTCATCAGAAACTAACGCCTACAACTTATGCTTTAATCGAACCGTTGCTGCAAATGTCGTGCGATATATTAGCCTCTGAATAATCCCTGGAGTTTTGATGATGATAGATGAAACAAAATTAACCATGCAGGTTCTCAACCAAATGTTTGCCGCAGAGTATTGTGAGTATGATTTGGTGGGCGGCAAAGTCACTGGCACAACGGATAGGGTGATTTATTTAAGCTCTGATTTAATCCTTGGAATTTATGACGCGCTCTATTATGAAACAGGCGAGGCCTGGAGGCTTATTTTTAATAATTGCGGCTATCTTTGGGGTAAATGGGAAATTGGGCGACTCAAAAAAGAGTTTAAAATTCGGATTCAGCAAGAAATTGAGCAACTGTCGGTGAAAGACTTTTGCAACTTAATTGAAAGTTATTTTTCCAAACAAGGCTGGGGTAAACTCAGTATTTCGCTGACAGATGCCGAACAATACGGAATTATTCGGGTCAATCTTAAAAACGGTTTGTTTGATGCCAACTTAAGCCAATTAGTAACAGGTTCGGTTAATTATATGATTACTGGATTATTGCGGGCGTTTTTTGAAAATATTAGCCAAAACACCTTAGGCTGCATAGAAACCAGTTGGCAACACAGTGGCGATCAGCACAATTGTGACTTGTTGATTTCAGGCAGAGCCAGAATTGAAGCCTTACAGGAACAACTTAACAACAGCTCGGTTGATATTGAAGATGCCTTAGGTCGCTTGCGCGTTATGTAATTTGATGTCTTACTATTGTTTTGACAAGATTATCTATGAAAGCCCGAACAGTACGCTGTATCGGGCTTTTACTAAAAATAACGCCAAAGAAGTGGTGTTAAAGTGTTTTGAAACGGACGCGCAAGGGATGTATTTACGCGAAATGTCAGGATTTGGGGTAACGCATCCTAACCTGATTGCCTGTTTAGACACATTTTATTTAGGCGACAACCGACCTTGCATGGTGTATGAGTTTTTTCAGGATGGCACTCTGCAAGAGTGGTTAGCAACGCAAGGCAAAGCAGAGGTGGATTTTTGCTATCGCTGTTTGGAAGACATCTTACAGGCTCTGATTTATCTAAATGAAAATAAACGCATTCATTGTGATATTAAACCTGGCAATATTTTTTTACGTTTAAGCCCATCACTTTCGCCGCAATTTGTATTGGCTGATTTAGGTGCAACCTGTTCGTTACGCGAGGCACAAGAATCTCGCTATGGCGTGGGAACTCCCGCGTATATTGCGCCTGAGCGTTTATATGACCATTTTTTTTATAACAGTGATTTGTATAGCCTAGGGATTGTGGCGTATGAACTTTTGACAGGACAACGCCCCTTTTTAGGAATGCCCGATGAAATTAAACGCGCTCATTTAAGCAAACTACCTGATTTAGAACAAATAACCGACTTGCTACTCCGCAATTTTATTGAGCGTTTATTGGAAAAAGACCCTGAGTTACGAATTGCGGATGCTAAAACCGCATTATTGATTCTTGCCGCAATTCGTCGGGGTGAACGGATTGCAGAACCTGTTAAAAACACGCTGCCACAGTTGACAAAAGTAAAACAACAAATCATCCCGACAGGTTTTCAGCAGGTACATCAGTTTAATATTACTTCACAGCAAAATAAGTTGTTGATTTTTGAACTACATAATCAACCGATTGTCGGTCTGGAATACGATAGTCACATTGAGTTGATTAATGCTGAAAATAATAAACACGATATTGTGCTAAAAAATGGCATGACGCAAACGCATCAAAGCGACAGTTTTTTTTATACCAGTTCTGTGAAACTGTTTCGATTTGATTTGCAAAATTATCAGCGGCAGTGTGTTTATACTTTCAATAAAAATATTAACCATTTTCACAGCAATGGCAATTATTTATTACTGCGCACTAAACACGATACGGTTTATTGCGATTTGCATAGCAAGCAGGTGTATAAATTTTCCCAACCGCATTATTTTTCTACGCCACTTGCCTATATTTTTGAAAATGGCAACTTTTGTTCAAGTGGCGGAGCCAGTAATCAGGATTTGATTTTGCGTGATAGGCAAACTCATGTGATTCAAAAATGGCGATTAAATGCTTTCATTATCGCGCTTACAGCGAATCAAAATACGGCATTAGCCTTAACACTTGATATTGAGAATGGCTCTCGCTATGTGATGTGGGCATTGGCCGAGCTTGAACCCCCGCGTCATTTGATTATTTCAACGCAGGAAATTGTGCATTATGGTCATACGCAAGGCTACTTATTTTGGCTTAATAGCAACCATCAATTGTATTTATGCGGTACTGAGTTAATCCCCAAACTCATCACCACCTTGCCAAGCTCTTTGCAGATTGATGCCCTAGAATTAAGTTTAAATCACCGCTGGCTGGTGACTTCTGCTGGCTGTTCCCATCAAAAACACCAAATAACTTGCTTTAAAGCAGACGGAGAATAATTGTATGTCTCATCTTAACGCGAAACCTTTGCACTGTATTTTTTATTCACATCCCTGGACGGCGTTATTATTAAAACAGATAAAAAACATTGATTTTACTGACAGCGTGTTGCTTGAACTGTCCTGCAACAGTCTATTGTCACGGGTTCTTCCCAATAAACCCAATAAAAAATACGCATTAACGCAGGTATTGACCGCACCTGAACCTGAAAAAAAAGGTTTTTTTTCGTTTAAAAAGAAAGATATTTTTCAGCTCTTGGCACAAAAACAACCTAAAATGCCTGCGCCAGTTATCTTTGCACCGCGAACTGCGTCATCCGAGTTACATCAAATCAGCGCGTTAATTATTGCCCTGAGTCAAGCCAGTGTTTGCAAACAGGTTATTGTTTTAATTCATTATGCTGAAGCGCAAAACTTTAGCAGCTTATATGATTATGCAGACACGTTTCATATTTTATGGGATATAGCAGATTTGCCGTGTCTGAAACTGACCGAATTGACCCAGCTTTTAGCCACGAATCATTTGAACTCAGAGCGGTGGGGCGGGTTTCATTTATGCAATCACACTAGCCGCCAAGTCTCAGACAGTGAGGAGCGATACACTTATTTTGACTCGTTAAAGAATTATTATCTGATACAGGCTGAAAATGTATAGAGTCATTCAATTTCTCAGTCAAGGTGAGTTCCCCTCGCCTAACAAGCTGACTGAATTGAAAAAACAAGGTATTCTCCATTTGCTGAATTTGAGCGGGATTGATTTATTTAAGCTTTATACTGCCGAGCAATTGGCTGACTTCACGATTGTGCAATTTACTTTCAAAGATGTGTTTTCTACTGGTGCAGTTGTTAAACCTGAACAAATACAGAGTATTGACGCTGATGTCTATTGCCAACAAAGTTCTGAAGCTGAAAAGTTAGCGTTTTTTAATGCCGTGCAACAACTGATTGACTGGTTAAAACATCAGACTTCAAGTTATGTGTTTTGCCAACAAGGGATTGGTCGTTCGCCTGCGGTAATTTGTTCGGCGTTAGCGTATTTTTATCATCCCCCATCAGAGCAAATTCTGAAAACCATCAAATTTTTTAATCAACAAGCGGTTTTAACAACCATCAGTTATGCCGCCGCAAAATGGTTTGAAACCCAAGCGAACCAGATACGATGAATCAATTTTCCCAATTAATTACCGAAACAATCACTTTATTGCAGCCTTTGTCGCCAGAACTGCACGTTTTACCCGCTGAAATTGCCTACATCAGCCGCGCCGAGCAACAAGGCGAATTATCTTTAAAAAATCAGTTTTTAAACGTCGCAGGCGTGGGGGAGTTACGCAGTGCTACACTTAGCTCCGCTAAAATTGAAATTGCCAATTTCCTGTTTTTTCCTGAAACTGATACGCAGACACCTGTTTACGCCGCAGAATTTGTCTGCTTATCTGAGAAACCCATTGTGGCGGTGATTGATGCAAAGTGTTTATTAACAGGCAGCGAAGAGCAGACGGTTAGCGGTTTATTGCAGCAAGCAAGAAAGCAGATAAATTATTTATCACCCGAAACCGAAATGTCTGCTTGGTATTTGGAATCGCGTTCTGGCAATGATATTTTTGTTCGCTCCCCTAGTATGGAACAATTGACAGAGTTAATGCAGCTACATTTGCAGATTTGGCAGGCGTTGATGGAGTTGTTTTCAAAACCGCAACCTTGTAATCCACAGCAAGCAAGGCTTCATACACAAAAACTACAGCACTACAAAAATCAACATCGCCTCAATTATCCAGGTGTTCCATTACTGAATCGCAGTTTCGGTGAAGTCTGGACAGAAAATTATCTGAAAAACTATTTGTTTGGTTGACAGCGATAATCACAAATTAAGTGTCCGAGCAATGCAAATAAATTCGCACTGACACAAAATACCAATACCTTGAAATTTATGGCTCAACCTAAGATTTAAGCAGCGCGACTAGCAGGGCAATGCTATCGGATAAACGGTTTGGATTAACCGCCAGCACTGGAGAATTACACTGCAAATTTTCCAGATGGCTAACATAATCAGCCAAGGTCGGTGTGGCGGCTATATCACAATGCGTAATACCAATCGCAATTCGCGCCTGATTAAAATAAGATTTATAAAATTCCAAATAATAACCCAGCTCCATAAAAGGGTTTGCGTCAGCGTTGTTAATTAACACCAACAAGCCCCAAGCATTGCTGCATAAAACCTGGCTGGCATCATCTATATCGCTGGTTTTAGACATTTGATACAAAAACAAATTGGAATGCCCAAATTGAATATCACCCAACTCAAGTTTTAATGTACTTTCGGCGGGCAGTTTTGAGCTATCGGCCAGCGTATTACATAGCGTTGATTTACCTACGTTTTCATTCCCAGTCACAATCAAAAGCGTCGATTCAGGTAATTGTTGTGTCAGTTCTTTCAACACAACTTCTAAATCTGCAAATGAATATTTTTGTCGGGTCGTTTTGTGCAGCACGTCTGGCAACAACAAGCAGGCATTATAAAAATTAATTTGCTCATAGCGCGATTTTTCAGTGTTTGCAATCAGCCGTTCTGCTAAGGTGAACCGCTCAAGCTCTGAAAAATCGGCTAATAATTCTGAATAATGGTTATTGATAAAGTCTGGAAGTTTTGGAAAGGTCAGCGTTTCATCCGCAGTTGCACCAGCTAATAGGTTTCCTTGCGAGGCCATTAACGTGGAAAACCAAATCGCTTCGGCAAAACTGTAGCGACAATATTGTGTTGTTTGCGCCGCTTCAAACAAGTCTTCACCCAGAAAGTTGGCATAATCGCTCAGTCGTGAGGAAAACTTTACATAATTGACTTGCTTAAGCAGCTCATTGTCAGTCATGTTTTTCACGGTAATGTGCGCCGTTTTGCTTAATGCGAGAGGAATGATTTTTTCCATATCGCCGTTGATGTAAACAGTATTTTCTTTTGGCAATAAATAAATAGCCGTCTGTTCAGGAATAGAACATACTCTGGCAACCCCGTCAGCTAACACCGTTTGTAAAATGCCAGTAAAGTAGTGGTCAGGATCAAACGGTATAGAATTGCAGGGTAAGTCGGGTAGTAGCAATGCTTGAACTCGGCTGAGAATATTAATCAAACTTAATACGCTAGGGCAGGCGTTTTCTGTTGTACTCAGCCATTGCCAGTGTGCTTGCGATTGTAGTTTAATCGCACTCAGCACAATCAGGCGATTGGCAGGACAGAGTTTTTCTACCGCTTCTAATTTGGGTAAATCCTCTGCCGTTCCAATCCAAAGGCATAATAGATTGCTGGTTTCATTTGGCTCTACAAATCGCCAAGGATTGCCAAGACACTGTATTGCAGTGGCAAGGTTTTGTTTAATGATTAAGTGTTGTTGTTTTGGATGGCTTACAGAATTAAGCAGAGCTAATTGCAACGAACCCATAGTTTGTCCTATAAAAAATCAATACCGTTCGGTGTAATGGTCAAGTAAAAATAGACACTTACAAAATTAAATTATTCTCAAATTATAACGGCGGTTGATAGCTAAAATCGAATTCAGCCGCCGCCCATTATAAAACACCAAATAATCGATGACAGATACTTTTTCAGCTTGTCGAAAAGAAAAATTCGCATAATTCAATTTGCGTTTCATTTTAAAATCAACAAACTGAAATAGTGTTCTGATTGTCTTTTTAAAAGTATAGGTCAACTCAAACAAGGCATTATTAATCAAGTCTAAGCCCACGCTGAAAATACTGTTAGCTAATCGTTAAGTCATCGAGCATAAATTTTACAAAATTTTGAACCATTGGATGTCAGGCTTTGCCTGCCAGCATCAAAATGTTGATGTCTTTTTACTCCATTGCCAGTTAGTTTGGTCTAGCGTCAACGCATACTGACTTTCTAAAAAACCAAATAACGCGACCACCATGTTGACAAGCTTATTTTTGCAACTAAAAATAACGCCAGTAACGTACTATGAATCATTTTATTATGTACAGAGCGACCTAACACAAATTTTTCTACTTAATTCATTGCAAAACAGGATAAATTTACTCCGAAAATGATGCATTTTTACTGGCCTTGGCTATTTTTACTACTCCCTTTACCGCTGTTAATTCGCTTTTTTTCCCCTGCTCACATCACAGCACAACAAGCGGCATTAAAAGTCCCTTTTTTAGAGGATTTTGACAATCAACAAACGCCTGTTATTGCCACAGAAAAACCGTGGCTGTTACGGCTAGCAACTGTGGGCTGGCTGTGTTTAGTCATCGCCTGTGCCAGACCACAATGGCTGGGCGAGCCGATTGAACAATCCATCAGCGGACGTGATTTAATGTTAGCGGTAGATTTATCTGAAAGTATGACGGTGCAGGATTTTAGCTTAGACAATCAAGCCGTTGACCGCTTAACCGCAATTAAAGCCATTGCAGAAGATTTTATTGAACGGCGGGTAGGTGATAGGGTAGGCTTGGTCTTGTTTGGCACGAATGCTTATTTACAAACGCCTTTAACGTTTGACCGAAAAACCGTTGCCGCATTATTGGATGAATCCGCGATTGGTTTAGCAGGTGAAAGCACCGCGATTGGCGATGCGATTGGTTTAGCCATTAAACGCTTGCAAAACCAATCGGATAATAGTCGGGTATTAATTTTACTCACTGACGGGGCAAACACCGCAGGCGAAGTCACGCCCTTGAAAGCGGCAGAATTGGCAGCAGCGTATCATTTGAAAATCTACACTATCGGTATCGGTGCGGATGAAATGGTGGTATCCAATTTTTTTGGCAACCGAAAAGTCAATCCTTCAGCGGATTTAGATGAAAAAACCTTAACCGCGATTGCACAAAAAACAGGCGGTCGCTATTTTCGTGCCAGAGATACCGAAGAGTTGAGTAAAATTTATCAATTGCTTGACCAATTAGAGCCAGTGGAAAAAGATAAACGCTATTTTCGTCCGCACAGCGAACTGTATTTTTGGCCGTTAGCGATGGCATTATTGTGTGCAGCAACTATCAGTTTAAAACGCATCATAGATTGATTTATCGAATTAATTTTCTATGAACTCAACAGATTCTGATACCGCGACAGCCTGCTCGGTTTCCGTGTTAAAAAACCAGCCATCCAACGCTTGATGAATTTCATCCAAACCTGATTTTTTTAACGATGAAAACAATTGCAAGGTCAATGGAAATTCCACTTCAGCCAAGGCTTTTTGCACTTGTAACAAGGCAGTTTTTGCCGCGCCATAAGCCAGTTTATCGGCTTTGGTTAAAATAATATGCAGTGGTAATTGGCGACTTCCACACCACTCAATCATTTGCCAGTCAAATTCGGTTAAGGGATGACGAATATCCATCACTAATACAATCGCGCTTAAAGCCTTGCGATTGAGTAAATAATCTTCCATCATGCGATGCCATTTTTCTTTTACAGGCAATGGCACACGCGCATAACCATAGCCGGGTAAATCCACTAATCGTTTGTCTTGACCAAATTCAAAAAACACCAAAGCTTGCGTGCGTCCTGGGGTTTTGCTAGTCCGTGCCAGTGAATTTTGCCGGGTTAAGGCATTAATGGCACTGGATTTTCCTGCATTAGAACGCCCTGCGAAGGCGACTTCAATCCCGCTATCAGGTGGCGCGGCTTGCAACTGTGGCGCACTATTAATAAATTTGGCTTGATGATAAACTGAGTTCATCGTTATCTCGTGTAAATATTGTGTAAAGTAACGTTAAGCTACCTAAAAAACTGACAGCTTAGACTGTCAATTGTGATTATTTTGACTCCCATAAAGGAGAATCCGATGCTAAAAAAACTACTCGCTGTGTCAATATCTATTATTTGCATGGCAAGCCCTGCGCTTGTAAACGCAGAAGGCGATGCACAAGCTGGAAAACAACTGGCAAGTTCTTGTGCAGGTTGTCATGGTGAAACGGGGAACAGTATTGTCCCCAGCTTTCCTAAACTTGCAGGGCAACACACCTCGTATTTGAACAAACAATTATTGGCTTTTAAAAATGGCACGCGGCAAGCCCCAATGATGGCTCCTTTAGCGATGGGCTTGAACGATAAAAATAGAGCCGATTTAGCTAAATTTTATGCCAGCCAAACCATTTCTGCCAATCCTATGCCGACTTTAAAAGCAGAAGACCATAATAGCAGCGATGAGGCAGGTTCTCATAGTGACAATAAAAATAAAGAAGCTGAATTAAAAGCCTTGTTATCGTTTGGTGGGGATTTATATCGTAATGGCGATTTAGAGCGTGAAGTGTCTGCGTGTGTCGCTTGCCATGGCCCGTTTGGTGAGGGCAATAAACCCGCAGGTTTCCCCATGTTAAAAGGGCAGCACGCGGATTATTTAATTCAAACCTTAACCGATTTTAAAACCAATACTCGCACTAAAGTGGCTGATAATATGATGCACATGATTGCCACTAAAATGACTGAAAAAGAAATTAGAGCCGTTTCCTATTATATTTCTGTGATGAAATAAACTTAAACCGCACAATTCAGGGCGGGTTCAATAAAAGGTGCGTAAGGTAAACGCACTTTTGAAAATTTCAAACACCGAGGCGAATTTATGTTTAAAAAAATTATTTTCTTCACCCTATTTAGTTTTTCCATGTTAACGCACGCAGCGGATGTCTCAGAACAAGACCGTGCGCGGGGTTATAGTGTTTTATCCATTGCCCAACCGACAGTTGATAAAAACAAAGTCGAAGTCATTGAATTTTTTTGGTACGGTTGTCCGCATTGTTATCAAGTTGAACCGCTTATCAATGCGTGGTTAAAAACTAAACCGAAAAACGTGGTTTTCATTCGCCAACCTGCCGCATTTAGTGAAACGTGGGCAAAACACGCCAAAGCGTATTATGTGGCAGAGGCATTAAATGTGCTGGATAAAGTCCATGCTGATTTTTTTGATGCGATTCAAAATAAAAACCAAAAATTAGAAACCGAAGAGGAATTAGTTAAGTTTTTTGTAGCGCACGGCGTAAAAGAAGGGGCAGTCCATGAGACGTATAAATCGTTTGGCGTTCACACCAAAATGGCACAAGCCACGGCTATGGCTCCTCGTTATGGCATTACAGGTGTGCCGACCTTAATCATCAATGGCAAATATGTCACCAGCGGCTCAATTGCGGGTACTCACGAAAATATGATTGCGGTATTGAATAAATTAATCGCCCAAGAAAGCAAATCTTCTTCATCTAAATAAATTGTCCAAGTTCTGCACCGACCAACCAAACGGTGCAGTTTTTTCAAGGAGTTTTCTATGCGTACTTTTCTAACCCCCCTTTTTATCAGCATTGCCTTCTGTGCCGTCATTCCCCCTGTATTAGCGAAAAAAGCGGTTAACAAACCACTGATTGCCACAATTGTTAGTTACGAGTGTGGCGATAATTGTTATTTAACCGTGAAAGATACGCAAGGGAAAGAGCGCGTTGGGCTTTGTGCCGCGCCGTTGTGTGATACATGGAATCAAGCCACAGAAATGCCAAAAAAGTTTGTCGGCAAAAAAATTAGCTTTGTAATTGGTACAGGTCAACAATTTGATGCCAGCGGTGCTTTAATGGGAGAAATGGAAGCTTTTATGCAAATTAAACTGCTCAAATAAAAATACCTGCTCAGTTTTTCTTTTTCAATGGAGAACAGTTATGCCTGTCAATATTTACAACCCCTTTCCTGATGATGGA
>JFJP01018801.1_pt1 | contig 11182 bp, 14 predicted proteins | sample 431651 | NCBI WGS metagenome assembly JFJP01 (sample SAMN02602958, study PRJNA72255) | Microbial mat metagenome, whole genome shotgun sequencing project. | biome: fresh water; feature: sink hole; material: water; isolation source: purple microbial (photo- and chemosynthetic) mats found in... | reverse complement strand
TTGGCGGTGGTGTTGGACTTCCCCGTCCCCCCGCGAAATGAATGAACAGAAATAATCTTCGGCATAAACGAACACTCCCGTAGCAACAATGGAACGTAGCATAACGGGATTTTCGCAAAAATCGACAAAAACAAAAACGCGCAGGCTGCGGGTCAGTTCCGGCCATGATCAGGGTGTTGCGTACATCCTCCTGCGGTCATATCAATGAGGGCGTTGTTAGCACTCGATGAGCGTTTTCTGGCAGGGGCTTGACACTTCTGGGGAAAGCCGATAGAAGTCCGCAGGAATGGCAACGATGGGTTGTCTTTGGTGGAGTGCAAGTAATGGCTGTAAGTATGGCGGAAATGATCTTGCTGGGCCTGCTGGCGGATTGGGTGTTCCGCACGCTGCGGTTTCCCGGGCTGGTCGGCATGTTGCTGCTCGGCGTGGTGTCGGGGCCGTTCGTCCTGGACTGGCTGGCACCCGACTTCCTGCAGATATCGTCGGACCTGCGCATGATGGCGCTGATCGTGATCCTCCTGCGCGCCGGGTTTGAGCTGAGTCGCGAGGCGCTGTCCAGGGTGGGCTTGCAAACCCTGCTGCTCTCCTGCATCCCCGGCCTTTGCGAGGGGGCCACGGTGGCCTTGCTTGGACCTCACTTTCTGCCGCTTACGCATCTGGAATCCGCCATGCTCGGGTTTATCCTGGCGGCCGTATCGCCTGCCGTGGTGGTGCCGCTGATGATCCGCTTTATCGAGGAGCATCGGGGCGTCCGGAAAGGCATTCCCACTCGATTGATGATGTGTTTGCCATTACCTTTTTCTCGGTGTTCCTCGGTTTTTACCGTGGCGAATCGGTACACCTGAGCCGGGCTCTGATCGGCATCCCGGTCTCGATCCTGCTGGCGATTGGCACCGGTCTGCTGCTGGGCTGGATGCTTTACCGCCTGTTCGACCGGTTCAACCCGCGCGCCACCAAGCGCACGCTGGTCGTGGTCGGGGTGTCCATCCTGCTGGTCCGACTGCAGCAGTTGCTGGAGGGTCACGTTCCGTTTGCCGCCTTGCTGGCGGTCATGGCGCTGGGGTTTATCATCCTCGAAAAGCGCGAGCACATGGCGCATGAACTCTCGGCCAAGCTGGGCAAGGTCTGGATCTTCGCCTCGATCCTGCTGTTCACGCTGGTCGGGGCGCAGGTGAACATCCCGGTGGCCATGGAGGCAGGCTTGGCGGGGCTGGGACTGATTTGCTGCGGGCTGGTGGCCCGTAGTACCGGTGTGTTGCTTTGCCTGCTGCGCAGTCCGCTGAACTGGCGCGAGCGGCTTTTCGCCCTGATTGCCTACTGGCCCAAGGCAACGGTCCAGGCCGCGATTGGTGCCGTCCCGCTGGCCACGATGACGCAGATGGGGCGCGATACCGCCCCCGGATCGGTCATCCTTGCCGTCGCCGTGCTCAGTATTCTCTTCACGGCTCCGCTGGGGGCCTGGCTCATCGCCTGGCTTGGGCCGCAGTTGCTGACGGACGACGGACCGGCGGAACATGCGGCGCTGGATGCCGCTCATGAGAGCGAAGCGGCCTGTCCATAACGCCGGCCAACACGTTTACCATCCTGTAATGCCTGTGCGCTTGCATTGCCCGCCATGTTCTGCGAATTTAGCCGCCATGGCGATACAACCCCTTTTCGATGAACCGTTTCTGCGCGCCCATTGGGGCAGCAATTAATCGAAAGAATCGAAGAAGTGATCGAGGCGGCGGATACGCCGCCGGGGACGCCATCCCCGCATCGAATCTTTCGATTCCCTCGAATCTCTCGAAAAATTCCTGAACCGCTCGAATGATCCCTGCGGACGGCAATACGACCAGATGACCCAGGCGGCCCGCTCCGGCTGCGCCAACAATGCCGAGGGCTCCGCCCGCCGTGCCACCTCGCGCGAGACCGAGATGCGCCTCACGGATGTTGCCCGGTCAAGCCTAGCCGAACTGGCGGGCGATTACATGAACTGGCTCATGCGCCAGGGTAAAGTCCCGTGGCGCAAGGATTCCGCCGAATCGCGGGCGATCTATGCCGTGCGGCTCGACAAGCCCGACTACACCGACGACCTCATCCACGAATCCTGCCAGCACATTCTCAACCAGAAAGCCAAATTCGCCCCCTGGCTCGATGCTGGCGATGACGAGATCATGGCAAATGTCCTGCTGATCATCATCGCGCGGGTCATCAACATGCTCAATCACCAGATGGAGACCCAAGGCGAGAGCTTCTGCAAGGAAGGCGGATTCCGCGAAAAGCTCACCACCCTGCGAGTCGAGACGCGGGCGGAGCAGGAACAAGCCCCCACCTGCCCCGACTGCGGCAAGCCCATGACTCGTCGCAAATCCAAAACCGGCAAAAATGTCGGCCAGCCCTTCTGGGGCTGCACCGCCTACCCCGACTGCAAAGCCACCCTCCCCGTGGATGGCGAAGGGAACGGCAAGGAAAGAAGTTGAAAATTCAATTTCATCCTTCAGTTTTCATTATTTCTGTTCTTCGTGCCAGTAAAGGAGCACGTTGTTTACCGCGTCCAATACGGCGAACTCGACGAGGTGCGCAGTTATTTCAGCGCTTTCGAACTCATCGATGCTGTTGATTTCCAGGTTTCGAATGCGAAAACCGGTTTGGGATTGACTCTCTAGTAGTCGTTTTGCTTTTGCCGCCTCGCACGGTATCCGTATCGGTGTGGTATTCTGTAGATTCAGTTTAAGTTTCTGCGGGGAAGGGGTGTATTTGCCGTCTTGACTCTCTAGTCCGAGCCGCATCACAGTGAAGATTTCGCCTTCGGCGTCATAACTAAGGCAGTTGGAGTCCTCTCTAACAGAGAATCCACCTCCTCTTATCGTTTCCCAAACGGCTATCACTCCTTCGGTTGAAAGCCTCTCCCAGTCAGTCTTCGCTTTTGCCTTTTCTTCTTCCACCCGTTTATTATACGCGTCCAGCTTCTCCCACGTTTCCTTCTCGGGATATCCATCTGGGAGAGAGCGACCATAGCTCCTAATTAGTTCAGCACTCGGACGGTGTGCATCTCGATAGTACAGGTTCCACATCACCTGCAGCCTGTAATTTGCGAGTTCATACCCCTTTACTCCATTGGTGGCAATGCCCAGCGCGAATTGCCCCGCTTGTTTCCCCCATTCGCCCCCCCTACGGAGGATGCGCGCATCCCGTTCGGCTTCACTTTCCCACACAAACTTCTTGTCGGCCTTCGACGGCGTTTCTATGGTTTTCAGTGTTGTAGCCGCACTTTGCTTGACGGCCTCTTGACGGGCTGTTTCCTGTTGTTTGCGGTGTACTTCATTTGTGTGAGAGCGCCAAATTAGGAAGCATCCAACGGACAATATAGCGAAGGCTGCTGAGGTGAAGGCCAAAATGATTTTCAGATTGGCCTTCAATCTCGCACCAGTTGTTCTTGAACTTTTCGTCGCGATAGGTGTCACCTGGATTTCGCTTTGGGGACTTGCCTTGATGATGAAGTCTTTACCGCACGCCTGACACTCGGCTGTCTCTCCGACCATGCTCGGTTCGATCTCGTATTTCTGTTTGCAGTGTGGACAATAGGCGTGCATCTTACCACTCACTCTCCGGGTGTCACTCGCTCAAAAGTTCTTTCTCGAGTGCTTTGATGGTTTGCTGGATTGCGTGCCGTTGGTCCGCTCTGGGGTTCGTTCGGTACTGTCTGTTGAGTTCCCTCCACTTCAGCAACCATTGGTCTAACCAAGTGATAAGGTCCCGAATCTCTTTGTCGAATTCTTTATCCATTCTGTTCTCCTATCAGTTTTTAACTATATGCAATAACGTAGTCTAGCTACGTATTTTAGTCAACAACAAAACGTAGTCTAGCTACGTTTACCGGAAATCTTATCGTACGTAGTATGACTGCGTGATAAAAATACAACTTGGCAAACGTATCGCCTTCCTGCGTCGCAAGGCGGGATTCACTCAGGAGAAGTTCGCGGAAATGACGGATTACTCTGTGGAATTCGTCAGTTTTGTCGAACGGGGTATCAATTCCCCGTCTATTGAAGGATGCGACCGGATTGCGTCCGCCCTGAATATTCCCATCCGCGAGCTCTTTGTCTTCGACCAGTCCATCCCAGAACAAACGAAAACTCTCTAGATCATATGCTTGTGGACAGTGAGATAAAAGGGGCTGAGGTATCACATCTCCCATTCTCCACTTTGAATTGCCGAGACGGCCGCGATCATTATTGAGCATGGCAATGCCTCTGGGTATGTGATAGGAATATGGATCATGAATGCGGAACTTATTAGACGTTGTGTGCGGGCGATGACGGAGACCAGCGAGGGCATCGAATAGACAGACCCGTAATATGCCTGGAAGGAGGAAAACACCATGAAGGCCAAACAGCTTGTTACCTGCATCTACGCCCTGGTTGCCGTCATCGGCGGAGCTTGGCGGCATCTGCAAACCGGCGACAGCCCGCAGGCGTTCTGGTTCGGCCTCGTGGTCGGCCTTCTCGCCCTCGCGGGTGCCTTTCTCCTCTCAAGAAAGAACCGCCTGCCCGGATATGTGTTGATCACCATTTCTCTCGTGTTTGAGAGCGGCTGGTTCCTGCAGAGAATGTTCTCCGGCCATTCTGACGGGAAATCCATCCGCGTCATACTAATCCTCACCGTGTGCGCCGCTGAGCTGGCTGTATTGCTCTGGAAGACGAAAGACAAAGATCAATAAGCAGGGTGTTCAAGCAATCGGTAGCCTTTGGGCCTGCGGCTAACGCCTGCGTCCGATGCGGAAAGGGGCTGAGGGGCTCGCCGTTCTTCACTTTTTAATTGACGAGGGGCCGCTGATTGATGTTGAGCATGGCAATGACCCTGGGAATGTGATAGGAATGTGCATCATGAAGGCGGAAAACATTGAGCAAAGGAGATATGCCATGATCACGCTACCTGTCCTGAACCGGGAGTCGACCTATACGCTGGATCCGCGCATCCTCATCGGCATCGGGCTGAACTATCGTGACCATGTCGCCGAGCACAGCAAGATCCATGTGCAGGGCTTTACCGAGGCCATCCCGACGGAACCGGTGCTGTTCTCGAAGACGCCCAACACGCTGATCGGCCCCGGTGAACCCATCCGGATCCCGCGCTACCTGCAGGATTACCATTTCGAGGAGCCCCGGATCGACTACGAGGCCGAACTGGCCTTCATCATCAAGGACCGCTGCAAGAATGTACCGCGCCAGGAGGCTCTCGCGCATATTCTCGGCTATACCTGCATGAATGATGTCAGCCAGCGGAATTTCCAGCGTAGCGATAAATCCGGCTGGTACCGGGGCAAGTCGCTGGATACGTTCGGGCCGATCGGACCGGTCATCGTCCTGGCTGACGACATGCCCGATCCGGGAAACCTAGATATCCGCTGCCGCTTGAACGGCAGAGAGGTGCAATCCTCGAACACCCGCCACATGATCTTCCCGATTCCTGTACTACTGGAATTCATCACCCGCCAGATCACCCTGGGACCGGGCGACATCGTCACCACGGGCACCCCGGCGGGGGTCGGCCCGATCGCCCCCGGCGACGTGGTCGAGATCGAGATCAGCGGTATCGGAATCCTGCGGAATCCTGTGCAGCAGGAGTCATAGGGAATGGAGACATCATAGGACGGACAGGCAAAATGAATTTAAGAGGTGGCGCGCCCGGAGAGGTTCGAACTCCCGACTCCCAGGTTCGAAGCCTGGTGCTCTGTCCAACTGAGCTACGGGCGCAATCGGTTCTGCACACGGATCAGGATCGCGGAAGCGCATACTGATCCGCCTGCGGATGTTCACTGCTGGTGTGGGGATAACCCACACATCGGATGGAAGACTAGCATGTTCAGGAACCTCCTGTATACAACGAAAACACCCATTCTCATGATGGGCGCAAGTCAGCTCCGTAGGGGGGTAGCCATTACCAGATTCCTTCATTTTCTTTTCTTTTCTTGATCTTGATCGTAATCCTAATCGTAATCTTGCCATCTGAATTGCTGCTCGGACCATTCCGGTTATGAAAACTCCGGGAGTGCCGGATTCCACGACGGCCGCGTCGTGCACGCCACGCTGCAAGCCGCCGCCTTTGCCACGGGCGGCTCGCCCGGAGGTCTTCGCCCTACCTGATCTTTGCCTTTCATCGTCCACACGTGTTCCGGGTGTCCCAAAAAGGCTTGTCGGGCGAGGGGTGTGTGTGTTAGTGATAAGCATATCGTATATCAACAATAAATGACGGTTGAACCTATTAACAGGACAGGAGCCCTTCCATGGAAGAAAAAATCCGGACCAAACTCGAGGAGATGCGCAGTTTCCTGCAGGCCGATGGTGGCGATATGGATGTCGTTGAAATCGACGGCCTTAACGTGAAGCTCAAGCTCAAGGGTGCCTGCGGTTGCTGTCCGCACGCGACGATGACCATCAAGCAGGGCATCCAGCGGCTGCTGCGCGAGCAGCTTGACGAAGGCATTACCGTCGAGCAGGTTGTCTGATCCAGGCAACCCCGGCGGCTCGGAAGAAAGGCGGCTGTTTACATCATGTGGCGGCACGCCGTTTAGTTATTACGCCCGCTTGGTCAACGTGGCCGATGGGGTTCGGGCACTGGTGTGATTAGTCAATGCGTTGACCTCTGCAGCTTCAAGCCCGAAAACCAGCCGAGCTGATGCAGACGATCCATTTCTATCATCAACTGTTGTCTAGCCGTGGCAAAGGCATCCGCGCTGATGCCAAGCGCATTGAAACTGCATAGGTAGGCATCGGCGTGTCCCTCGCAAAACTCGGAATACCCCTGCCCCAGCTCTAGGCATAGCCATTGCGAGGCACGGGTAATATGGGTTAGCTCGCTACAGGCAGGGCTTTCGGAGCGTTGACGGTCATGGTGATGTTCGATCACCTCGCAGATTTTCTCGGGGAAATTCCACTGCCTTGCCAGGCTGGCACCCAGCTCGTTGTGGTTAATGCCCAGATGCCGGGTCTCCTCCTCGGCTAGCATCGATTGATTCAGCGCCCGTGCATTCACCGCCGCCTGGAAACCCTCTTCCATGAAACAGAGATGCTCGATGGGAATGGCGAAATTATGGAGCAAACCGGCCAGGTAGGGATCGGCATCCGCCGGTTCCTGCCGATTGGTAAGCTGGTAAAGCAGCCGGTTGGAGACCGCCACCGCCACGCTGTTGAGCCAGAGCGCCGAGGGGGAATAATCGCTGAACGAATGGCCATTCTTGAACATCGGGGCGACGACGGTGCTGGTGATGACCTCGCGGGTCTTGCGGGCTCCAAGGCGCACGACGGCTTCCTGCACATTGCGCACCACCGCGCCGGTCCGTGCCCCGAAGGCGGCCGAATTGGCCAGCATCAACACCTTGACGCACGATGACTGATCCAGTTCACAAAGCGTTGCATAATCCCTGAGCGAGGCGTTCGGGTCACGCGCCAGCTTGTTGATCTTGGTCAACATGCTCGGGATGGTGGAAATCCGGTTGTTGCCAGCAAGCGCAATCGCCTTGGCGACACGTTCCTTCTTGACGTCCGGCGTCTTGTTCATGGAAAATAAATGGATCATTTAACAGGTTCGCTTTCAATATCCTGATTTTATCACAGGTTCCAACCGATACGGACCTGAAATGCATGCTTCCCCTGATCCCTCCAGCACAGCAGGCGATTGGCAACTTTTTGAAGTATGCGCAAACGGAATCAAAAACGCAATCTACTTTGAAGCAGCGGATCGTAATCCTGGCCGAAAAAAATGCACGCTGACAAATAACTTGCGGGTTCCTCCCTAATCAACTAGTCTTGTCGGTTATGGTTTGCAGCCCCTTCCGATTGAGAGTGTGGAAATCCCGAATTTGGGTGATGACATGATACTATCCTACCGCATAGCGTCTGAGCAGCTCATACAAACCCAGTCGGATGACGCTCATGTAATCGTCTATTTACAGCCCACAGATATCGAAAAAGACGACTTGAAACGCAAGTTCACCCTGGACCCATTCGACGTGGAGGCAATTTTTGATCCAGACGAAGTCCCTCGCGTAGAAAATATGCAGGACGGCACCTTCATCATCTGGAAACGCCCCGATAATTTTTCTTCGGCATTATCGCTTCGATTCGAGGTGTCTTCACTCGGCATAGCGATCAGGCAAAACCGCGTAGCGCTGATCGTGCCACGGGGTGAACTTGCCATGACCAGCCGCGAATTCAAGCGAATTGAATCGATCTGGGACTGTATCCTCAGTGTACTTCTGTACACTGTCCGTCACTACCAAGGTCACCTTAAAGCGATCAAGATGATGTCTCAGGAATTGCAGGCCAAGCTCGTCACATCAATGGAAAACAAGTATCTCCTTCAGATGTTCGAACTCGGCGAGGGCCTGGTGTATTATCACAATGCCTTGGAATCCAATTTTGTTATCTTATCCAAATTGCGGACCGCGGCGGACAAACTCAGGCTGACACCAGAACAAATCACACTTCTCGAGGATGTTTCCATTGAAAACCAGCAGGCCAGCAAACAAGCCAGCATCTACTCGACGGTTCTGTCTGGTCTTATGGACGCCAGAGGTACGATAATCAACAATAACATGAACGTATTGTTGAAGAATCTCACCATCATTAACATTGTGTTTTTACCTCTTAATCTCATCGCCAGCATTGGTGGCATGTCAGAATTCAGTGCGTTCACGCAGGGCCTGAGCTGGCGTATTTCATATGGTCTATTCTCGTTGGCAATGGTTATCCTCGGCTGGATCACCTGGTGGTGGTTGGTGAAAGTCCTTGACCGTAATCAGCATCGCGGCAGGCGGAAACGCGCGTAAACAGCGATGGGCGTTTGCTGCGTTTCGCAGCGGATAAAATGAAAATCAGCATGAAGAACAACATGGGCGCGAGCCGGACCTGTCGTTAAGGACTTCGTGAAACGGATAATCGAGCGCGTAAAAAGGGAACTTGGGTACTACCGGGCGCTGTTGACGCATCCCTCGACACCGAGGGTTTCGCGATGGCTCCTGGCCGCCGCGATCGCCTATTTCTTATCGCCCATCGACTTGATTCCCGATGCCATTCCGATGCTTGGCCAATTGGACGATCTCCTGATCGTTCCAGGGCTGATCTATGCCGCGCTGGCGTTCATTCCACCGAGTGTGAAGGGCGAATGCCGGCGTAAATATAAGTCCCTATAGCGAGACTGACGAACCGAGTCCGAGGCGGGTACCGCGGGCAAGCACCGCATGGGCTGCGGACAGGTCCTGGTTGGCGATCCCGACCGATTTGAACAGCGTGATTTCATCCTCCGACTGCCGTCCCACCTTCAGTCCTGCCAGGATTTCGCCCAGTTCGGCATATACATGCGATTCGCTGATCAACCCTTCCTTGCGGGCAAGGATCAGCTCGCCAGCTTCCTCCCAGGCGGCGGAGCGCTCGTCCACCACGCAACGGGCCCGCGCCACGGTGGCGCCCGGGATTTCGCGCTCGTGGGGCTTGTAAACGCCGATGGCATTGATATGCGTTCCCGGCGCGATATCGGCATCCTCGAACACCGGCATCCGCGAGGTGGTCGCGGTGCAGACGATATCGGCTTCCGCCAGGGCGGCGGCAGCGGTACTGGCGACGGACACCTCGATCTTGAGCGACTCCTCCATGCGACTGGCAAACCGGCGGGCGCGCGTGTGATCCAAGTCAAAGACGGTGGCACTGCGGATGGGGCGTACGGTACACATGCCCTCCAACTGCGTTGCCGCCTGGGTGCCGGAACCGAAGATCGCCACCCGCGAGGCATTCGCCCGCGCAAGCACATCCGTCGCCGCCCCCGAGGCGGCGCCGGTACGGATGGCGGTGAGCACCGCCCCGCTCATCACGGCCAGCGGCGTGCCGCGCTCGGCATCCACCAGCATGACCGTCGCCTGGATAAAGGGCAGGCCCCGATCGAGATTATGCGGATGCAGGGTGATGATTTTCAAACCGACCTGTTCCAGGCGCGGGCTGTAGCAGGACATCACCAGGACATCGGCATCATGCTCGGAAATCGCCATGTGCGTGCGCAGCGGCACGGTCACCGCCCCGGTGGACAGTTCCTTGAAGGCCGCCTTCATCGCCTCGACGGCCTTATCCATCGGCAGGGCGGTACGTACATCGGACGCGGAAAAAACATGAAACGGATGTTCAACATCATGCATGACTAGACGCTCCTTACCTTGGTTCGCTGCAAAAAACGGTTCGATTCTTGCATGTTTCCCCTGGTTTCGTCCAGCAATTCCTATGCGCCCTTTTGGAATAACCCTTGCAGGACGCAAGGCTGGGTTGGTAAGCTGGATTTGGTACGAAACGGAACGGGACGGGATGGGTAATGATGGAACAAGAAAACGAGACCACAAAACAGGACGCTGCGGAACTGATCCAGCAGGAGCAGTTTGATGCCCTGGGGCCGATCCTTGCGCTGCTGCATCCCGCCGATATTGCCGACCTGATCGAAACCGCCCCCGAGCCACTGCGACCGGCCATCTTTGGCCTCCTGGACGATGAATGCAAGGCCGATGTCCTGTCAGAACTTGACGATAGCGTCGAGGAGACGCTGCTCGACGCGCTTTCACCGCAAACCATCTCTGAAATTGCCGAGGAAATGGCCCCCGACGACGCGGCCGACATGCTCGGCGAGATGGACGAGGCGCGTAGCGAGTCGATTCTCAATCTGATGGATGCCGAGGATTCGGAGGATGTCCGCGAGCTACTGAGCCACGACGAGGATACCGCTGGCGGCCTGATGACCACGGATTTCGTCTCCATGCCCAGCCACAAGACCGCTGCCGAAGCGCTGGAGTATATCGGTTCGCTCGAACTGGAAGAGCCCCTGCACATTGTGTATGTCACCGACGCGGATGGGAAACTGGAGGGCTATGTACAGCTCTGGAAGGTCCTCAATGCCGCCAACCGCAAAAAAACACTCGCGGAGCTGGAGGAGACTGACCTGTTCTTTGCCCGTACCGATACCGACCAGGAAGAGGTTGCCCGGATGATGTCCAAGTACAACATGAGCTCGTTCCCCGTTCTCGATGCCGAGAACCGCCTGGTCGGTCGGGTCACGATTGACGACGTGGTCGATGTGTTGCAGGAAGAGGCCTCCGAGGATATCTTCAAGCTCGCCGGTTCGTCCGATGATGAACTGGAGTATTCGTCACCCTTCCAGGCCAGCA
>JFJP01023593.1_pt1 | contig 11184 bp, 11 predicted proteins | sample 431651 | NCBI WGS metagenome assembly JFJP01 (sample SAMN02602958, study PRJNA72255) | Microbial mat metagenome, whole genome shotgun sequencing project. | biome: fresh water; feature: sink hole; material: water; isolation source: purple microbial (photo- and chemosynthetic) mats found in... | reverse complement strand
CTGGGACAGTTCAGGGGACAGCGGACGGCCTTGCACGCTTTCCACCAGTTCCCAGAAGTCGGGGAATTTGGTTTGCATCTGCCGGGTCTGATCCTCGTCCAAGGTAATAAAAAGATTCCCGTCCTTCTCCTGGATAAAATAATATCGAAGCCAGAATTCAAAATGAAAAACCTGGGCCATGTCGTTCAAGGCATTGTGCGGAATCGCCATTTTTTTCTCCCTGTAGCGTGATTATCAATTATTATTCTTGAATGAAAAGAAATCGTGCACACGGTTTTCGATGTATCACTATAAACATTTGTTGTGTGTTGACAAAATTACAGAACAAAACTAATGCTGCAAATTACAAATACGCGATAGTTGGAGGTTACACATGGAAGATTATGTAAAGCAAGCGCTCGAAATCGTCAAAGCACAAGCCAGTGTGCGCAACATGACCGAGGAAGAGCTGACATCCATGATTCGTTCTCTTACCGAAGGAATCAAGAATGTCGCAGAAGGCAACCAGCCTGAACCAGAAGCGGTCATGTCTGCTGATGATGCGAAAAAAGCCATCCGCGAAAAAAGCATCATCTGCATGGAGTGCGCGAAATCGTTCAAGGTGCTGACCAAACGCCACCTGGCCACCCACGGCCTCACTCCCGAAGCATACCGGGAAAAGTGGGGCTACAAGAAGGGCACGTCCCTGGTGGCCAAATCCCTGGCTCGTGACCGCCGCAAGAAGATGCAGGACATGAAGCTCTGGGAAAAACGGGTCAAGAAGTAGTCCCTATCCCGTGCACCAGCTTGAAAGGCGAAGCCCATGCTTCGCCTTTTTTCATTCTCCGGCCTTGAAGAACTGCTCCGTCTTGATCAGCCGTCCCTGCAGCAGCGTGAACTCCGGGTCCACGGCCTGCAGCGCGAAGATGGGGCTGACATAGAGGCTCTCCCAGTCAAAATCGATGACAAAGCCTTCGTCGTCCGCGCTTACCGCGCTGATCATTGGCCGCACATCCACCTCGCCCGGTTCGCCCTTTTTGGTCAACTTGGGCACCTTCCACTCCGTGGATTCCAGAAAGGCCGGAAGCCGGCCGGCGAAACGCGTCCGGTCTTCGGCGCTCCCGAAACCCAGCATGAACCGCTCGCGGTTTGCGATGGGGGAGCGGCCCTGGCACGGCAACTCATCCATCTTGACCACGCGCATGCCCTGGGGCAGCTCGGCGGCAAGCTGGGCAGGCAGATCCGGAACATGAAGGCGCTCGCGCACAAAGAAATCCATCCACTCGCACACGCTGCCCACGCCCACGGGCAGGGCGCGGGCAAAGGACAGAAGGGGCGCGGGATGGAAGCCGCTGCTGAAAGCAAGCGGCAGACGCGCCCGGCGAAAGGCGCGTTCGAAAATCCGCTGCAGTTCGAGCTGGCTCAAAAACATGGCCGGTCCGGTCTTGGAGTACCACAGGCGAAAACGCTGCTCCTTGTGATGCAGATCGATAGCGGGGCCCGGCGGGGCCTGTTCCGTCGCACACTCCACCTGCCCGGCGTCTTCCTGGTCGCGCCGGACGCGGTTGGTCACCGGCGCGATATCATGCCCCACGGCCTGCCGCTCCAGTTCGGACTGACGACCGTCCAGGGTGCAGACGCCACAGGACCGGCACGCCTCGTAGCGGCAGTCCGGGGTCGAGGCGCCCTCCAGGGCGCGGCGGCGCTCGGTCAGCAGGAATGCGCGGCTGACTCCGGAGGCGAGATGATCCCAGGGCAGGGGCTGCCCGGGGTCCCGCTCGCGCAGATAGGAGGCCGCATCAACGCCGGTCTCGGCAAAAGCTTCCAGCCACGGTTCAAGGCGCAGGTGGTCGGTCCAGCTGGTAAAAAGCGCGCCCTTGGCGTAGGCCGCCTCCAGTGCAGGGGCCAGGCGCCGGTCGCCGCGCGAGAAGACCCCTTCCAGATGGGTCATGTGCGAGTGGTGCCACTTGAGCTTGAGCTTCTTGTAGGGGCGGAAAATATTGCGCAGATAGGCCAGCTTCTCCTCGATTTCTTCCATGGAGATCTGGCGTTCCCACTGGAACGGGGTGTGCGGCTTGGGCACGAAGGGCGAAACCGCCGCCGTGACCTGCAGCCGCCTCACGTTGCGCCCGGCCGAGGACGCGACCTTCAGACACAGATCCAGGATGCCGTGCAGATCCTCGCGGGTCTCCGTGGGCAGGCCGATCATGAAATACAGTTTGACCTGCTGCCAGCCCAGGCGAAAAGCCTTTTCGGTGTGGTCGAGCAATTCCTCCTCGGTCACTCCCTTGTTGATGACGTTGCGCAGTCGCTGGGTGCCGGCCTCCGGGGCCAGGGTCATGCCCGTGTGCCGGATCCTGCCCATGAGCCGCATGAGATCCTCGGAGACCGAGCCCACGCGCAGGGACGGCAGGGAGATGGAGACCTGCTCCTGGCGGCAATGGCTGTAGGAGGACAGAAAAAGGGCCTCCAGGGCGCTGAAATCCCCGGTGCTCAATGACAGGAACGAGAGCTCCTCGCTGCCCGTCTCCGCCAGGCCGCGATCGATGATGGAGCCCAGCACGTCCACCTCGCGCTCACGCACGGGACGGTAGATCATCCCGGCCTGACAGAAACGGCAGCCACGGGTGCAGCCGCGCGCGATCTCCACGGAGTAGCGGTCGTGCACGGGCTTGCCGAAAGGCACGATCTGGCGGGTCGGAAAGGACACCGCATTCATGTCCAGAACGATGCGCTTCTCGACCCGGGGCAGGGCCTCGCCGACCGCGCGCATGGTTCCGCCGCCGTCCTCCTCGAAGAACGAGGGCACATACACCCCGGGAACCTCGGCCAGGCGGCGGATCAGCTCGGCCCGCGCCCAGCCCTCGTCCTTGCGTTGAGCCATGAGGGCAAGCATTTCGGGCAGGATCTCCTCCCCGTCGCCCAGGACCATGACGTCAACGAAAGGAGCCAGGGGCTCGGCGTTGAAGGTGCACCCTCCCCCGGCGATGACCAGGGGATCACCCTCGCCGCGCTGGGCCGCACGCAGTGGAATGCGCCCCAGATCCAGCATGTAGAGCACATTGGTGTAGCACAGCTCGTGGGTGATGCTGAAGAGCACTCCGTCCAGCTCCCCCAGCGGCGTATCGCTCTCCAGGGTGGCCAGGGGCGCATCGTGGGCGAGCAGCACCTGCCCCACGTCCTGCGTAGGTGCAAAGACCCGCTCGGCGTAGAAACAGTCCGTGGCGTTGACGATGTCGTAGAGAATCTTCTGCCCAAGATACGACATGGCCACTTCGTAGAGGTCCGGAAAGGCCAGGGCCACGTGGGCTCTCACCGTCTTCAGATCTTTGTGGACGCTGTTGATCTCGGTGCCGAGGTAATGACTGGGGCGGGAAAAAAGGGGGAGCAGAGCCTTCATGGTTCCTTGCCGGGGCACTGGGCCGGGCCGAAAAAAAAAGGGTGGAAGGCCACCCTTTTCCCGGCAGCGCCTGCTGCGTTATTTTTTCAAGAATTTGCTGAAGTCGGAAACGCCGCCACCCATGCCGCCCAGGTTGCGCATGCCGCCGGGGGCGGACAGGGTCAGGTTGGTGGTGGCTTCAAGGTACTTGGTCTTGAGCTCCTCGGGCACGGTCTTGTACTGGTAGATGACGTGCCGAAGCTCGATCTCGCCAGTCATTTCCTGGTCAAAGGGATAGCCGAAGGGCAAGAGCAGCATCTGCATGCCGCCCTGCTGCGTGGGAATGGTCTGCAGGATGGCCGGGTCAGCGATGACTCCCTTCTCCTGATTCCATTTGCCGAGCACCATGTCACCGTTCACCAGTTTCACCAGTCTGATATCGTACATTGTTACCTCGTCATCGTGTTTCGTGGCTCAAAGCCCTCGGAGTAGTCCGGGCGAGCCGAGGTTTCGTGTCTACGAGGTGCGTGAAGCACTGTCAAGGCCGCACCCATCCCGCCCTTTCCGGTCGTGCTCCTTTGTGATAGCCGACCCTCACAGCAACGATGCATGAACGGGAGAAACGGCATGAACACACTGGATATCGTTTTCTGCGTGATTTTGGGATTTCTGGGCCTGCGCGGCATCTTTCGCGGTCTGGTCAAGGAGATCGCCTCCATCCTGGGCCTCCTGCTGGGCTTTGTGCTGGCCAACACCTTCCATGCGCAGCTCTCCCCCCTCCTTGAGGGCCCTTTGGGCGGTCCGGGGCTGGCCAACCTCGTGGCCTACCTCGGCATCTTCCTCGGCACGGTCGCTGCGGTCTTCGCGCTGGCCTGTCTCATCCGCAAGGTGCTGAAGCTGATCATGCTCGGCTGGCTGGACAGCATCGGCGGCGGAGCGCTGGGCCTTTTCAAGGGAGCGCTGCTGTGCAGCATCATCGTCATGGCGCTGACCGCCTTTTTGCCGTCCAAGGCCGAAATTCTGACCGAATCGCGCATCCTGCCCCACGTCAACACCTTCAACACCCTGCTCTCAAGCGCCCTGCCCAAGGAAATGCGTGATCAGTTCCTGATCCGCAGCCGTGAACTCCAGCAGGAATGGGAGCTGCGCGTGATGGATAAACTCAAGGAAATGAAAGGAATGCCTGGTGGAAAAGAATAATTTTGAACGCATCATCGAGGTCATCGACACCCTGACCGGCCCGGGCGGCTGCCCCTGGGACAAGGAGCAGACCCCGCAGAGCATGTGCGACTATCTCATCGAGGAATGCTTCGAGCTGGTGGAGGCCATCCGGCAGGACGATACGTCCGAGATCGCCGAAGAACTGGGGGATGTGCTCTTCCTGCTGCTCTTCATCGGCCGCTGCCATGACCGGGAGATTCCGGACTTCCTGCAGACCGCCCTGGCCGGCAACGTGGCCAAGATGATCCGTCGCCACCCCCACGTCTACGGCGAAAAGGCCGCCGACGTGGCCGAAGTGGTCAGGACATGGGAAATAATCAAGAAACAGGAGAAGGCCGAAAAGGACAAGGACCCCGGCGTGTTCGCCTCCCTGCCCGCCAGCCTGCCACCGCTCCTGCGCTCCTACCGCATCAATTCCAAGGCCGCCCGCGCGGGCTTCACCTGGGCCACGGACACGGATCAGGAGGCCAAGCTGGCCGAAGAGTGGTCGGAACTGCAGGACGCCCTGGCCGGAGATGACGCGGCGGCCAAAGAAGAAGAGTTCGGGGATTATCTCTTTTCCCTGGTGGAATACGGCAGAAGGCGCGGGATCAAGGCCAATTCAGCCCTGGCCGTGGCCAATGCCAAGTTTCTGCGCCGCTTTGCGGCCATGGAGAAACTGGCCCTGGAGCGCGGGCTGGAACTGGACCGGATGTCCCTCACCGAAATGGACAGGCTCTGGGACGAAATCAAGGCAGAGCGTTGAATATCCACTCTTGGCTACGTTGTCCGCCGATTGTGCAGGGCTCCTGAAGGCGGCTTCGCCCTGCATAATCGGCTCACGCCCTGCCACGATACATTCCAAAGCTCCTAGAAGCCCTTTTCTTTTACGTGCTCCATGATCTTCTCGATCACCCGGTCCGCATCCAGGGCGCTGGTGTCGATGATCACGGCGTCCTGGGCGGGCTTGAGCGGGGCGACCACGCGGTTGCGGTCCTGATCGTCGCGGATGCGGATCTGGGCGCGGATGCGCTCCAGGTCCTCCTCCATGCCCATGCCCTGGAGCTGGGCGTGGCGGCGCTTGGCGCGCACGTCGATGGACGCGTCCATGAAAAACTTGTGCCGGGCGGTGGGGAAGACCACGCTGCCCATGTCCCGGCCCTCGGCCACCAGGGAGATGATGCGGCCGATGGCCTGCTGGTTGCGGCGCAGAAAATCCCGCACCACCGGAATGCGCCCCAGGTGCGAGGCCCACAGACCGACCTCCTCGGTGCGGATGTCCGGCGACAGGGGCAGCCCGTTCAGAAGCAGTTCGGAATACTTGCCCGTGCCCTCCAGATCGAAGTCGAGGCGGTTGAGCTCGGGCACCAGCTGATCCACGGGCTTTTCCCAGCCCCCTTCCCCGAAAAAGAGGGCCACGGAGCGGAACATGGCCCCGGTGTCCAGATAGGCGATGCCCAGGCGGTCCGCCAGCTGCATCGCGATGGTGGTCTTGCCCACCCCGGCCGGTCCATCAAGAGTGACGATGGTTATCACGCAACACCTCCGCTGTTTTGGCCAAAAATTCCAGATTCTCGTCCTCGTTGCCGATGCTGACCCGAAGCTTCTCGGGCATGCCGTAGCTGGCCAGCGGCCGGATGATGACACCCCGCGCGAGCAGAGCCTCGAACAGGGCCCGCGCCTCCATGGGCGGGGCGAACATGATGAAATTGGCCTGGGATGGCCAGACCTTGCATCCCAGGGCCGCAAGTTCCCGCTCAAGCAGCGCTCGGCCTTCCCGAACCACCCGCAGGGTCTCGGACAGAAAGATGTCGTCCTCCAGGGCGGCCAGCCCGGCCTGCTCGGCCAGGATGTTCACGCTGAAAGGAAGCTTGACCCGCAGCAGCAGGTCCGCCAGCCACTCGGGCATGATCCCGTAGCCCAGGCGCAGCCCCGCCAGGCCATACATCTTGGAAAAGGTGCGCAGAATCACAAGGTTGGGGATGCGCCCGAAATGCCCAAGCATGGTGTATGCGTCCAGGGGCTCGGCAAAGTCGACATACGCCTCGTCCACCACCAGGAGCGCGCGCTCGGGCAGCCTGGCCGCAAGCTGGGCCAGGTCGGAGGCCGGGCAGGCGTGGCCCGAAGGATTGTCCGGATTGGTCACGAAAACCAGGGCCGTATTCTCGTCGGTCAGGGCCAGGAGGCTGTCAAAGGGAAAGGAAAAATCCGCGTTGAGTCTGGCCTGCCTGAACTCCACCCCGCACAGCCGCGACTGCACGTCGTAGATGCTGAAGCAGGGATTGAAGGCGACCACGTTGTCCACGCCGGGCCGGGCCACGACGCGCAGCAGCAGGTCGATGATCTCGTCGGAGCCATTGCCCGCCACCACGCAGGATGGTGACACGCCCAGGTGCGCGGCCAGGGCTTCGGTCAGGGCCGGGGAGCCAGCCTGGGCGTAACGGAAGGCCAGGGGGCTGGCGTTTTTCAGCCGCTCCTGGACCACGGGGGAAGTGCCCAGCGGATTCTCGTTGCTGGCCATCTTGATGACCCGGGCCAGGCCGTATCGCTTCTTTATCTCATCGATGGACAGACCCGGAGAGTAGGGTTTGAACCCCTCCATCTCCGGTCGCACCAAAACCTGTGTCATATATTCTCCTTGATGCGCCCTGTGCTCTGCTGCGGGGCGCGGGTACTCAATTGTCCGGCTAGTGGCGTGATGCAGAAATTCAATCGGCACGGCATCTGCCGGGATGCCGTCCGGCAACCGCCATGGCCGCGATCATGCCTCACCTGGCCGCTTCGGTCAGCACCGCCCTGACGGCTCCCGCCACCAGCGCGAACTCTGCGTCCATGAGGGTGCGTGGGTCCAGGCGGAACTCCCCGTCCTCCACCCGTCCGATCACAGGGATGTCCGCCGCCAGCAGGCCCTGGCGCAGGGAGTCCACGTCCATGCCCTTCGGCGCGATGCCCACCAGCGTGGTAGGCAGGTCCTGTTCCGGGAAGGAGCCGCCGCCCACGCGCGAAAAGCCGGGCCGCAGCGCCACTGCGGCCAGACCCGCCAGATCTTTGGAAAGCCTGCGCCCAAGCCGCCCGGCCCGGGCCCGCAGCTCCTTGGGTCCGGCCGTGATCATGGCCAGGGTGGGCACGGAGCGCCGGGCCTGCTCCGGGTCCAGATACAGGCGCAGGGTCGCCTCCAGGGCGGCCAGGGTCATCTTGTCGATGCGCAGGGCCCGGTTGAGCTGGTTCTTCTTGATGCGCGCGATGTGTTCGTGTCGGCCCACGATCACTCCGGCCTGGGGCCCGCCCAGAAGCTTGTCGCCGCTGAAAGTGACCACGTCCACTCCGCTTTTCAGCACCTGCTGCACCGTGGGCTCGGGCATGAATCCGTAGGGGGAAAAATCGAAAAGGTTGCCGCTGCCCAGGTCCTCGAAGACCGGCAGACCCCTCTGGCGGCCCAGGGCCACCAGCTCGGGAAGCTCCACCTCCTTGTGAAAGCCGATGATGCGGTAGTTGGAGGTGTGCACCTTCATGAGCATGGCCGTGTCCGCTCCGATGGCCTCCTCGTAGTCGCGCAGATGGGTGCGGTTGGTGGCCCCGACCTCGCGCAGCACCGCCCCGCTCTTCTTCATGACCTCGGGAATGCGAAAGGATCCGCCGATCTCCACCAGTTGCCCGCGCGAGACCACAACCTCGCGGCCCCTGGCCAGGGTGTCGAGAACCAGCAGCACGGCCGCCGCGTTGTTGTTGACCACCAGCCCGGCTTCGGCCCCGGTCAGGCGGCAGAGCAGCTTCTCCACGTGGGAGTAGCGGCTGCCGCGTTGGCCCGTGTCCAGGTCCATCTCCAGGTTGGAATAGTGGCGGCAGCCCTCGGCCACGGCAGTGACGGCCTCTTCGGCCAGGATGGAGCGGCCCAGGTTGGTGTGGATGACCACGCCCGTGGCGTTGACCACCCGCCTGAAATGGGGACGGGAGCGCATCCGTACGTAGGCCCCGGCCCGCGCGGCCAGGGTCGCAAAGGCCAGGTCGGCCTCGCCCTTGACGACCCCCGCGCGGATCTCCTCGCGGCAGAGGTCCAGGAACTCGCCCACCAGGTCCTTGAGCAGCTGACGCGGCAGGCTGGCCAGGGAGCGGTCCCCCTCTAGGTCCTGCAGAAAACGGTCAACGGACGGAATATGTCTGAAAAGAGAAGACACCGCACCTCCCTACAAAAGCTGTTCCGGAAAAAGTTCGTAATAGGCCCCCGCCAGATACAGGGAGCCGCACAGCAGCGCCGTGCCGTCCCCCTGCAGGGCGCTGCGCAGATCCGGGGCCGCAGTGGCCCCGGGACCGAAGCGCTGCGCCAGCTCCCGGGCCTTCCAGGCGCGATCGAGAGGCAGGCCGGGGATGACGACCCTGTCCGCCAGGGCCCGCAGGCGCACCAGGATGCCCGGCTCCAGGGTCTTGTCGCGCATGGCCTGGAACACGAGCACCGCAAAACGCTCCCCGGAGCCCTCCAGGGCCGCGCACAGGGCGGCCAGGCCCATGGGGTTGTGGGCACCGTCCACCAGGATCCGCCCATGACGGGAAAAGCGCCCGGAAAACCTCGTCGCTCCAAGCAGTTGTGTACACAGGGCCGCGTCGAATTGCCAGCCCCGAGCCTCGGCCAGGCGGCTCCAGGCCAGAGCGGCCAGGGCGGCGTTGTGCAGTTGGTACGGGGGATGGTCAGGCAGGGACGCGGGGGTCAGCGGCAGGGCCCCTCCCTGCGCCGGGACCAGAAAGCCGTCGCCCGCACGGCAGTCCTCCAGACCGGTCAACGGCCAGCCCGCCCCGGCCTGCCGGAAGATGTCGCGCACGCAGGGTTCCTGCAGCCCCGTCACCGCCGGGCAGCGCCCCAGGGCTCCGGCCTTGTCGCGGGCGATGTGCGCAAGGGTCGGGCCAAGGATCTGCTCGTGATCCAGGCCCACCGGAGTCATGACCGCCAGGTCCGCCGGGACGGCGCAGGTGGCGTCGTGGGTGCCGCCCAGCCCCGCCTCCAGCACGACCAGGTCCAGGCCCTCCCGGGCGAAGATGAAAAGGGCCATGACGGTCAGCAGTTCGAAATAGGTCAGGCCCACCCCCGCGCAGCGGTCCATGACCGCGTCCGCGGCTTGAAGCCACTCGGCCTCGGGGAGCATGCGCCCCCGCACGCGGATACGCTCGCGCACGCAGGCCAGGTGCGGCGAGGTGTACAGCCCCGTGGCCAGGCCGTGACCCCGCGCCAGGGCCTCCAGAAACCCGGAGGTGGAGCCCTTGCCGTTGGTGCCGACCACGTGCGCCACCATGGCGGTCGGACGCGCGAGGCCCATGAGCCCCAGGGCCTCGTGCATGCGCTCAAGGCCCAGGCGCATGGAAAAAAGGCCCAGCCCGTCCAGATGGGCCTGAAATTCGGCAAAGGAGGCGAAGGTCATGGGTGCTTATGGGAAAAAGATTAAAAAAAGGACAGCCCGAAACAGGGCCGCGCAGCCTCGCCAAGGCCCGGGGGCTGGCGGTCCGAAGAGAGTTCATAGAGGGTTCCGGGGCCGGGAGCAACAGAAAATGGGCGGGATGCGACTTGACTTTGGGCCCCGGAAAAAATACGGAATGCTTCCATTTTGCGCGCCAGTAGCTCAGGCGGATAGAGCAATTGCCTTCTAAGCAATCGGTCGGGGGTTCGAGTCCTCCCTGGCGCGCCACAAGAAAAGCAAGGGGTTGGATGTAAAAGTCTGGCCCCTTTTTCTTATCCAAACATCCTTTCCCAGCATGCGCCCCACCTTTGCCCCTCTTTTTTAGCGCTGCAAGCGTCCCGCCTCACGGCGTCTTCGGCACGAACAGCACAGGGGCCGGGTACTCGCGCATGCTGCCGTCCGATGTCAGCAGGGTTATTCCCTCACTCTTGGCCTGGGCCAGCAGCATCCTGTCGAAGGGGTCCTTGTGCAGCATGGGCAGGTCATTGACCGCCAGGGCATGCAGGCTCGTGATGCACAGCTCGTTGTACTGGTTGTCGAGCAGGCCGCGCCGCAGCACTTCCGGGTCGACCCGGAAATCGCCCCTGCCGAGACTTCTCTTGATGCCGATCTCCCAGATGCTGGCAGAGCTGAAATACAGAGTGTTGTTCGCGTCACCCACCAGGCTTTCGGCCTGGCCGGGCAAGGTCCCTGCCGCTGCCCACAGCAGCATGTGCGTATCCAGGAGCAGCTTCACCGGGCACCTTCGAACAGGCTCCGGATCTCTTCTGCGCCCATGGAATCAAAATCCTCCGGGACTTCGATCATGCCCTGCAAAAAACCGATCCGTCTTGCCGGATCGGGCGACGCTGCGAACGCGGTGACGGTAACCATGGGCTTGCCGGACTTGGCAATGATAAACGGCTGGCCATTCACAGCCTGCTCGATCAGCCGGGACAGATTCGTCTTGGCATCGTGGATGTTCACCTGGTGCATAGGACCTCCAAGGTTAGCTAAGTTCACGACTAAGTCTACCAACTCCGGAGCCATTGTCAACCGGCAGGGACTCGTGAAGGAGAGGTGCGTTCACAGGCACCCCTTGCGGCCGTCTCAGGCCTCAAGGCGCGCCGACAGTACCGGCCTTCATTCCCCGGGCCGCAGCTCAACCAGCAGCACCAAAACAAAACGCCCACCCCCGAAGGG
>JFJP01005954.1_pt1 | contig 11184 bp, 15 predicted proteins | sample 431651 | NCBI WGS metagenome assembly JFJP01 (sample SAMN02602958, study PRJNA72255) | Microbial mat metagenome, whole genome shotgun sequencing project. | biome: fresh water; feature: sink hole; material: water; isolation source: purple microbial (photo- and chemosynthetic) mats found in... | reverse complement strand
CTGTACATCAATCGCTCGCCCTCCATGCCCAATGCCGGTGCGGTGCAATGGGTCCTGCCGACCGCACACGAAGTGATCGAGTGGGTCATGCCGGGCATCGCTGCGGTGAAGGCCGGCAACCTGCCCAAAGGTGCTGAGTTGCTGCTGCTGGCGGCACAGGCCCTGCAGCGTCGGGGTGCCAATTGCCTGATCCTGGGCTGCACCGAAATTCCGCTGGTGCTCGACAGCAGCAATGCGCCGATGCCGGTGATCGATGCCACGGCGGCACTGGCGCGCCGCGCCGTGCACTGGTCGCTGGCGCAGCGCACCGCTGTGGCCTAATGGCACGGCAATTGCGTGCGCACTCCTGAACAGTTACCCCCTTAAATCCACCCACGGAGGCCAATGTGAACTACACCTGGCAATGGCAGATATTCCTGAAAGACAACGGGGGCGGACAGACCTATATCAATTGGCTGATGTCGGCCTGGGGCTGGACGCTGTCGGTGGCACTGTCGGCCTGGGTGGTGGCGCTGCTGCTGGGCTGCCTGGTGGGCATTCTGCGCACCACACCCAACAAAGGGCTGACACTGGTCGGCGACATTTGGACCGAGGTGTTTCGAAACGTGCCTCTACTGGTTCAGATATTCCTGTGGTACTTTGTCGTGCCGGCGGTGTTCCCGCTGTTCAGCCGGGTGCCCAGCTTTGTGCTGGTGGTGCTGGCCCTGGGGTTTTTCACCTCCGCCCGCATCGCCGAGCAGGTGAAAGCCGGCATTCAGGCGCTGCCAGCCGGGCAGCGAATGGCCGGGCTGGCCATGGGCCTGACGCTGCCGCAAACTTATCGCTTCGTTTTGCTTCCGGTGGCTTTTCGCATCGTCATCCCGCCGCTGACCAGCGAGGCCATGAACATCATCAAGAACTCGTCCGTGGCGTTTGCGGTGAGCATTTCCGAACTCACCATGTTTGCCATGCAGGCGCAGGAAGAGACCTCACGCGGGATTGAAATTTATCTGGCCGTCACCGGCCTGTACTTCATCTCGGCATTCGCCATCAACCGCGCCGCCATCTTTATCGAACACCGGGTGCAGGTGCCGGGCATGGCAGGAGCAGGCAAATGAATCTTGACTTCAGTTTCCTGAGCGCCGACGTTGTCACCAACTTCATTCTCAAGGGCCTGGCCTTTTCCGCCCAGCTCACCCTCATTGCCACCGCAGGCGGCATCCTGCTGGGCACCCTGCTGGCACTGATGCGCCTGTCGGGCAAAAAGTGGCTGGCCTCGGTGGCCGCGGCCTACGTCAACACCTTGCGCTCGATTCCGCTGGTGATGGTGATTCTGTGGTTCTTCCTGCTCATACCCCTGATCATCGGACGCACCATGGGCGCAGAGTTGTCGGCCATCATCACGTTTACCGTGTTTGAGGCGGCGTATTTTTCCGAGATCATGCGTGCCGGCATCCAGTCCGTGCCCAAGGGTCAGGTCTACGCCGGCTATGCAGTGGGCATGACCTACGCCCAATGCATGCAGCTCATCGTGCTGCCGCAGGCGTTTCGCAACATGCTGCCGGTGCTGCTGACACAAACCATTGTGCTGTTTCAGGACACATCGCTGGTCTACGCCATTGGTGCCTATGACCTGCTCAAAGGGTTTGAGGTGGCTGGCAAAAACTTCAATCGCCCGATTGAAACCTACCTGGTGGCCGCGGTGGTGTATTTCATCATCTGCTTTAGCCTGTCGCTGCTGGTGCGCCAGCTGCAGAAAAAGATCCGGATTATTCGCTGAGGGTATTTGACATGATTCACATCAACAAGGTCTCGAAGTGGTACGGCAGCTTTCAGGTGCTGACCGATTGCAGCACCACCATCAACAAGGGCGAAGTGGTGGTGGTGTGCGGCCCTTCGGGCTCGGGCAAGTCCACGCTGATCAAAACCGTCAATGCGCTGGAGCCTTTCCAGAAGGGTGACATTACCGTCAACGGTGTTTCCCTCAGCGACCCGAAAACCAACCTGCCCAAGCTGCGCTCCACGGTAGGCATGGTGTTCCAGCACTTCGAGCTGTTTCCGCATTTGAGTGTGACCGAGAACCTGACCCTGGCGCAGATCAAGGTGCTGGGTCGCTCCCCGGACGACGCCCGCGTTCGAGGGCTCAAGATGCTGGAGCGGGTGGGCCTGACCATTCACAAGGACAAGTTTCCGGGTCAGTTGTCGGGCGGCCAGCAACAGCGGGTGGCCATCGCACGGGCTCTGTCCATGGACCCGATCGTGATGCTGTTTGATGAGCCTACGTCAGCACTGGACCCCGAAATGGTGGGTGAAGTGCTGGACGTGATGGTGCAGCTGGCGCTCGAGGGCATGACCATGATGTGTGTCACGCACGAGATGGGTTTTGCCCGCAAGGTGGGCCACCGTGTGATCTTCATGGACCATGGGCAGATTGTGGAAGACTGCCGCAAGGAAGATTTCTTTGGCCACATCGAAGCACGCTCACCGCGGGCGCAGGACTTCCTGTCCAAGATACTGCACCATTAATTGCGGGACTCGGATCGGGTGGCCTGACGAAACGCCTCGATAAAGTCGGACACCGGCTTGGGCGAGCGCAGGCCCTGGGGCAGCAAGGCGGTCACCTCCACCGGAACTTCCGGCAGGATGTCGCGCACGTGCAACGTGTCGCTGCGGCTGGCCTTGGCGGTGAATGAGTCGATGATGGCCGGACCAAACCCTTCTTCTGCCAGCACCATCGCAATGTGGTGCGTCTGCACCATGATGTCGGCACGCGGTGCCAACCCCAGGCGCGACCACTGATCGGCCAGCATGGCGCCCAGCGGATCGCGCTCGTCGATCCGAATGAACGGACTAAGCAAGATGTCTTCGAGCGCCACCGTGCTGCGCTGGTCAGCGCCAGGGCTGCTGACCTTGGATACACACACCAGCCGCCCCACCGACACCGGCTCTTCGTGCAGCGCCGGGTGCAAGAGGTTGCCGTAGACAATGCCCACATCGGCCTCGCGCAACACGATGGCCTGGGCGATTTCACGTGAATGCAGGGTGCGGATAGACACCGACATGTCGGGATAGTGCTGGCGAAACTGTTGCAGGGCATCGGGCAGCGCACGTACCGCCAGCGACGGAACAATCAGTATGCGCAGCTGGCTGCCCACACCCACACCGAGCGCGCTGGACAACCGGCGCACCGCCTCCAGCTGCGATACCAGTCGCTGGATCTCGGGGTAAAGCACTTGCGCCTCGTGCGTGGGCACCAATCTGTTCTTTTGCCGGGTAAACAACACATAGCCCAACTGGAGTTCGGCGTGTTGCAGCGTCTGCGTCACGGCCGGTTGTGTGACGTGCAGCAAGCGTGCCGCGGCACTCACCGTGCCAGTGAGCATGACGGCATTGAAAACCTCGATGTGTTTCAGGCGCATACCAGATCTCTTCAGGCTGCAGGTTCGAGCCACAAGGGTTGGTGAATTGCGATGCCCTGGGGCATCAGCGCCTGCCGCGTCTCGTCGTTCGATGACAAACTGGATCATATTGACAGTCCCTGCGCTGTCAACTGGTCTTGAAAGGCTGCGCGTGGCATGTCATCCCCGTTTGCGCCACTCTTTGCTATGCTGCGGCCACTGGATGAACGGGAGAAGGCTTGTGCATTGGACTCGGCGTGTAAACCTCTTTCTGCTGACGTTGGCCTGCGTACTGTGCATGGGCACTGGCAGCGTGCTACTTGCGCAGACCACTGCAGCACCTGCAACAACCGCTCCAGCGCTGATGCTGGCCAAGGTCTATCACCCCGGCATCGATTTGGCGGACTACTGGGTGAGCGAGAAGTACGATGGCCTGCGCGGCTACTGGGACGGCCAGCAACTCTTCACCCGTGGTGGGGAGCGCGTGCACGCCCCAGCCTGGTTTACTGCGGGATGGCCGACGACGCCGATGGATGGCGAACTGTGGGCTGGACGCGGGCAGTTTGCAAAGGCGATGTCCACCGTGCGCCAGCAAGTGCCCGACGAGGACGCCTGGCGCGGCATGCGCTTCATGGTGTTCGACCTGCCTGCGCATGGCGGCACATTCACCGAGCGCATCGTGGGCTTGAACGCCACCGTGGCGCAGATTCATCAACCCTGGGTGGTGGCAGTCGTTCAGCGGCGCGCCACCTCACACGCCGCCCTGCAGGCGCAGATGCATCGCCTTGTCAAAGACGGCGGCGAAGGGCTGGTGTTGCACCGGGGTGCTTCGCTCTATACGGCCGCACGCAACGACGATTTGCTGAAAGTAAAGCCGCACCAGGATGCGGAGGCTCGTGTGGTGGGCCACCAGGCGGGTCAGGGCAAGTACGCGGGCATGCTCGGCGCACTGCTGGTGGAAAGCGTGGCCAGCGGCAACGCCGCCGCTGCGGGTGTGCGCTTCAAGATTGGCACAGGCCTGTCGGACGCACTGCGCCGCAATCCGCCTCCCGTGGGCACGGTGGTCACCTACCGCTACCAGGGTTTGACCGACGCCGGCGTACCGCGTTTTGCCAGCTTTGTGCGGGTAACACAAGGGCAATGATCACGGGCATGGGCATTCGCGGTGGGCCTCGACCCGTTTTCGACCCGTTTCAACACGCGCGTCCGTTCGGTCCAGGAAGCTGCTGTGACTTGCGCACCGATACCACTGCGGCAGAATAGTGCCATGCAACACTCCGACACAATGGATGCACCGCGCCCTGGCGCTGACGAATCTGCGGCTGGCTTTCTTCCCCCCGACGACGCCCAGCGCACCGCACTGCACAATGAGGTCCACGCCAGGCCTTCGTCGCACATTCAGTTGCCGGCGCTGATTGTCTACATTGCCGTGCTCAACGCCGATGTTTCACGGGAGATGGAATTCGCCCATCTGCTGCGGTTACCGGGTCAGTCGGGTTTGCTGCCAGAGTGTCTGCAGGGCAGCTTTTTACGGCTGCAAACTGACGCCTATGCGCTGAAGTGGGAACGCCATACCGAATTCACCCGCTATACCATCGTTCAGCCCTTGCCCGCCAACGCCCTGCTAGGCGCAGCGGTGCCCGATTTGATGACAGGGCTGGCGTTACCCGGTGAATGGTTGCGCCATATACCAGGGTATACGGTGGCCGCCATTCAACTCGCCATGCTCAACGCACCGCTGGACAATGCCCCCGACCTGATGGCCAAGGCGCTGACCTGGCTGGGCGACGGCGCCGTAGTGGCCTCGCTGATGGGCAGCAACTCCCCGCACGCTGCCGGACCGAACACGGCACCGCCCGACCGACAGGGCTACACGCACCCGATCGGGCATTCCTGGGCGCTGACGCAGTTCTTGCTGCAACCCGACGGGTTTGAGCGCATGCTGGTCATTGCCCCCGAGGGTACCAGTGCAACCCGCGCCGGCCGGATTGCTGCGCGGCTGTTGGAGCTTGAAACCTACCGACTGATGGCACTGCGCGGCCTGCCGGTAGCCAAGCTGTTGGGGCCGATGCTGTCGCAAGCGGAAGATGCACTGGCGACCATTACCTCCCGGCTGGAAAACAAAAGCGCCTCGGATCAGGAATTGCTCGACACCCTGGTGTCGCTTGCAGCCGGGGTGGAGCGCGCCACCGCGGAGCATGTTTACCGCTTTTCGGCCACCCGCGCCTACGACAGACTGGTGGGTCAACGCATTGTCGAGCTGCGCGAAAATGCCATTCCCGGCACCCAGACCATTGGCGAATTCATGCAGCGCCGCCTGTCGCCCGCCATGGCCACGGTGGCGGCGACCGAGCGACGACTGGCATCGCTGTCCGAGCGGGTGGCGCGCACCAGCGACTTGCTGCGAACCCGGGTGGACATTGCCACCGAGGTGCAGAACCAGCAACTGCTGGAAAAGCTCAACCGTGGTCAGGAAATGCAGTTGCGCCTGCAAAGCACGGTCGAAGGCCTGTCAATCGCCGCCATCTCCTACTATGTGATCAGCCTGCTGCTGTATGGTGGCAAGGCACTCAAGGCGGCAGGGGTGCCGGTCAATCCGGAGATCGCCGCTGGCGCGATGGTGCCGGTGGTGCTCTGGCTGGTGTGGCGCACCACCCAGCGCATTCATGCTAGCTTGAAAGTCCGGCACTGAAGTGGCTCGACCCCGCGGAGCGGCCCGTGGCCGTTCCAGCGCCTCAGCGCGAAGCGATCCGGTTTGCTACTGAATTGCTAGCTGTCTGCGCTTTCTCCGTGGGCGCCACAAGCACTTTTGCTTAAGATTTAAGCTGCGTGATGTAGCGCCGGAAATTGTCGAACGCATCGCGGTGCAACCGTCACACCCGCACCACCTCACGCCGCATTGACCACAGTATGGCCAGCACCTCGTTGCGCGTGGCGTCGTCAATGCCGTTTTTCTGCAACGCGTCCATCGCATCGTCGATGACAGTCATGAACTCCTGCTCGTTGATGTTCATGCCCTTGTGCGTGGCCAGCATGTCCTTGCCGGTGTATTCCTCGGGCCCGCCGGTGCCGGCACAGAAGAATTCGACTGCCCGGCGCTCCACACGTGCCAGGTCTTCGCTGTTCATGTAGCGGGTATTCACCAGCGGATTGGCCAGATGGTTCTTCATGAGGTCCGCAGTGATGCGGGTGATGACTTCGAGGGGCAGACGACGCCATCCGCCTGAAAGAGCGGGTGTAAAGCCGCATGATGATTGCCGACGTGACCGCCACGGGCGATGACAACGTGCTGTCTGCCCAATCGAATGACGTTGCCTACCGCAAGGAGCAATTGCGCCGCCTGCAAGAAGAAGTCATCGAAATGGAAGACCTCAGAACCGGGGTGTCGATCACCGACCTGGGCCTGAACGACTTCCGCATGGACTTACTGAACTATGTCAAAGCCCATGGCGACCTGGCTAGAGCGCCCAACGGCCTGCATGCCGTGGTGCCCGCCAACCCCGAAAAGGGTTTGAAGCCCGGTGTCATATTCACGCTGCGCAACCGGTTACTTAACGGGGCACTGCCGGTGCCGTAGTGCAGCAAAAGAACCGACTGCACCCGTACTACTTGGTTTACATCGGTATGGACGGCAGCATCGTTGCCGACCATATGGAGGTCAAGGCATTGTTGGGCCTGGCCCGCAATGCCTGCAAAGGCCACAGCGAACCGTTGCCCGCCGCATTCGAGCCCTTTAACAAGGCGACCGACGATGGCCGCAACATGCGCACGTTCTCCAACCTGCTGGACCAGGCCATTCACTCCATGATCGAGCGGCAGCAGGAGCAGGATGTGGACAGCCTGTTTTCGCCGGGAAAAACCAGTGCCTTGGTCGGTGAAATTGCCGGACTCGAAGACTTCGAGCTGATCAGCTTCTTGGTGATTCAACCCGCCTAGCAAACGCTTGTTGACAGCAATAGTGTTGATATATACCATGAGGCATATCGCGTACCCTTAAGAGGCTCAAAATGCACCAAACTGCCAAAATATTTGCCACCGGCCGCAGTCAGGCGGTTCGTCTGCCGCTGGAGTTCCGCTTTGACGTTGCCGAAGTCTTCATCCGCCACGATCCCATCACGGGTGATGTGGTTTTGTCGCGTAAGCCCGCCGATTGGCAAGGCTTGCTCGACGCAGTGGCACTTAACAAGGACGAAGACTCAAATCTTGAGCGCCGCCAAACCCACACACGGCGCGACCCTTTTGAGGGCTACCAAGAGTGAGCCAGCGCTACATGCTTGACACCAACATAGTCAGCCACATCATGCAGGGGCGCGATGCCGAATTATTGGCACGCCTGACCCGATTGCCGGTTGGCCAGGTTGTGATGTCCAGCGTGACCTTGGCCGAGCTGGAGTACGGTTTGCAGCGCAAAGGGCAACCCGCTCGCTTGCGCAATGCCTTGGCGCAAGTGCTGCTGCGCATGGATGTACTGCCTTGGGATGAGGCTGTAGCGACCTGCTATGGCGAACTTTGCGCCACGCTGGAGGCCCAAGGCATCAACCTCAGCGACTTTGACATCATGATTGCCGCCCACGCCGTAGCGCTGGATGTCACGCTGGTGAGTCGCGACAAGGCGTTTGCGCAAGTGCCCACTGGCGCGAATCAGCGGTTGAGGCTGGAGATTTGGTAGCCACGATGCCACGCGCATTGTTTGCCTGGCCACCGCAGGCAGCAGTGGGCCGCCCGGTAGCCAAGTCGAGCCATGCTTGTGCGCCACCGCGCGGTTGGTGCCCTGCATCTACTCGGGGAGGCCCTGGGCCTTGCGCCAGTTTTGCTGGACACCGGCGCAGGTGTCACACATGCCGGTGGTTTGATCGTCATGGGTGTTTTTACGGTCAGTTTGAAGGTTGCTCCCAGTGGGGGACGTTCACGGCGTAGCGTGTGGCTTTGCCCACACCCTGCACCCGCAGCAAGTCTTTGGCAAGCAGGTCGGCCAGGTCGCGCGAGGCAGTAGCTTTGGATGCACCTGTGATCTTGGCGTATTTCTCGTTGGTCATGCCGCCCAAAAAGCCACCCCCCGAGCCAACATGCCCAGCTTCCAGCAGGCGTTCCAGCACCTTGCGCTGGCGCTGATTGATATGGCACTGCGCTGCCCGCAGCCGAAACTGCGCTTTCTCAGTAGCACTATTGACCACAGCTTGACTGGCAATGCAAGCGTGGGTGAAGGTCAGTACAAACCATTGCACCCATGGCGTGACATCAATCGTGGTCGCATCGGGCACAACATTGCGTAAGCGCTGTGCGTAGTTGAGTGCGTCGTAATACGCAGCGCGCGTCTTCAGCATTTGGTGGGCCAAGCCATACACACGCACCAGCGCTGGGCTGGCCTGCGGGTCTTGTGCGTGCATGTCCTGAGCAAGCGCCATGTCCGCCAAGGCACGACCCAGGCGGCCATTGCCGTCTTCAAACGGATGAATGGATTCAAACCACAGGTGGACCAGCGCCGCGCGGGCAATGCCATTGATGGTGGCAACTGCGGTGGCTCCGCCAGTGGGCTTGCTGCTTTCAAACCACCACAAAAAACGTTCCATATGGGCAGCCACCTGCGCAGAAGGCGGTGCCTCGTAGTGCACCAGTTCGCGCCCGAGCGGTCCGCTCACGATCTGCATGGCATCGGCGTGGTCGCGTATGCGCCCTACAGCAATGCGCGCAATGCCCGATGTGCCCCCTGGAAACAGCGCCGATTGCCAGCGGCATAGCCGGTCCAAGTCCAGCGCGGCACCGTGGTTGGCTAACGCATCCTGCATTACTTGCACCTGGCCCTCCACGGACCGGTCAGGTCCTGGTGCATCGGCCAGGCTAAGCCGGTGCGCCACGGATGAGCGCAGAGATTCCAGATTAAGTTGCTCACCCTCAATGGCGGCGGTGGCCAGCGCTTCTTGTACCCACAACTCACGCTGTACCGTATTGGCCTGCTCCAGCCCGATGGCTCCCAACTGCCCTAGCAAGCGACCCTGCTCCAGCCGGGCCTGATCCAATGCACCAGCCAGCGCGGCTGCGTCAAATGTGAGTTTCGGCCAAGCGCTGTGCTTCCAGATGTAGCTTGGGGATAAGGGTGGACTTTGCCGGGGCATGATGCGTATTCTAGACAATGCGGCTCAAAATATGAGGTGTATTTGGAAGAATACGTCTCAAGCGGCCAAAGGAGGCTGCAGTAACGGTGAATTCCTGAAGCAAAAAGAGTCCGCTAGCGCCCGCTGATCGTGCGCTGGCAGCTATCAAAAACCTAGCAATGCGAAGCGAGCCAAGCACGTTCAATTTGCGCTGCGTCGCCTCTGTCCAGCTCGAGCGATGGAATGCCAGAACTTGCCGGGACGCCCGTTGTGGGGCGATGCCACCACGGCAGGCAGACCGCCTTGACGCGGCCGATACGATCACTTACTGCTGCGCCGCCAGCAGCGCCGCGTTACCCCCTGCCGCAACTGTATTGACGGTCACGGTCTGCTCGGCGCAGAAACGGTACCGGTAGTGCGGCCCGCCCGCCTTGGGGCCAGTGCCGCTCAGGCCTTCGCCACCAAACGGCTGCACCCTCACCACTGCGTCAATAACTTGATTGTGCATGGCGTTGGAGTCCAAAAGCATGGCGTTGATGCCAGCGGTTTCGGCAATCAAAGGAACGTAGGGGCCTCCTTCGATGGGCGACGCCCCTTAGCTACCACTCCACTCAGAGCACGATTTCCACGGATGCCAATCCAACTGTCAAGAGCGATTCTTCAATGATCGCCCTACTGTCAATGAGCATTTTCAACGTCGCCGCTCGCGTTTGATTCAGGGTTTTAAGGCGTATCACCTTGGGCGGCTGGCCCCAGACCAATGACAGCTCCTGGAAATCAGCATCACGCGTCACGATGACATAGCCGTCGTCCCTTGCCCTCTGCCACACCTCTTTGTCGGAGGCCGACTCCATACCGAGCAAGACAACCTGACTGGTCTCGGGAAAGTCGTGCTGCAGAAACGGAACCAGCCGACGCGACAGATTTTCGTCGAGCAAAAGCTTCATTGGACTTTCAAGGAGTAGACCTGATGCTCCCGGTCCGCCGCGTAGGCCAATACCGACAGGATATCTTCCTGCGTCAGTTCGGGAAAATCCTCTTGTATTTCCGCGTGACTCATCCCGCTGGACAGCATGGAAAGCACGTCATACACCGTGATGCGCAAACCACGGATGCACGGCCTCCCACCGCGTTTTCCAGGCTCCAGCGTAATTCGATTCATGGCGCACTCCAAGTTGATCCAGTCAACGGGCCATTGTGCCTGAACGGGCACACTTTGCCATCATCAATGCTGCGCCGCATGGGCCAGCGCTTGCGCTCTGGAGTCGATGCGGGTCTGGATGCCCAGCGTGAGGCCATAGCCCAGCGCATTGATCTGCGCAATGACGTCACCGGGCTCGCCCGTCCAGCGCACCACCTGCAGCACAGGGCCGAAGATTTCGGCTTTCACATCGGCAATGCGCGCCACCTCGTCCCCGCTGGGCGTGGCCCACGAGACAATACTGTTGTTATGAACAGTATCTATGGCACCCCTTTGCCACGTCAACCCCCAGCGGCCTTGTGGCGCATACGTCACGAGCACAGCACTTGCACAAACCAGTGACAGCACCTATGCTGTCATCATGATTCCCGTTGTCATCGATACCAATGTGTTTGTCGCGGGCCTGGGCTCAGGCGGTGGGGCGTCGCGGCAGGTGCTGCGCAGGGCTTTGGGCGGCAGCTTGCGGCCCTTGTTTGGCAATGCCCTGTGGATGGAATACCAGGACTTGCTGGGC
>JFJP01002344.1_pt1 | contig 11184 bp, 13 predicted proteins | sample 431651 | NCBI WGS metagenome assembly JFJP01 (sample SAMN02602958, study PRJNA72255) | Microbial mat metagenome, whole genome shotgun sequencing project. | biome: fresh water; feature: sink hole; material: water; isolation source: purple microbial (photo- and chemosynthetic) mats found in... | reverse complement strand
AAACTTTGGAAAAACTGTGAGCTTAAGCTCAATACCAGGCTGCAATTAGTCAACTTTCTCTTTCCTCGCTTCTTTAATGTTGTATTGAAAAAGTGCTGAAAATATTTCGAACAGGATTTTATAGCGTAACAGGAACTCGTTCAAGCAATGGTCGATCTTCGACACTATCAGCATCATGCGCGGCTTCTTGCCTGCATCGTTCAACTGCCAATGCATTTGCATCGTATCGGCCAGCGCTGCAAAATGCGCCTGTAACTCCTGGTAGCCGACCGAAGAATAATCGGACGAAAAATGCACACGCATAACGAATAGCTGTGACTGGACATCGCCAAACTGAGCGGGGTCGATAGTGTTTCAAACGTGATCGGCCAGAAAGCCCGACAGGCGGTAGATAATTTCACGCTGGTCAAGGCAGGACAAGGTGAGAATGTATTCTAGATGGCTCATGTGATATGTTGTATAGGCGACAATCTGGCACTGCGGTCGCAGGCTAAAGACACTATTGTCGTATGCTTGCATGCGCAACATACTAGAATGCATGTCATTCCTATCTGGGAGGTGCGTTCTCAGCAAACTAACCAGGATGGCCACAATTGCCATCCTGGTTAGTCACAACCTCTAATTCTTTTGGTCAGGGCCACAGATGGATGACAGTCATGCCATCACCAGGTGCCGGGATTGCCGATTTATACGAGAGCAGCGGCTGCGGCCGACGAGATGGCGGCGACAGGCTTGACGCTGGTAGTTGCACTCACCTGAACTTCGCCGGTCAGCTGGCCGCCTTCCTCGATAATTACTTTGCTGTAACGGATCTTGCCGGTAAACCTTAACGGTACGAATAAATCACCAGTTTCTCGCGAATAGTCGGGTCACCCTCGAATTCATCAGAGATCTCAACAATGTCTATTTCTGCCGAACTCTTTAACGCATCGTTTTCGGCGATATGGATAATGCGCGAATTCATCGTCGCTTCAATACGTTCCTCAACGACCAGCGTATCGCAATCGATAATTCCGACGCCTTTGAGCTTGATATTTGGACCGACAATCGGTTTGCTGCTGAGTTCGCAGTCCCGGGCCACCTGTCTGGTTACTTCGAACGACGCATAGGCGAGCGGTAGAAGCCAGTTGGCATCGCCCTGTAGGTATGCGGCGTGACGTTACAGAAGCAGTTTTACCTACTCTGCCGTGTGGCCGGACTGAAATCCCCACGACCGGAACATGTTGCTGCTGTCATGGTGGTTGTAGTCCCAATCCACACTCCGGTCGGCATGATATTATTCTCAGATTCAGCCACATCACCGTGCGCCAAGTGACGCACGGTGATGTGGCGCGCAAGGCGTTCGGCGCGATGCAGATAGCGCGTCTCGCCAGTTGCTTCAGACGCGGCGATCAATGCTTCGCAGCTATACATGTTGGCATTTTGTCCGTGATACGACCACACTACGCTTTCTTTTTGCGTGGCTTCATCGGCATACAGGCCGTCCTGCTCCGATCAGAACAGTTTTTCCATCAAATCGAACGTAGCGGCGATACCGTCAGCGGCTTCGCTGATGTCGATGCGTAGTGCATGGGTATGAACCAACAATACAAATGCCGGGCCGTAGCAATGCTGAGTGCGATCCACCGCTAGGCCATTTTCCAGCTTCCAGCGCCCAGGCATAACCGCCGTAAGATGGTTGCCATTGCTTTTGTTGCAAGAAGTCATCGTTGTCGGCGCGGACGCCGTCATCGAAAGAATGAATCGAACTGCATGTCGAACTGCTGCAAGGATTTTTGCGCATTCTGCATTTTCTTGCGGAATTCCGGGCCGCATTTGAGCGCCAAGCCGACCGCCAGGATGTCGATCACCACCAGGTGCGCCAGGCGCGCCGAGATCGGCGTGTAAGGATCGTTGTTGAAGTTCAAATTGATCGGCACCAACACTGTCGCCAGTTCCGCTAGCGGCGTTCCGCTCGGGCCAAGCACGATGATATCGGCGCCGCCTTTTTTTGCCAACTGCACGCTGCGCAACAATGCGGCGTTGCCGCCACGTTGTGAAATAGCGACCATGCAATCCCCCGGCTGCAACAGAGAGGCGGCGATGCTGTGGATATGGGGATCGGAGTACGCCACGGTCGGCACGCCCGAGCGGAAAAATTTATGCTGCGCATCGGCGGCCACAATACCAGAGGTGCCTTGGCCGTAGAACTCGATCTTATTGGCCTTGAGCAGAACGTCCAATGCCAGCTGGATCCCATCCGCACTCAGATGGTTGCGCAAATCGAGTAGGACATTGATTGAGCGGCTGCAAATCTTGTTGACCAGATCTGCTGCGATGTCATCTTGCGCCAGCATTTCATTGGAGCCTGGCAGCGCCACCGCCAGGCTCTGCGCCAGTTTTAACTTAAAGTCGTGCCAACCTTCGTAGCCGATGGCGCGGCAGAAACGCACCACTGTCGGTTCCGACACTCGTGCATTCTTGGCCAGTGCAGTGATGTTTTCAGCCAGCGCCAGTTGCGGATTGTCGAGGATCGTCAGTGCGACCTTTTTCTCCGACTTCGACAACAAGTCGATCTGGGTCTTGATCGAGTCCAGCAGCATGGTCATTCAGTATCTTGCCACGGTGAAGCTGAAAGGTCTGTTCACAGTTCCGGCAATGCTTCTTCGTGCCATTGCAAACCATCGCGCGCGATCAGAGCGCTGGCCGCGGCTGGCCCCCAGGTACCGGCGGTGTAAGGAATCGGATCGTCTTCTTCCTGAGCCCAGTATTCGAGGATAGGTCCAACCCATTCCCAAGCCGCTTCCAATTCATCACTGCGCATGAACAATGTCAGTTGTCCGCGCAGGACGTCCAGCAGTAGTCGTTCGTAGGCTTCCATGCGCGGCGATTTGAAGCTCTCGCGGAAATCCAGCTCCAGTTCGACTGGTTTCAGGCGCATGCCGTCGCCAGGTGTTTTTGCCATCAGGTTCAGTTGCAATCCTTCGTCTGGCTGCAGGCGAATTACCAGGCAGTTAGGCTCAAAGCTGCTGTTCTGCTGGGCAAAGATGGAGTGCGGAATCGGTTTAAAGCGCACCACGATTTCAGCCAGCTGATCGGCCATGCGTTTGCCGGTTCGCAGATAAAACGGTACGCCGGACCAGCGCCAGGTATTGATCTCAGCTTTCAATGCAACAAAGGTTTCGGTGCGCGAATGTGGATTGGCGCCGGCTTCCTTACGGTAGCTCGGCACCGCGATGCCTTCGACATAGCCCGAGCGATATTGGGCGCGTACCACATCCTGCGCCAGCGATACTGGGGTAAAGCGTTTGAGTGAGCGCAGCACCTTGAGTTTTTCATCGCGCACGGCATCTGGGGTGATCGATGCCGGCGGTTCCATCGCAACGATACACAATAGTTGCAGCAGATGATTTTGCAGCATGTCGCGTAGCGCGCCCGAGGTTTCGTAGTAACCCATACGATTGCCGACACCTAGTGCTTCGGCAATCGTGATCTGCACGTCGGAGATCCACTCGCGGCGCCACAGCGGCTCGAACAGTACATTGCCGAAGCGCAGCGCCAGCAGATTCTGTACGGTTTCCTTACCGAGGTAATGGTCGATGCGGAAAATCTGCGATTCGGTAAACACCTGCGCCACCTCAGCATTGATTTTCTTGGCGCTGGTCAGGTCGCGACCCAATGGCTTTTCCAAGACGACGCGGGAGTTCGGTGTTGCCAGACCGCTGGCGGCGAGATTTTTGCAAATCTGCGAGAACAGGCTTGGTGGCGTCGCTAGATAAAACACACTGGTGATTGCCGGATCGGGCCGCATGGAGTTCAATAGTGCCTTGTAGTTGGCGCTATCAGTGGCATCCATGCCGACATATTTGATGCGTTTGCAAAAACGCTCCCAGACGGTGGCATCCATCGAGTCTTTCCCAATACGCGGCTTGACATTTTTTTCGACGATATTGATGAAGTCTCCGTCGCTGCTCTCATGCCGGCCGATGCACAGGATGCTCGCATCTGGCGGTAGATCGTTGGCGCGGTCGCGCGCATACATTGCCGGCAGCAACTTGCGCATCGCCAGGTCGCCGGTGCCGCCAAAAATTGCCAAATCAAATTCTGCAAGTGCCATGATAAATAAGACCTTTAAATTACTTCCGCTAGTAAAGAATAGATGTCAGGTGAAAGCGTACTGTCTGATCTGCCTTTTCCATACTGTTACATTGTTTAAATCTGATTTGCACCACCTCAGCGCCGCAATCCCGACTCGACGTCGGCGTCATTCCTGCAGATGACAGCAGTAGGCCAAAGCTTGTATGGTACGCCGTCACGACAGCGCTGTGCGCGCCATGTCAATCAAGCCATTGGTCGAGCTATCGTGGTTGTGCGGCGCCGCTGTTCCGGTCAGTTCGTCCAGAATGTTGCCTGTCAATACCTTGCCCAGCTCCACACCCCATTGATCGAAACTGTTGACATCCCAGATCACGCCCTGTATGAACACCTTGTGTTCATACAGGGCGATCAGTGCGCCCAGACTGGTCGGCGTCAAGGCCTTCATCAGGATGGTGTTGCTGGGACGATTGCCGGGGAAAGTGCGGTGCGGCAACAGCGCTTCGATGACGTCGGCCGACATGTTATTGGCCTGCATTTCTGTCCGTACTTCATCGGCATTTTTGCCTCTCATGAGTGCTTCCGATTGCGCGAAGCAATTGGCCAGCAACGCTGCTTGATGGCCGGGCAATTGATGGTTGGCGGTTAACGTCGCGATAAAGTCGACCGGCGTAATGTCGCTGCCCTGATGCAGTAATTGAAAATATGCATGCTGGGCGTTAGTGCCGACATTGCCCCAAATAATCGGACAGGAGGTAACTTCCAGCTTGCGGCCGTCAAGGCAGACGCTCTTGCCGTTGCTCTCCATTTCCAGCTGCTGCAAGTAAGACGGGAAATTGACCAGATCCTGGTGATAAGGTGCAATCGATAGCGAACGATAGTCGAAGAAGTTGCGGTACCAAATCCCTAGCAACGCCATGATCATCGGCATGTTCTGTTCCAGCGGCGCGTTGCGGAAATGCGTGTCCATCTCATGGGCGCCGGCCAGGAATTCCGTGAACTGTTCGAAGCCGATTGCTAGTGCCACCGAAAGGCCGATCGACGACCAGACCGAATAGCGGCCGCCAACCCATTCCCAGAGTGGAAACATATGCTCCGGATCGATGCCGAACGCCGTCACGCCTTCGACATTGGTCGATACCGCGACGAAATGCTTGCGCAGATCGCTTTCCTTAACGTTGATTCCGGTACTCAGAAACCAGTTGCGTGCAGAGTGCGCGTTCATCAAGGTCTCGGCGGTAGTGAAGGTTTTTGAGGAAATCACGAATAGCGTGCTTTGCAGATCGATCTGGGTCAGCACGGCGTCGAGATCGTCGCCGTCAACATTGGAGACAAAATGTATGTTCAGATGCACATGCTGGTAAGGGCGCAGCGCCTGGCACACCATTTTGCAGCCAAGATCGGAGCCGCCGATGCCGATGCTGACGATATCGGTGATCGGTTTGCCGCTGTGTCCCAGCCATTTCCCGGAGCGTATTGCCGTGGTGAAGACGTTGATCCGCTGCAACACCGCGTGCACGTCAGCGCTGACGTGCCGGCCGTCGACTACCAGTCCCGGCAGGAACGGAGCGCGCAGGGCTGTATGCAGCACCGAGCGATGTTCGGTGGTGTTGATCTTTTCGCCGCAAAACATTGCTTCGCGCCGCGCTTCAACCTGGCGCTCACGCGCCAGCGCAAACAACTGCGCCATGATATCGGTAGTGACGTGATTTTTTGCGTAATCAAGAAATAGCCCAGCGGCTTTGATCGAGAATCTTTCGAAGCGGGACGGATCAGCTGCGAATAGCTCACGCAACGACTTATCGCCGATTTCTGCATGATATGCATGTAAAGCCTGAAAGGCGGCGGTAGTATTCAGCGGTGGTTGCGGCATATCCTGATCTTTTTTGGCAGTTGGGGGATTTACGCGACTATACAACATTTAAAGGTAATTTAACTACAAAGTTAATTTGAAATCTTTTTGTGTTGGAACTGTTTGCGCTGTGCTCATGTAAAGTAGTCGAAAAACATCATTTTTTCTATAAAATAATGTCACTTTGTCTTGAGATATAGGCATTGTGATTGTTTGATAATGATGTCGTGCTGTTTCGAAAATCCGACTATCGATGAGCGGAATTACACATAAATGAGAGATTCATATTTATTTTTGTAGTAAAATTTCATTTTTTCTACTGTTTCAAAGAAAGTAAATCATGTTAGCACCTGTATCCATACATGCCAGTGTTGCCAAGGTCACTGAGCGGATCGTTGCCCGCAGTCAGCCATATCGTAGTGCCTATCTGGCGCGTCTGGAACAAGCCCGCCGCCAGGGTGTCCACCGTGGCGCGTTGTCATGTACCAATCTGGCTCATGGTTTTGCTGCATTTCCTGTGAATGATAAGTTGAGGCTGAAGCAGGATAAAAGTTCATCGATCGCGGTTGTTTCTTCCTATAACGACATGCTGTCGGCACATCAGCCGTTCGAGCGTTATCCGCAGATCATCAAGGATGCAGTGCACTCTGCCGGCGGCGTCGCCCAGTTTGCTGGCGGTACGCCGGCCATGTGCGACGGCGTCACGCAAGGGCAGCCAGGCATGGAGCTGTCGCTGTTTTCACGCGATGCTATTGCCATGGCCACCGCGATTGCGCTGTCGCACAATATGTTCGATGCCGCCGTCTATCTCGGTATCTGCGATAAGATCGTTCCGGGGCTGTTGATCGGCGCCTTACATTTTGGTCATCTGCCGGCGGTATTCATCCCCGGCGGCCCGATGACCAGCGGTATGACTAATAAAGAAAAGGTTAAGACCCGCCAGCTGTACGCCGAGGGCAAGATCGGTCGCACCGAACTGCTGGAAGCGGAGGCCAAGTCCTATCATAGCGCCGGCACCTGTACCTTCTACGGCACCGCCAATAGCAACCAGATGTTGATGGAGGCAATGGGCCTGCATTTGCCCGGCTCGGCTTTCATCACGCCGAACACGCCGTTGCGCGATGCATTGACCGCCGAAGCCGCACGCCAAGCGCTGAGGATCACCGATCGTGGCAACCGATATCTGCCGGTCGGCCATGTGGTCAGCCCAAAAAGCATCGTCAATGCTATCGTCACCTTGCTGGCGACCGGCGGCTCGACCAACCACACGCTGCATCTGGTGGCGATCGCTAAGGCTGCCGGCATCGTCATCGACTGGAACGATTTTGACGCATTGTCGGCAGTGGTGCCGCTGGTCACTCGCATCTATCCGAACGGCGATGCCGACGTCAACCATTTCCATGCTGCCGGCGGCACCGGTTTCGTGATCCGTGAATTGCTGGATGCAGGCCTGATGCATGAGGATGTCAAAACTATCCTCGGCAACAGCCTGCGCGCGCATTGCGCCGAACCGTTCCTGGACGGTGATGCAGTGGTGTTCAAGCCCGCGTCGGCAAAAAGCGGCGACGACTCGGTGCTGCGAACTGCGAGCGAACCGTTCTCTGCCGATGGCGGCTTGCGTCTGTTGACCGGCAATCTAGGGCGCTCGGTGATTAAGATTTCCGCAGTCAAGCAGGAGCACTGGGTGGTGCAGGCGCCAGCCGTGGTATTTCACTCGCAGAACGAATTCATGAAGGCATTTCGCGCTGGTGAGTTGGATCGCGATTTCATTGCGGTCCTGAGTCATCAAGGTCCACGCGCTAACGGGATGCCCGAGTTGCATGCATTAGTGCCGGCGTTGGGCATCCTGCAGGATGCCGGCCATCATGTCGCGCTGGTTACCGACGGCCGCATGTCGGGCGCTTCTGGCAAGGTGCCAGCGGCGATCCACGTCACGCCGGAAATATTAGCCGGCGGGCCGCTGGGGTTGGTGCGCACTGGCGACATGATCTGGCTGGATGCCGAGAAAGGTATACTGGAAGCATTGGTTCCTGCTGCGGAGTGGGCGCAACGCCAGCCGTTGATGATGAACTTGTCGGCCAATCAGGTTGGCACGGGCCGCGAGCTGTTCGCGATGTTCCGTAACACAGTCAGCGCGGCAGAAGAGGGCGCTACCAGTTTTGCGTTACCACCGGTGCTGTCGGCGCAAGAGCAACCCTATCATTCTGAACAACCACAGAAAGTGACGATATGACCTCAACAAGTCTTCTCTACGGTAATCAGTTGCTCGACATCATGCGCGCGTCGCCGGTGATCCCGGTGATCGCCATCGACGATATCGAACATGCGGTACCGTTGGCCAAAGCCTTGGTCGCTGGCGGCATTTGCGTGCTCGAAATTACCCTGCGTACGGTGCATGGTTTGCCAGCGATTCGTGCGATGGTGGAGCAGGTGCCGGGCGCCATTGTCGGCGTCGGCACCTTAACCCAGACGGAAGAGTTTGTTGCGGCACGCGAGGCCGGTGCGATGTTTGGTGTATCGCCGGGTTTGACGCCGGCTCTGATCGCTGCCGCCAAATCGAGTGGTTTGCTGTTGCTGCCAGGCGTGATGACGCCCTCGGAAGTGATGGCGGCGCGTGAAGTAGGTTTCCGCCAATTGAAACTGTTTCCGGCGGTGCAGGCGGGTGGTGTTGGCATGCTGAATGCGATTTCCGGTCCGCTGGGTGACGTCACATTTTGTCCGACCGGTGGCATTTCGCTGGAAACCGCGCCGGATTTCCTAGCCTGTCAAAACGTCGCCTGCGTCGGCGGCTCCTGGTTGACCCCGAAAGATCTGCTGAAATCCGTCGACTGGAAGCGCATCAGTGCGCTGGCCGTAGCGGCCAGCAAGTTGCGCAAGGCAATCTGATCCTCTTATCGCTGAAACGCATCTCTATCAAGTCGCCGGAATGGTTGTTTGGTCATTCCTTCGTATTTGCCACAACGCTCCAGCATCCTCGTTTCATGCTGCCTGTCACCTAGGAATATCCCTATATTAATTGATAAAGTCACATGCCATTATGATCTTCAGACATTCCAGTAATAGCTTTTGCCAATCCTATTACTGAACGTTTTCAAGAAATTTGGTTAGCCCGATAAAGTCTTAACAACATAGTGCTGCCTTATTCGGCTACGCCGGAGTTTCATTGAACGCCGAGAAATTCCTCGCATTCGGTTGCCGGCCCCATGTAGTAGTCAGCTTGTTCAATGCCATCCCTGTGGGAAGGCCTAACGGGATCATAAAAAAATTAATAGTTTGTATATCTCGCTGACAGATCCCGGCTGTGCTGGTTCGTGTTCGGCGGTCATGCAATATGCATCGGCAAAGTGATCGGTTGCGCCATCGCATGCATGCACCTGTAGTTTGCTCACCAGATTCTGTCGCCGATGCTGATGGAGGAATAGGGAGTAAGCATGACGAATCGCCATCTTAACGTCATCGTCGGCGCAGCCATGACCATTCTGGTATTTATCACTACCAGGATAACCTGATCTATTACACAGAACGCCATTTGTACTTGGTCGGCTACTCGATGTTGCTGGCCTTGTTGTACGGCATTCCTGTCGGCATACTGCTCAGACGTCCATATTTCGCCAGGCATGCCGAAAAAATGAATGCAGATATTCTCAACATTGGTAACACCATTCCCTCGATGGCTGGCATCGCTGCTGCTGATCGTGCGCAATGCCTATGAAGACTTGACGCAGGTGCCGCCATCGATGAAAGAGGTGGCTAAAGGAATTGGCTTGAATTCATTGCAAGTGTGCTGTTCCGAGTTGCGTTGCTGATCATTGTAGGCGGCGTGTGCACCGCGTTGGCGATCAACGTCGGCACGGGCGTCGCTGGCAGTCCTGATTGGCGGCGAAAGCTTGGGCGACCTGACTTTCCCTGTCACTTATCTGAACAACCAGGATCTGCTGTTGTTCGGTGCTACCGCCACCGCAGCGCTGGCATTGACGCTATATGATTTTATGCTAAACCGTAGTGAAGTCAAGCAAATGAATTCCGGACTGGTCTACACCGCCTTGAACAGCGATCAATTGCATATTGGCCTGACTTACTCATCTGATGGGCACATTGAGGGCTTCAATTTTAAGCCTCTTGAAAACGGTAAGCATTTTTTCCTTCTTATCGTGCGACGCCGGTGGTACGTAAAGAAGTTCTCGATGCCAATCCGCAGCTTGAGGAGCAGTTGAATGCGTTGTCGGCCAAGATCGATACTGTCAAGATGGCCGAGATGAATAAGAAGGTGGATGTCTACCAGCAACCGATTGCGCAGGTCGCCGTTGATTTCCTACGAGCCGATGGCTTGCTGTGAGTAATGGGAGAGTGAAATGACACTTTACGATTATCTGTTGAGCGCCTGGCCTGAAATCCTGCATCTAACCATACAGCATCTGATGTTGGTCGGCATTGCGGTCGACTTGGCAATTCTAATCGGCGTACCGCTGAGTATCGTCATGGTCCGGCATCGTCGACTGGTCGGTCCCCGATCATGTTATTGACAACGGTATCAAGGAAGCCGGCATCGGTATCGGCATGACGTTTTGGCAGCGCTTGCGTCTGGTCGATTTGCCGCTGTCAGTGCCGGTGATATTGGGCGGGGTCCGCGGCGCTACGGTAATGAACATCGGGGCGATGGCGGTGGCGGCAATTATCGACGTCCGGTGGCCTGGGTGTGCTGGCGATTGCTGCCGACATGCTGCCGCAACGACTGCTTGCACCGAGAGGAATGCAAAACTTATGATTCAACTCGATCAACTCAGCATAGTATTCACGCAGAAAGACGGCAGTCAAGTAAAAGCGGTGGATGGTATCGAGCTGACCGTTGCCGAAGGCGAGATCTGCGTGTTTCACAGGCCTTCTGGTTGTGGCAAGACTATCTCCTGAAAATGATCAACCGCCTGATCGCACCGACCTCTTGCCGTGTTGCGGCTAAATGGCGAAGAGACCACCGGTATCGATGAAGTCACCTTGCGCCGCAAAATTGGTTATGTGGTCCAGCAGGTCGGCCTGTTTCCTAACATGATCATCGAAGAAAACATTACTGTGGTGCTGCATTTCCTCGGCTGGGACAAGAAACGCAGCTATGAATGAGCCACCGAATTGATCGCGATGGTGGCGCTCGATTCAAAACGCTTTCTTGGAGCCTGTTCAAAATATTTTAAAAATATGTTCGATATTTCGTAGATTTGGCGGATGAATAGAAAAACCTACTGCAGCGATGTAAGTCGAGAGCA
>JFJP01040464.1_pt1 | contig 11185 bp, 8 predicted proteins | sample 431651 | NCBI WGS metagenome assembly JFJP01 (sample SAMN02602958, study PRJNA72255) | Microbial mat metagenome, whole genome shotgun sequencing project. | biome: fresh water; feature: sink hole; material: water; isolation source: purple microbial (photo- and chemosynthetic) mats found in... | reverse complement strand
ATTTATGGAGAGCCCATGCGATACCGTATTTTTTCTTTGTTGTTGTTGATGTTTGGTCTGATCCCGTTCAGCCTGGCTTTGGCCGTAAGCGGCCCCAGTGACACGCCGCGCAGCAAGGATCCGGACATTTTTACCCGCATGCCCGGCTTTTATATTTCCAGTTACGAGGCTTTGGAATTTGACAGGTATGAATTCAAGACAGGGGCTGCCAAAACAGAAAGTGTGGAAGGCCGTCGTACCGGACTTTCATACACCGCCAAAGAAGGCTTGTCCCATCCAAGCGGCCTTCAGGTTATCCGCAATTACGTCAATGCAGCCAAAGCTGTCGGTGGCGGCCAAGTTTATGAATATGTAGACGGCGGAACCCAGTATTCCACGATCCGGATCCTGAAAGAAGGAGTCGAAGTCTGGGTCGAGGTTTCCGGGGCCAACAATGGGATGTACAACGTTCAGGTGGTCAGCAAACAACTCATGAAACAGGAAGTGGTCGCCAATGCCGCCGCCTTGTCCAGCGGCATCAAGGAAACGGGGCGCGTAGCGGTTTACGGCATTTATTTTGACACCGGCAAGGCGGATTTGAAACCTGCGTCTGACCCGGCTGTGGCAGAAATTGTGAAGATGCTCAAAGCCGACACCCATCTCAAGATCCATGTGGTAGGTCATACCGACAATGCCGGGCAGTTTGCCAACAACATCAAACTCTCGCAGGATCGCGCAGCCGCAGTGGTGAATGCCCTGGTAAGCAAACATCAGATTGCGGCAGCCCGGCTCAACCCGTTTGGTGCTGGGCCAACATCGCCCGTCGTTTCCAACAAGACCGATGAAGGCAAGGCAAAAAACCGCCGGGTTGAACTGGTGGGCCAGTAGCCAGCGAAATCGGGCGGTGTCGCGTTAAGAATCTTTTTTGGCTGCGGAAAAACAGGGCAAACACTTAATCTGGAGAACAATCATGTTCAGCAGGCGCCATTTTCTAGGGGCTCCCGTGGCCATGGCCATGCTCGGCAGCAGACCTGCCGCACTTGCGGCCGACAAGCCCATGCGTCTGGGCAGCTTGCCGGTGGTTTCAACCCGCACCGCGTATGAAATTTATCACCCCCTGTTGGCGCATTTGGAAAAGGCTTTCAATCTATCCGTCATCCTGGAGACGCCGCCGCATTTCAAGGCAATGTACCAGCGCATCCAGGAAAACGGTTTCGACCTCCTGGTCAGCCCGCCGCACATCGCCCGGCTGGCGCAAAAGAAGCTGGGCTGGCATCCCTTGGTCATGTGCCAGCCGGAGCATCACTCGGTGCTGCTGGCCATGGAAGCTAATGGCCCGGCCAATCTGGAAGCGCTGAGAGGCGGCACCATTGCGGTGCTCGACAACAGCGCGCTGGTGGCGATGATCATGATGGAGGCCCTGTCGAAAAAGGGCCTGATGATGGACCGCGACTTCAAGGTCATCGAAACACGCAGCTACGAAAGCAGCCAAATCGCCGTGAAGCAGGGCGTGGCCCAAGCCATGGTTTCCCGCAGCCAGGGTTTCATTGACCCGAATGCGCGTGACCGCATGAAGGTACTGTTCGAAGCGGGGGCCTTGCCGGGCTATGTGTTCATTGCCGCGCCGGCCACCTCGAAAGATCAGCTGCAGAACCTGCGCTCGGAGTTGCTCGCGTTCGGCGGTGCGCCCGCGGCCAAGCCGTTCCTGGAAAAGCTGGGGTATGACTCGGTGGCGCTTGCGACCGAAGACGCCATGCGACGCTTGGACCCATATCTGACCACGACCGAATCCAAGTTGAAGTAATCGATCCCCCGGCGACACAATGTTGTGATGCATTTTTCTCTTCGCGCCAAGCTGATATTTGGTGCGGTACTCATCCAGAGTGCCGTTCTGGCCTTGATCATCTACAACGCCAACCGCATCGCCCAGGAGTTTCTCCAGGATCAGGTCCGTATCCGGGTGGAAACCATCCTTCCACTGTTGAACGCGGCGATTTCCGGACCGCTGGCGCAACACGATTACTCCACGCTCGCCGACATCCTTATTGAGATTCGCCAGGCGCATGCCATTGACCATATCTACGTCATGGACACCGAGGGGCGTCTTGTTGGCGAAGCCGGCGAATTGAAGAACAACAATCACCATGAGGCTGATGTCGGGCTCGAAGACACCAACAATGATGGGCTTATTGCCAAGGATCAGGCGATCACCATCAATGGCCAGATCGTGGGCAAGCTGCATTTCGCCATGTCGGTTGAATTCCTGCAGGCAGCTCGCGATTCGTTGGCCAGGCAGAACGGACTGATTGCCATTGCCGGCACGCTCTTTGCCAGCATCTTGCTGTCCCTGCACAGCTGGTGGCTGACACGCAACCTGATTCGGCTGCGCCTGGCTGCAGAACGTATTGGCAAGGGTGAATACGGCACAGAGAGTGGCGTTTCACCTGTCGAAAATGACGAGATTGCCCAGCTTGCCCAGGCTTTCGATGTCATGAGCCGGCAGATCAAGGACAGCCATGAAGCCTTGCTGAAAGAAATCGATGAACGCAAGCGAACCGACATGCTGCTGCGCGAAAACGCCGTTGAACTCGAAAAGCATCGTGACCATCTGGCGTCACTCGTTGCGGCGCGTACGACGGATCTGCTTGCCGCCAAAGATGCCGCCGAAGCCGCCAACCAGGCGAAGAGCAGTTTCCTCGCCAACATGTCGCACGAGATCCGCACGCCGCTCAATGCCATCCTTGGCCTCACCCATATGTTGCGTGGTGCAGCCTCCCCCACGCAAGTCGAGCGGCTAAGCAAGGTCGACGCGGCCGGCAAACATCTGCTCTCGATCATCAACGACATCCTGGACATCTCCAAGATCGAGGCTGGCAAACTGCAACTCGAACACAGCGACTTTCACATCTCGGCAGCGCTCGATCATGTTTACTCGTTACTCGCCGAGTCTGCGCGCATCAAGGGGCTGGAGATCCGTATTTCCCACGATAGCGTGCCGGTCTGGCTGCGTGGCGATGTAATGCGCCTGCGCCAGGGACTGCTCAACTACGCCAGCAACGCTCTCAAGTTTACGGAGCAGGGCCACGTTACCCTTGCTGCCAAACTTTTGGAGGAGCAGGGTGACGAACTGCTTGTCCGCTTCGAAGTGATCGACACCGGCATCGGCATCCCGCCAGAGAAGCTCGCCGCGCTGTTCCAACCCTTCACCCAGGCCGACGCCTCGACCACCCGCAAACATGGCGGCACCGGACTGGGGCTGGTCATCACCCGCCGCCTGGCCGAACTCATGGGTGGCGAGGCGGGCGCTGAAAGTACTCCGGGACAGGGCAGCACCTTCTGGTTCACGTCCCGCCTGCAGCGTGGGCAGGGGATGCAGCCACGCCTCGAAAGCGCCGTGACCGACGCCGAACAGCAGTTGCGCAGCCGATCACAGCGTGCCCGTTTGCTGCTGGCGGAGGACAACGCCGTCAATCGAGAGGTGGCGCTCGAACTGCTGCGCGGCGTCGGCCTCGCCGTCGATGTCGCCGAGGACGGTGTCATGGCCCTTGAGCAGGCGCGCCAGCATCGCTACGACCTGGTGCTGATGGATATACAGATGCCAAACATGGACGGTCTCCAAGCCACCCGCGCCATCCGCGCTCTGTCGGGCTGGCAAGACATCCCTATTCTCGCCATCACTGCCAACGCCTTCGACGAAGACCGCCTGGCGGCCAAGCTGGCAGGCATGAACGACCACATCGCCAAGCCGGTCGATCCGGACCAGCTCTACGCCACGCTGCTCAAGTGGTTGCCAACTGCAGCGCCGGAAGTCGGCGCTGGGGCGACGGCACCTGGGGCAAGCGCGGCCTCACCCGCCACGTCTGCGGTCGAGGACACCGAGGCAGAGGCCGCGCTGCGAGCAAGGCTGGCGGCGATAGCCGATCTCGATCTGGCAGCGGGCCTGCGGCTGGTGGGTGGCAAGCTGGAAAGCTGCCGCCGCATCCTCATGCTGTTCGCCGAAGGCCACGGCGATGATGTGCCTCGCCTCACCCAGCTGATCGGGCAGAACGACCTGGTCGCGGCCGAGAAGCTCGCCCATGCGCTCAAGGGCGCAGCGGGCAACGTCGGGGCGCTGCCCATCCATGCGCTCGCCACCACGCTGGATGCCGCTCTCAAGCGCAGCGACCGCCCGGCGGCAGAAGACGCGCTGGCTCCGCTGGCCGGGCGCCTGCCCAGACTGATTGAAGCCCTGCAGGCCGCGCTGGCAGAGTCGGAGCCGCATCAAACCGTAGCGGCCGCTGCCGCACAGACCGCCGAGCAAGGTCAGCTGATCCGGGAATTGCTGGCGCTGCTCGAAGCCGGCGACAGCCGCGCCCGCCACCTGTTGACCATGCAGCGCGCCGAGCTCGAGGCAACACTGGGCAGCGCTCTGTTTTCTGCCGTCGAGCACGCCGTTCAGCGTTTCGACTATCCTCAGGCCATGCGTCTGCTGCAAGAACAATCATGAATTCGCCTGCCACCCTGCTGATCGTGGACGACCAGCCCGAGAACCTCGCCGCGCTGGGCGACCTGCTTGAGCCGCATTACCGAGTGATCGCCGCGACGACGGGCCGGCGTGCCCTGCAACTGGCCGTATCCGAGTCGCCCCCTGACCTGATCCTGCTTGACGTGACAATGCCGGAGATGGACGGCTATGAGATGCTCGCGCACCTGCGCGCAGACCCGGCGACGCACGACATTCCGGTGATCTTCGTCACCGGGCGCGATGCCGAGCTTGACGAGGAGCACGGCCTGAAGCTTGGTGCGGCCGACTACATCACCAAGCCAATCCGCCCGGCGATCGTGCTTGCCCGCGTGCTGACCCAGCTGGAAAACAAGCAAGCGCGTGACCTGCTGAAAAATCAGAATACCTGGCTGGCTGCCGAGGTGGAACGGCGCATGCACGACAACGAACTCAGTCAGGATGCCAGTCTGCATGCGCTGGCGTCGCTGGCCGAAACTCGCGACAAGGACACCGGCAACCACCTGAGCCGCACCCAGTCCTACGTTGCCCTGATGGTCGAGGCGCTTGGGCATCAGCCCGACTACGCTGCGCAAATGCCCAGGGGGCAGCCCAAGCTGATCGTGCGCGCGGCGCCCTTGCACGATATCGGCAAGGTCGGCATTCCCGACCACATCCTCAACAAGCCCGGCAAGCTGACGGCCGAGGAATTCTCCATCATGCAGACGCACAGCCGCATGGGCGGGGAGGCGATCGATGTGGCGATCAGCCGGGTGGTGGAAGCTGACCATTCGCCGTTGGCCGGTGACAGGACCGGCTTGTCGTTTCTTGTCGTGGCCAGCATGATTGCCCGCTGGCACCACGAGCGCTGGGATGGCAAGGGTTATCCGGACGCGCTGGTCGGTGGAGCGATTCCCCTGCCAGCGCGCATCATGGCAGTGGCCGATGTCTACGACGCCCTGATTTCGCCGCGCATTTACAAACCCGCCCTGCCGCATACAGCAGCGGTGGCGATCATCCGCGCCGGGCGCTGCGCACACTTCGATCCTGGTCTGGTGGATGTGTTCGAAGGCTTGCATGAACGGTTTGAGGAAATCGCCCAACGGTTTGGCGACAGCGACTAAGGCTCTGCGTTGCCCAGTCGCACCCTTCATTGCAGCCCTGTGGCTTGGTTGCCGGGGCTTTGAGGCCCTTTTCAGTTTTAGAAGCCGGAAAAATCAAGGACATCCCCTCGGGTCGGTAGACTTTCGCAAAATCGGCAATGCGTCGTCCCACAGCCTCCTAGAATTCGGTGCTGCCGTACTCCAAAAGGAAAACGAATGACCCGACGCGCCGACATCTATCGATTGTTCAATCCCTCTAACCACGAAAGCGGGGCCAACCGGCTTCGCTTTTTTGAAGTTCTGGTAAACCTTATAGGAATTGTTTCGGTTTCTGCCGGCACGCTGCATGAAATGTCTGCATCAGCACGGTCTCTTTCGGCACTGGTGACCGGCATTGTTGCCTCTTTGTTTTTGGCCGAATACCTTTTGCGCTTGTGGTTTGCACCAGAGATTCCCCACCCTTCCAACCTTTCCATAGGTCAAGCCCGTTTACGCTGGGCACTGTCACCCACCGGAGTGATTGATCTTCTGGCGATGATTCCAGCCTTGGCCGTCGCCTCGGGTGAGGCCCGTCTCGGCGCCGAGTCTGCCTCGGTGTTCGTGCTCTTGTGGGTTCTTAAACTTGCCACCCGCGCACCCGGCGTGGCACTGATTGCGCGTGTCATTCACAACCAGCGCTCTGCCCTGGGGGCAGTCGCTGCACTCTTTGCGATTGTGCTGTTTTCCTCGGCAACCATTGCGCACTGGCTGGAGGCGCAAACCCAGCCCCAGTTTTTTGGCAGCATTCCATCCTCTTTGTGGTGGGCGGTGGTGACCCTGACCACCACAGGGTACGGTGACGTTGTTCCCCAAAGTCCAGTGGGCAGGCTACTGGGCGGGGTGGTCATGCTCTGCGGAATTTCGGTACTTGCCCTGTTGGCCGGTATTCTGGCCAACGGATTCGCTGATGAGGTGCGCCGGCGAGAATTTATCCGCATCTGGGACCTGGTTGCCAAAGTCCCGTTCTTTTCCAATGTCGGTGCAATCGCGGTCGCAGATATTGTGGGGCAACTGCGTTCGCGCAGTTTCTCGGCGGGTCAAACGGTGATCAGCAAGGGAGAAGCGGGCGACGCCATGTACTTTCTGGTCAGCGGCTCGGTGCGAGTGCAAATCGGTGCCCGCACCGAAAGTCTGCATGAAGGCGCATTTTTTGGTGAAATGGCCCTGCTGGAGCGCAGGCCGCGCTCAGCCGACGTCGTGACGCTCACGCCGTGCACGACGCTGGTGCTGGACGTTGCGGATTTCTATCGCCTTGCAGGCATGCAACCCGGTCTGATCGCAGCGATCGAGGTGGAAGCAAAACGCCGTCGGGCCAAGGACAGCGAGTCAGGTAACCAGTAACCGCTGGCCTGAGGCTCAGGCAGCGGGTGTCACGCTGCCAAGAGCCTCCAACAGGTCGGGTGGTGCATGCGCTTAATGTTGTGGCGACCAGCCATAGCCAGACAGGCAACTTCGCCTGCACCCTGTGATGGCTGCTCTTGAACGTCGATGCCGCTTGTCAACGCCCCGAACTGGCTGGCAGGCCCAATTTTTGAACCAGCATAGCCGCCCATCCACTGGTGATTCGCAAACCGTTTCGGGTTTAAAGTAACAATGTATTGTTTACGATTCATATTTCTCAAAAGTATTATTATCGATACATGGATCAATCCTTTCATTTGCAAAAGCTGGGGCAAAGCTTCAAAGCCATGCGCACCCACCGGGGCTTGACGCAAGACGCGCTGGCGCGGCTGGCCGGGGTGACGCGGCTCAAGGTGATTGCCATTGAAGCCGGGCGCAGTTCGGTGTCGATAGAAAGCCATGCCCGCCTGGCAGCAGCCCTGGGTGCTGAGCTGGGATTGCAAACGCGCACCCGGCCCACGCTCGATGAACTGGAAGACTTTCAATGAGTAGCGCGGCCAGCCACTTGGGCGTGCGCACGCCACAGGGTGATGCAGGGGAGTTGACACAGGAGCGGGGCCAGTTTTTGTTTGGCTACAGCCAGGCACCTGCTAGCGCGTCGATTAGCCTGACCATGCCGGTACGCCGGGCGCAGTATGCGCACGTCGCGCTGCACCCGATCTTTCAGATGAATTTGCCCGAAGGCTTTTTGCTGGAAGAACTACAAAACCGGCTGGCCAAAATTGTTCACCTGGACCCGATGATGCTGCTGGCGCTCTCGGGTGGGCAGGCGCCAATCGGGCGCGTGCATGTGAAGTCGGAGTTTGTCAACCCCTTGGCCATTACGCAGGGCAAGGGTGAGCGTTTGAGCGAGATTGTGGCCTGGGATGGCACTGAAAACCTGTTTGCAGAACTGGTAGACAAATACATCTACCGCACCGGTATCTCAGGCGTGCAACCCAAGCTGCTGGTGCCGCAAACCATGGAGCCGGAATCGGGCAAAGCCACGGTGATAACCACAGATTTGATCGTGAAGAGTGGTCGGCAAGAATACCCAGGCCTGGCGGCCAACGAGTTTTTGTGCATGAGCATTGCAAAAGCCAGTGGCCTGGCGGTGCCAGATTTTTATTTGTCCAAAAACCAAGAGCTGTTTGTGATGCAGCGCTTTGACAGAACGCCAGATGGCGCGCCGATGGGTTTTGAAGACATGGCGGTGCTGGCGGGGTTGCCGTCGCGCGACAAATACAAAACCAGCTATAGCCACGTGGCCAGATTGGTTGAAGCCTTTGTTTCTGGTGCCAACGTTACCGCCTCTTTGCAAGCCTTGTTTGATATGGTGGCCTTGTCTTGTGTGCTGGGCAATGGAGATGCGCACCTGAAGAACTTTGGCCTGCTCTATTCCGACCCGACCACCAGTGATTGCACTCTGGCCCCGGCGTTTGACATTGTCAACACCACAGCCTACATCCCCGAGGATGTGCTGGCGTTGGACTTGTGCGGCTTCAAGTCATTTTTTTCGGCCCGCCAGGGGCTGCTTGACTTTGCCAGGGTGTGCCAGGTGGTTGACCCGCATGACCGGGTGCAGCGGCTGATATTGACCACTGAGATGGTCATTCGGCAAGAGGCTGACATTGCCGAGTCCATCCCGCAGGTGGTGGCCGCCATCGGGCACTGCACTGACTTGCTCAGGCAAGTATTCTTTGATTGAACCCATGAAAAGCCAGCCCGCAAGCAAACCCTGTTCAAAGATTTCAACATTTTTATGAAATTCCACCGGGCGCTGTAACACCCCCAACCCATGCCATACTCGGTTTCGTGATTCAGCAGGGCGCCAACAAAAAGTCACTTTGGCAACTGCCCAAAAAGCAAACAAAGGGGTATCCGGGTTATGAAACAGATCAGTCTTGGCTCACAAGGCCTTCGTGTTCCCGCCATCGGTTTGGGCTGCATGGGCATGTCGGATTTTTACGGCACATCATCTGAAGTGCAAAATCTTGCTGTGCTGGAGCGCTCAGCAGACATCGGATGCACTTTCTGGGATACGGCCGACATGTATGGCCCATTTACCAACGAAATCTTGTTGTCCAAAGCCCTTAAGGGGCGCCGTGACCAAATCACCCTGGCTACCAAATTTGGCGTTTCTCGCGCAGAAGACGGCAGTTGGCAAGGCATCAAGGGCGGTGCCGACTACGTCAAGGCTTGTTGCGATGCGTCACTCAAGCGTCTGGGCACTGACTACATTGATCTCTACTATCAACATCGCCTGGACCCCGCGACACCCATTGAGGAAACGGTCGGCGCAATGGCCGAGCTGGTGAAGTCCGGAAAAGTGCGTTACCTCGGCCTTTCCGAGGCCGACTCCCAAACGCTGGAGCGTGCCCACAAGGTTCACCCCATCAGTGCACTGCAGACCGAGTATTCGTTGTGGACGCGGGACGTTGAGGCCGACATCCTGCCCACCATTCGACGGCTCAACATCGGATTTGTGGCTTATTCACCCCTTGGCCGGGGCTTTTTATCCGGGGCCATCCGGTCACGCGGTGATTTGGAACCCGGCGACTGGCGACTGGTGAATCCACGTTTTACCGAGGACGCCATCGCCGCAAACAGCCGTCTGGCTGCATACGTCGCGCAAGTTGCTAAAGAGGTCAAAGCCACACCAGCGCAAGTCGCCTTGGCATGGCTGCTGTCGCGCGATGTTCACCTGGCCGCCATACCTGGGACACGGAAAACCGAACGTCTCGAAGAAAACTGGGCATCACAAGATGTTTCCTTGCAGCAAGAACACCTGGACCGTCTGGAGTCGCTGATCAATCAGCCTGTTGTGGGAGATCGGTATTGATCAACTGGCGCTGCGTGTGACTTGCTCCATGACACATTGAGCCTGCCTGAGCGGTCCTACCCCAAAACATCGGATATTCATGGCCGCTGATTTCTCTCTTGCTGCCCTCAAAAATGGGGGAACACCGTTTGACTTGTTCACTTTCAATAGGAAGTCACAGATGATCAAACTGACTGTTAATGGCAAAACTCATCAAATTGATGTGACCCCGGATACACCGCTGCTTTGGGCGCTGCGTGACACACTGCAGTTGACCGGCACCAAATATGGCTGCGGCCAGGCAATGTGTGGCACCTGCACCGTGTTTGTCGAAGGCAGCCCGGTGCGCGCCTGTACAACGCCTGTCTCTGCGGTGGTCGGGCGAAAGATCACCACCATTGAAGGCATCGACACCCAGCGCGTCGGCAAGGTGGTGCAAGAAGCCTGGCAAAAACTCGATGTTGTTCAGTGCGGTTACTGCCAATCCGGCCAGATCATGAGTGCGGTCGCGCTGCTCACCCAGAAACGCAAGCCGACCGATGCAGACATCGACACTGCCATGTCGGGCAACCTCTGCCGTTGCGCCACCTATGTGCGGGTTCGGGCAGCCAGCCGTCGCAAGGCCCACTTCGGTGAGCTGGCGCTGGAGGCGGCAAAAGAAGCCGTGCCAACTGACATCAAGTTAAAAGACCCGAAGGATTTTCGCCTGATTGGCAAGCAGGTCAAACGCAAAGACAGCCTGTCCAAGACCAACGGCACGGCGAAGTTTACGGCGGACGTTTCCCTGCCCGGCATGCTGGTGGCAGTGGTTGCCCACCCACCCTTGTTCGGTGCCACGGTCATGTCTTTTGATGCCAGCAAGACCCGGGCCATCAAGGGTGTTGTCGATGTCGTGCAGATTCCGCAAGGTGTCGCGGTGCTTGCCAGTGACACCTGGAGCGCCAAAAAAGGTCGCGACGCACTTTCAGTCAGTTGGCATGAAAGCAAGGCATTCAGGCTCGGCACCGATGAGATTCTGGCCAAGTACAAGGAAATGGTCAAAAAGCCGGGACTGATTGCCAAGCAGACCGGTGACACCGACAAGGCTTTTGCCGGCGCGGCCAAAGTGGTCAGTGCCGCTTTCGATTTTCCTTACGGCTGCATCGAGGACGATCTGATCCGCCAGATGGTAGCCGGTGAACTTGCCGGCTGCGCGCCACGCCTGTTGCGTTACGGCGTGACCGCGGATGAAGCCCATCGCTTCGGTTTGCCCTGCGGTGGCACGCTGGAACTGGTGCTCGAACCGGCACCGGATACCCACTTGCTTGAACAACTGGCCGAACGTATCGGCACCGGCCAACTGGTGCGCAGGCGGGTGGCGCTGACCTCGGGCAGGGTCAGCAT
>JFJP01020733.1_pt1 | contig 11186 bp, 9 predicted proteins | sample 431651 | NCBI WGS metagenome assembly JFJP01 (sample SAMN02602958, study PRJNA72255) | Microbial mat metagenome, whole genome shotgun sequencing project. | biome: fresh water; feature: sink hole; material: water; isolation source: purple microbial (photo- and chemosynthetic) mats found in... | reverse complement strand
GCCGGACTCCCGAGCAGTGTCAAGTGCTTTTACTGCAATACCTTACGCTCCATCACAACTGTGTCACACCACGCAAAGTCAACGGCATTGAGCCCCCAGGCGCCTTCAGTTGCTTAATTGGATCCGTAAAGTTGCTGTAAAATGAACGAACTCCTTTTGACAGCGCTACATGGGCAGGTTGCTATGCCGGATTTCGTGGCGTCCTTTCTGAGCATTTCCAGCTCGTGATCAACGTAGCAACTGCGGGTGGAATTATGCTGCCCTATGGAATCACCGCTCAGACCGCGGCGAGGGCCTTGGCGTAATCCGGCTCCTGGGCGATCTCGGGGACGAGTTGGGTGTAGCTGATCCGGCCGGCGGGATCGATCACCACGATGGCGCGCGCGAGCAGGGCGGCGAGTGGCTTGTCCTGGATGATCAGGCCGTAGTCGCGACCGAAGGTCGAGCGGAAGGCCGAGGCGGTCTTGATCCCGGCGATGCCTTCGGCGCCGCAGAAGCGGCCGAGCGCAAAGGGCAGATCGACCGACACGCAGACCACCACGGTGTTGGCCACGGCTGCCGCATCCTTGTTGAAGCGGCGCACCGAGGTGGCGCAGACGCCGGTGTCGATGCTCGGGAAGATGTTCAGGATGACGCGCCGTCCCTTGAGCGACTCCGAAGTCAGCTCGGCCAGGTCGGGCCCGACCAGGGTGAAGGCCGGAGCGGTGCTGCCGACGGCTGGCAGGTTGCCGCTGAGGGTGATCGGATTGCCCTTGAGGGTGACCGTGGCCATGTGCTTATCTCCTGGGTAGTTGCGCTCATCTGCCGCCCCTGGGCGGAGGATCAAGGCCTAGTCGCGCCGGTCGCTACAGCGGCGCCGCCACCATCAGCGCAGGCCACCGGTCGGCGCCAGCAGCCCGCCGCGCACCAGGATGCGGATCGCGGCGTCGAAGCCGTCCTCGGCGACGACTCTGCCGCCAGCCGGCCTGCAGGCGGGCGAGGCGCTGGCGGTAGCCGTCGATCAGGGTTTGGTCGGCGACCACGTCGGATTCCCCGCCCTCGACATCGACCAGGCGCACGGCGCCGTGCGCGGCCGGGTCCAGCTCTTGGCGGGTGAGCACCTGGACCAGGGCGAGCGAACCGGCCTCGCCACCGAGCCGGCGGACCACGGCGGCGGCGCCCTCGGGGCAGAGGCCGTCGGAGATGAGCACGCGCTCGCCGCCGGCGGCGAGCTGCGGAGCCGGCGCCGCCAGCAGTCCGGACGCTCCGGCGCAGGCCAATGCGCCCAGGCGGCGGCGCCATTCCGGACACAGCAGGCTGCAGCCCTGGGTCAGCGCCCACAGCTTCGGCCGTCCGCCGTCGCGTTCCGCCAGCGCGGCGAACAGCGCCGCCAGGCTGCTCGCCAGGGCGGCCTTGCCGGCGGTCAGCGCCATGCTCGCGGAAGCGTCGAGGAGGATTTCGACGCGCGGGCTGACCTCCTTGCGCTGGCGCCGCAGCATGAGCTGGCCGCTGCGAGCGTAGGCCGACCAGTCGAGGTGGCGCAAATCGTCGCCCGGGGCGTAGGGCCGGTGGTCGTGGAACTCCAGACTGGCGCCCGGGCCATGGCCGAGGCGGAAGCCCTCGCCCTGGCGGCGCCGGCGCGGATCGGCGACCAGGCGCAGACGCCTGGCGGCGATGCTGACCGCAGCTTCGTCCCACGTCGGCATGTCAGGCCGTCCACACGCCGGCGGCGACCAGGGCGCGGGTCGCCGAGCCGGCCCAGTCGTGATGCGCCGCCGGATTGGCCGGGCTGGGATGGAGGATGTCGCTGACCCGCGGGGCGCCGGCGCGCTGCGCGGCGGCGGCGGCGACCTTGCCGATGCCGACGACGATGTCGGCTCCGCTCGCGGTGATCAGCCCGGCGAGGTGCGCATCGCAGGCCGCCTGCAGCGGCGCGAGCTCGCCCGCCGGAAGCTTGTCCGGGGTGACGTTCGCGCCACTGGCGCCGACGAAGGCGAGCGGGCACCAGTTGACCACGAGGTGCTCGGCGAAGAACTCCTCGGCATTGGCGAAGCGGGCGGCGAACAGGCCCCACAGGCGCTTGCCGCTGACCTCGCTGCGGCGGCAGGCCCAGCCGGTCACCGGGCGCTTGGGATGCTCGACCGGCGGCTTGCCGATCGCTCCGTCGAGTTGCAGCCAATCGCGCGCCGCCGCGATCTCGCCGAACGGTACGCCGATCTGCGCCATGCCGAACGGCCCGGGATTCATCCCGAGGAAGAGCACGCGCTTGCGCCCGCTGGCGAAGCGCCGCAGGTACTGCTCGTGCACGGCCCAGGCGTAATGCAGCGGATTGTACACGGTCAGGCCGGCGAAGCGCATGCCGTCGCAGCGCTCGCGCAGGGCCAGCGCCAGGGCGATGGGTGTGGTCGTGGCGTGGTCCGGCTCGGGCATACCGGCTCTTACAGCCTGCCGGCTCCGGCCTCCAGCCTTCAGCCCGGCGCCGGACGGTGGATTTTTATTCGCATGGGTCTATACAACCACCCATGCCCCGCGCCACCGTCGCCGACGTGCTTGGTCCCGAGGGCGAACTCTCGCGCCTGCTGCCGGGTTGGGAGAGCCGCACCCAGCAGGTGGCGATGGCGGAACTGGTCGCGCAGGGTCTGGCGACGCCCAGCCATGTCGTTTGCGAGGCGCCGACCGGGGTCGGCAAGAGCTTCGCCTACCTCGTGCCGGTGATCCAGCACGCCCTCGCTACCGGCAGCAAGGTGGTCATCTCGACTGCGACCATCGCCTTGCAGGAGCAGCTCGTCCGCAAGGACATCCCGCTGCTCCAGCAGATCTTCCCCGAACTGAAAGCCGTGCTGGTCAAGGGTCGGCAGAACTACCTTTCGATCCGCCGCCTCGGCCTGGCCTACGACGGCCAGCAGGCGTTGTTCGAGACCCGCGAGGAGGTGCAGGCTTTGCGCCAGGTCGCCGACTGGGCGCACAACGAGGCCGAGATCGGCGACAAGGAGGAGCTCGGCTGGGAGCCGTCGCACAGCGTGTGGCGCCAGGTGCAGAGCGACCGCACCAACTGCCTCGGGCGGAAATGCCCGGAATACGGCTCGTGCTTCTTCTACGCCGCGCGCCAACGCATGGAGGGGGCGCAACTCCTGGTGGTCAACCACCACCTCTACTTCAGCGACCTCGGCCTGCGCGAGGACGCCGCCGGCATCCTTCCGGCGCATCAGGTCGTGGTCTTCGACGAGGCCCAGTCGCTCGAGGACGTCGCCACCGACCACCTCGGCACCGAGGTCAGCGCGGCGCAGGTGCGCTGGTATCTCGACACGCTGTGGAGCGCGCGCGGCAAGGGTTTGCTCGCCGATCCCAAGCGCGAGGACGCGCGCGGCGCGGTCGAGGGCGTGCGCCGGGCCAACGAGGACATGTGGCTGAACGTCGCCCGCCTCGCCGAGGGCCGCAGCGAGGAGACCGTGCGCATCGGCGCGGCGCATCCGATCGAGGATCCGCTGTCGCCGGCGCTCGACGCCCTGGCGGTGGCGCTCGACCAGCTGAAATCGCGCGCTGGCGACGACAACGAGGCGACCGAGCTGTCGGCCCAGGCGACCCGCGCCCTTGAACTGGCCGGCGGCCTGCGCCGCGTCCTCGCCGGCGAGGACAGCGGCCTGGTGTGCTATGCCACCATGCCCAAGGAACGGCGCTCGCCGTCGCTGTCGGCGCGCCCGCTGGCGGTCGGCGCGATGTTGAAAGAGCAGCTCTTCGACCGCATGCGCACCGTCGTGCTGACCAGCGCGACGCTCGCCGCCGACGACTCCGAGCGCTTCCTCTACCTGCGCCGGCGCATCGGCCTGGAGGGCGGCCTGGCCAAGCGCCTCGACAGCCCGTTCGACTACCGCACCCAGGCGCGCATCCTCATCAACGAAAGCCCGATCGATCCCAACTCCGAGCTGTTCGCCGACGCCACCGCGCGCTGGCTGGCGCGCTACGTCCAGGAGTCGGAGGGCGGCGTCTTCGTGCTCTTCACCAGCTACCGCCAGCTGCAGGCGGTGCATGACCGCGTGCGCCCGGCCCTCGACCGCCTGCGCCGCTTCGTCCTGCGTCACGGCGACGGCATGGCGCGCAGCCAGATGATTGAGCTGTTCAAGCGCACTGGCGACGCCGTGCTGTTCGGCACCAGCAGCTTCTGGGAGGGCGTCGACGTGCCGGGCAACGCCCTGCGCCATGTCGTCATCGCCAAGCTGCCCTTCGAGGTGCCCAACCACCCGGTCACCGAGGCGCGGCTCAACGAGGTGCGCAAGCGCGGCGGCAACCCTTTCGTCGAACGCCAGGTGCCCGAGGCGATCCTGCGCCTGAAGCAGGGTTTCGGCCGTCTCATCCGCACGCGCAGCGACACCGGCACCGTGGCGATCCTCGACCACCGCGTCGCCACCGCCAGCTACGGCCGCTACTTCCTGCGCGCCCTGCCGCCCTGCCCGACGACGATCTTCCGTCTTGCCGACGAACTGGAAGGCGCCGGCAGCAGCCCGCGCCGTCCGGCCGATCAGGCCTGAGGCCGCGGCACGCGATAGACCAGCAGCCGGGCGTCAGAGCGGCCCGGCAGCACGATGACCTGCTCGGGCTCGACCCCGGGCACGGCGAAGGTGTTGCTGACGAACAGGCTGCCCGGCTGCATCTCGGTGCATACCTTGACCCACAGTCGCGGCATCGGCTCGGGCGAGAGGAACGCATAGACCAGCGCGTAGTCGGCCAGCTGGTGGTCGAAGAGGTTGGCGAAGCTCATGCGCACCTGGCGCCGGCCGAGGGCGCGCAGCCGGCAGACCAGCCAGGGCAGCGGCGAGGCCTCGACCCCGACCACCCGTGCATCGGGGCGGCGGCGGGCCAGGCGCAACACCGGGCCGCCGAGACCGGCGCCGAGGTCGCAGGCGCCGACTCCAGGGGTGGCCGGCAGCAGCTCGGCCAAAGCCATGGCGGCAGCGTGGTTGCTGAGGTACAGCGGCACACGCGTGACCACCCCACCGCCGTAGATCAGCAGCAGGACGCCCAGGGCCGTCGCCCACGCCCACCACGGCACGCTGCTGTCGCTGGCTGCGACCACTGCGCAGGGCAGCGCGGCGGCCAGCGGCCACCACCACCACGGCAGGCGGAAGGCGGCGGCGAGGGCGGCTGCGAGGCCGGCGTCCAACGCCACCCAGCCCCAGCCGGAGAACAGTGCGGCGACCCCGGGCAGGCGTGCCAGCAGCAGTGTGCAGGCGAAGGCGATGGCCTGGGCGAGGATGAAGCGCAGCGCCGGGATCACGCTTCCCCCACGTTGTCGGCCGGAGCGGCCGCCGCCTTGCCGCGCTTCAGCCAGCTGCGCCCGGCCAGGGCGAGATAGATCGTCCCGCCCAGCGCGACCGCGGCGGCGAGGCGCAGGGCGGCATAGCCGCTGGCCCGGCCGGGCGCCTGCGGCCACCAGTGCAGCAGGGCGGCGACCGCGGCGCCCATGGCCAGGGCGGCGATCGCCGGGCGGACCAGGCCACGCCAGTCGAGCACCTCGTGGACCCCACGCCGCGCGAGCAGGCGGACATAGGCGACGCATCCGAGGGTGGCGGTGCACGCCGCCGACAGCGCGATGCCGGCCTCGCCCAGCGGCGTGCGCACCAGCACGAGGTTGAGCGCCAGATTCGCCGCGACGATGGCCAGCGATACGCGTACCGGCGTGGCCTGGTCGCGGTGGGCGTGGAAGGCGCGCATGAGCAGGCGCGACAGCGCCATCGGGATCAGCGCCAGGGCGTAGAATTGCACCGCCAGGACGGTGCGCGCGACGAGCTCGGCGTCGAAGCTGCCGACCTGGTAGATCGCTCGTGTCACCGGCTCGGCGGTGGCGAGCAGGCCGACGGCGGCGGGCAGCAGCCAGTACGACAGCAGGCGCACCGCCTCGCGCAGACCCTCGCCGGTGTGGCTCCAGCCCTTGGCGGCGCCGGCCGCCAGTTCGGGATAGGCGGCGGTGGTCACGCCGTGGCCGATCAGCGCCATGGGGAACTGCAGCAGCCGGTTGGCAAAGTAGAGGATGGCGACGGCACCGTTGCCGGCGACGAAATACAGGGCGATGATCGAGTCGAGCCAGGCGTTGATCTGGTACACCCCGCTTGCCAGCACGGTCGGCACGTAGGCCTTGGCCAGCTCGCGCAGGCGTTCGCGCATGCCGGCGTCAAGCGTGCGCGTGGCGCACGGCGGCACCCCGCCGCTGCGATGCAGGGCCCACAGGTGCAGGAAGACGTTGGCGATGCCGCCGCCGAGCACGGCGTAGGGCAGGTACCAGCACTCGTCGTCGAGGCCGAGGCCGACCGTTACGATCAGCGACAGGTTGAGCAGCACCGGGGCGAAGGCCGGCACCCAGAAGCGTCGCCGGCCGTTGAGGATGCCACTCATGATCGCGGCGGCGCAGATGAAGATGAGGAAGGGGATCTGCGGGATGGTCAGGGCGGCGACGATCGGCACGCGCCCGCCGCCGAGTTCGAGGGCGGCGATGGCCACGCCCATGCCGACGATGGCGAGGGCAGAGAGGAACAGCGAAAGCCGGGTGAGGATGAGGCCGGCGAACAGCTCGGCGGCGGCGGCATCGCGCTCGCGCTCCTGGACATAGCGCGGGATCACGGCAGCGGCCAGGGCACCCTCGCCGAACAGGTTGCGCAGCAGGTTGGGCAGCTGGAAGGCGACCAGGAAGCAGTCGAGCATCAGCGAGCCGCCCTGCGCCCCGGCCCACAGGCGGTCGCGGACCAGGCCGAGGATGCGGCTCACCAGCGTCCATCCCGAGACCGTGACCACCCGCCGCATCAGTCCCATGGCGGGGGACCATCGCGGGCGTCTGCGGTTTCCGCAAGGGCATTGCGGCGGCGGCGGCGGGCGACAACCTGCGCTGATCCATGAGCAGCGTTCGCGATGACGGCTCCGATGCTCCCGCCTCCCAGGCCCGCCCGCTGTTGCATGTGACCCGTCGTGGACTGCTGCTCGGCGGCATCTCCCTGGTTGTCGCCGCCTGCGTGCGCGGCGGTGGCGGCGAGCAGGCCGGCAGCGGTCTGGGCGTCTGGTACAGTGTGCAGCCTGGCGATTCGCTGACTTCGCTCTCCCGCCGCACCGGCCTCACCGTCGACCGACTGGCCACCGTCAACGAGCTGGAAACGGCCGTGCTCAAACCTGGCTCGCGCCTGTGGATTCCCGGTTTGCGCGCCGTCCCGCCCGAGGCGCCGGCCTACAAGCCGCCGGCAGCCAAGCCCAAGCCACCGGACAAGCCGGTCGCCCCGACCAGCGATGAGCATTACGAGATCGTGCCGCGCAGCGCCTGGACCAAGGAGCCGGTCGGCATCAACCATGTGCTGATGGGTGAGATCACGCGCATCACCATCCATCATACCGACGAGCACGGCGGCATGGACGGCAAGAGCGATCTCGAGGTCGTGCGCATGATCGAGCGCTACCACCGTGGGCCGGAGAAGCGCTGGGCGGCGATCGGCTACCACTATCTGATCGGCAAGGACGGCAAGATCTACGAAGGCCGGCCGGTAAAGTACCAGGGCGCTCATTGCGGCGACAACGCCAACAACCTCGGCATCTCGGTGATCGGCGACTGTCACCACAACCTGCCCAATCCCAAGCAGCTCAAAGCGCTCAAGGCTTTCCTCGACGACCAGGCCACGCGCTTCAACGTGCCCAAGAACCGCATAAAGGGCCACCGCGACATCAAGCCGACGATCTGCCCCGGCGACCAGCTCTACGGCTGGCTGCAGGGCTACACCGGCAAACGATAGCCGTCCGGTCGTGGCGCCCGGCGCAGCGACCACCACACCAGCCACGCCCCGAGTACTAACAGCGGCAGGGTCCAGGCCTGGCCCTTGCTCATGAAGCCGAGGATCCCCGGGATGGCGCCGTAGCCCGGCTGGCCGGCATCCGGCTCGCGGAAGAACTCGTCGATGAAACGGCCGCAGCCATAGAGCATGCAGAACACCCCGAAGGTCAGCCCGGGCCGGCGGTGGCGGGCGTGCAACGGGATCAGCACGGCGAGGATGAACAGACCCTCCAGGCCCATGGCGTATAGCTGGCTGGGATGGCGTGGCACCGGCGGATCGGCGCGCGGGAAGATCACCGCCCACGAGCCGTCCCACGGCCGGCCCCATAGTTCGCCGTTGATGAAGTTGGCGAGGCGGCCGCAGGCGATGCCGAAGGGCGCCACCGCAGCCAAAGCGTCCCCGAGCACCAGCAAGTGCTGCTTCCGCCGCCACGACCACCACCACGCCCCGGCAGCGACCCCGAGAATGCCGCCGTGGCTGGCCATGCCTCCTTCCTGCACCGCGAGCAGACGCCACCACGGCAGCGAAGTGGTGAAGGAGGTGAACAGCGCCGGCTCATAGATCGCCGCGTAGCCCAGGCGGCCGCCGATGACCATGCCGATGGCGATGGTGACGACGAAGTCGCCGACCTGCTGCGCGCTCATCGGCAGGCGCTCGGCCTTGGCCCAGCGCGCCAGCATCCACCAGCCGCCGGCGATGCCGAGCAGATAGCTCAGGCCGTACCAGCGGATGCCGTAGTCGCCGTGGATGCGCCAGAGGAACGGATCGAGATTGTGGACCCAGTGGACGGTGGCCGGATCAGGCATGCGCGGCAGCCTCGGATTTGGCGGCCGAGGTCCAGCCGATCATGGACGGCGGTTGCCGCCCGCCTATGCTGAGGCAAGTGAACAGGGTCCTGCACGCTGGTCGCGATCCACGCCATCTGCTCCCTATCCTGTGGGGGCTGTTCGGACTGTTCATTGCCGGCATCCTGGTTGTCGGCTGGCACTTCGACCGCTCCACCGAGCGCATGGTGCGCGAGCAACTCGACCGCCAGCTACGCGTCGGAGTGACCCTTGCGGTCGCCGCATTTCCCCAGGAATTGCGCGCCCGGGTCGATGATCCCGGCACCCTGCCCCTGGCCGAGGACCGCGCCTATATGCGTCGGGCCAACGACCTGTGCCGGGGTTCTGGGCTGGCCTACCTCTACGCAATGTATTTCGACAAGGCTGGCGAGGTCCGCCAGTTGTGGAGCAGTGATTTCGACAACGAACTGGGCGACGGTCCGGACACCTGGTTTGGCCACGAATATAACGATGCCGCGGATGCCGCGCGTGAGGCGATCCGCAGCGGCAATGGGCTGCATTATGCCACCTATGGAGACCGCTACGGCCAGTTCCGCGGGGCCTATCTCGGGCTGACCGACGCCGGCGGTCGGACCTGGGCGATCGGCGCCGATCTCGCCCTGGCCGATGTCGATGCCACCCTGCGCAGCAACCACAACCAGGTCCTGCTGGCGGGTTTCGGCTGCGCCCTGGCCGGGTTGATCCTGGCCGGCGGTCTGCATGCCGTGCTGCGCCAACTCGGGCGGGCGCGGCGTGATCTCGGCCTGCTTGCCGAGGTCGCGCATGCCACCGGCCATGCCGTGCTGCTGGCCGATCCGGCCCGCACCGTGGTGTGGGCCAACGCCGCCTGTGCGCACCACCTCGGGGTTGATTCGGGCAGCGCGGTCGGCCGGCCGCTCGGCTGGCTGCTGGCGGCGGCCGATCCCGCGACCCTGCGCACCGTGCTGACCGAAGGTGGCTCGTGCGAGCTGTCCGGGCCGGGCAAGCCCGGGGCCTCGTGGCTGCTCGCTGACCTGCGCACCGTGTCGCATCCCGGCGGACCGCCGTGGCTGGTCTGCCTGCTGCGCGACCTCAGCGAGCACCAGGCGAAGGCAGCCGCCGCCGCCAAGACCGCCTTCCTCGCCAACATGAGCCACGAGATCCGCACGCCGCTCAACGGCATGCTTGGCATGACCAACCTGCTGCTTGATGGCCGGTTGGATGCGCGGCAACGCGAATTGATCGAGGTGGTACATCGGTCCGGCGAGGCGCTGCTGCATCTGCTTGGCGACATCCTCGACCTGTCGAAGATGGAAGCCCAGGCCATGCGCATCGAGGCGCATCCGTGCGAGATCACCACGGTTGTTGCTGACGTAGTCGCGCTGTTCCGCCCCGGTGCCGATGCCAAGGGCTTGGCCATCACCCTGGTGTGCGAGCCGTCAGGCACGCTGTGGCTGCAGGCCGATCAGCTGCGCCTGCGCCAGGTGATGGGCAACCTGATCGGCAACGCGGTCAAGTTCAGCGAGCGTGGTACGATCGCGGTCCGTGTGCAGGTGGAGGCGGCCGCTCCCGGCTTCCGCCATCTGCGCATCGCCGTGCAGGACAGCGGCATCGGCATCCCTGCGGATCGCCAGGGTGAGTTGTTCAAGCCATTCGTGCAGGTCGATTCCAGCTTGACCCGGCGCGCTGGCGGCACCGGCCTGGGCCTGGCGATCAGCCGCCAACTGGTCGAATTGATGGGCGGCACCATCACCCTGGTCAGTGAAGCGGGTGTCGGCAGCACCTTCACCGTTGAGGTGGATCTTGCGGAAGTGCAGCATCCGTCAGACCTGCAACCGACGGTCAAGCGCGCCCAGCGCCGCGGCCGGGTACTGGTCGCCGAAGGGCGCCGCACCCATCGCACCGTCACCAGCCTGCTGTTGCGTGGCCAGGGCATCGACGAGGTCGAAGTGGCCGAAGATGCCGCTGACGCAGTCTCCCAGGCGGTCTCGTCGCCATGCGCCCTGGTCCTGCTCGATCTCGATATTCCCGGCGGGGCTGCCCAGGTCCTCGCCGCGCTGCGTGCGGCCAGCCAGGTGAGTCGTCCGACCCCGGTCATCGCGGTGATCGCCGCCGGCACCGACCCGCCAGCCGGTTTCGATGGCAGCCTGGTCCGGCCGGTCACCGGCGAATCGCTGCGTCCGCTGCTCGACCGCTGGTGCCCTACGGCTTGAGCGCCAGGCGCACGCCGACGGTGGGGACGGCGAGCGTGGCAGGCAGGACGACGACGTTGGCCACCCGGCACTGCATGGTCGGCGAATCCCACGCTCCGCCGCGCGCCTCATAGCCGCTGCCGTTGCGCACTGTCTCCCAGACGTTGCCGTGCATATCGAAGAGGCCCAACGGGTTGGGCAGCAGGCTGCCGACGGTGGCAGCTGCGCTGGGCGCGGTGCCGCTGCGCGGATGGTGCACCGCGTAGGTGCCGGCGGCGGTTTCCGCCAGTCCGTCCCCCCAGGAGAACAAGGACTGCCGACCGCCGCTGCAGCCGACCGCCCATAATCCGGCGTCCGGCAGGTCCAGGCGCAGGCGCGACAGCTGCACTCCGGCGATGGTGTCGGCGATC
>JFJP01040463.1_pt1 | contig 11187 bp, 10 predicted proteins | sample 431651 | NCBI WGS metagenome assembly JFJP01 (sample SAMN02602958, study PRJNA72255) | Microbial mat metagenome, whole genome shotgun sequencing project. | biome: fresh water; feature: sink hole; material: water; isolation source: purple microbial (photo- and chemosynthetic) mats found in... | reverse complement strand
CTGCTGCTGCTGCTGCTGCTGCTGCTGCTGCTGCTGCTGCTGCTGCTGCTGCTGCTGCTGCTGCTGCTGCTGCTGCTGCTGCTGCTGCTGCCACTGCTGCTGCTGCTGCTGTAGTAGTGAGTGATAAAGTAAGGTGACAAATATGAAAGATATCACAATATAGATTGATGCCTGCCATCATCTCTGTTGTGTAAAAATTGACCATGAATGTGGGTGGATTGGAGAATGTTCTTGTGTGATCTTAGGAGCAATAATATGGTGATAATATGGCAAACAAATTTAAAAAGCTAGGAGCTTCAGCTACTGTAAAACATGTTGATCTGTATACATGGATTATAGAAATCTCATTGATCAAAAAGTTGATTGTGAAATGGGTGTTGTACAAACTGGTACATGCATTTGTAAGCACCCACTCTACTCCCTTTTTTCAATGCTGGGGCGGGGGGGTGCTAAATTCTGTGTATGCATGCAAATCAACATGTTTATGGTAGTAGCATACTATAGATATGACAATATCTATTTTTTGTCACAAAATTGAAACATGTAAATGTTTTTTATGTGTGCATTGTCATTTTATGTGCCAAGCACTTCATAGCCTTTTCAATACTTTTTTCAAATGGAATGGCACACAATCCCAGAAATGTGGTTTTTCTGAACCTGCAGCATGTCAGCATTATTGCTTATGATACTGGATGCTTAAATGTGCAGCACCTTGACCATTCTCTTCTAAAAAGCACACACATACACATGCACCAATTAATGCACTCAGCATCTTTTGTACAGGCAGTAAGGGCCACAATGGAACAATGTTGAATTGCACATGTTTTTGAGATGATGAGTTGCCAAAAAAGTACTCCATACACAACAAGACTCACTGAGAACCACATCATTTGCATTTTCATAGTAATGTAAAATAGCATTGACTAAGAACTACTCTGGAGTATTGTGCTAATCCATGAGATCAAATATGTATAATAATAGTGACAGTGAGCAGTGAGCATTCATAGTAAATCATTCTGTAAAAAAGATGGCATACACTCTATTTTCTCATGAATGAATCCATGTAGGTGGGTATATCACATTGTCTTGGAGTTCCTCCATCTGCTAACTACAAACAAAATATGCCAGCAATCATGATGCATGATTCAAAAATAGCTGTGCCTCATTGTCATCATCACATGTAGTTAGAATTCTAATCTTGTAAAGGCCATCAATACTGTCACCCCATTCTTCAGATCTTTTGCTTCTTGTGCCATGGACTTGTTGTCATCTGCATTTTTGCAAGTGTTGTCAGTATTATCCACCAAGCTGACTACCACATAACACACACTAGCAGCAATAGGAACCACAAAAATACTGCATTGTCTGAAGGAAAAGTATGCTATAAAAGTTTCTCCCATAATATTAACAACAACAATCAGTGGTTGGGCTGCACAGTAATGCTTCACACAACAAGCATATGACAAAAGAACATTATGGAAGTTGCAAGGAGAAATCTGCAGCCATCCAGTGTTTAAACAAATGATTACTCTATGACTATGCAGGTCTGATGCACATACCAATGGTGGTCTGTTTGAACAATGCCCAAAGTTGTTACAATAATAATCTTATAATCAATGAGTTATTTATATATTTTATCTCCCATAATTATATGCAAAATTGAACTTCATACCATAGAAAATGACTGTTCTGAGATGCTATCATGATGTGCAATCTGGCTGATAGTCCAATTTTGAATGAACTCTTTCCTGTGGGTTCACAGTTGCTTAATAGAAAAAATTCCAAAGACAAATGTTGAAAATTTTTAAATGCAATTCAATATACTAGTATGCAGCATCAAGGCATCTTTGTTTCTTTGCTTTTTGTTGCAGCATTTTATTGTTCTTGACAACAATGTCATTGTTCATGTTAAAGAGGTTATGCTGTTCCTAGATAATGGTTATCATGACCATAAAACATGCAACACTTGAGCTATATCATTTCCATTTGTTCTTAATTTCCACACTTGTCCCATGGTAACCAGGAAGGGAGAATTTGTACAGAAATACATATGATGAGGTATTCCTCTGGTAGGTGACTTAAGTCCTTTTTTCTGAACATAGAATATCAAAGGTCAAACATTAACAAATATGCTTGCCACATTTTCAATTGATTATTAATATTATCCATAGAATGAATTTGCTGTATTAATCAATTCTTAGGCAGCTAGCAGGGTACTGGTCCTGACCAGAACTTTGAGGACATATCTTTTTTGTCATATCTAAAGGCCAACAGCAAGAATGCCCAGCTAGCGATTCCTTGCAACTCTGGATATTATTTGCTTATAGCAAGATTTAATCTTGTCTGTTTACATTTAGATGATGCATACTGTCAAATGATAGTTGCTATCCCAATATTTTCTTGATTTAGAGATGAAATATGATAATCATAAATGTATAAGCTCTAATCTATGGAAAGTCCTCCTACACAAGTCATGGGTCCTTAAACATTTAACTTAAGCTAGCCCCAGTGCCATCATGGCTCCTAGGATTGTTCCCATGGGCTGCATAACATAACACAAACCAATGCTTTGTTGAAATATCAGTGATGACTTTTAGCAGTCTATGTGGTTGGTACCAGTAACAACAGGTAGATACATGACTAATGGCATGCAGTTGCTGTCAAAGTTCAAGTTTGGAATAGGTCCATTCAATCTCAGCCTTTTGCCAATAAAAAGGCAGGCATGGACAAAAAAATTATGGTCATTGAGTTCTTGTTGTACATACTATGCAGAATGGAAAAACAATCCATTCTGCCTTCTGGCTCCATACTAAATTGCAAGCTTTGGATGCATGTATGGCATATATTTATGTTACATATCATAAATGGAATAATTCTTTGACTAAACTAAGCAGCACATTTTTACTTACACTTGCAGCATTGCTTCACATCTTAGTTACACCTTCCAGTCTGGAATTCCATTTTCCAGTGGGGAAATTACATTTTCCAGAGATTTTCAACTGGAATCAAATACGGTGGAATGTTTATCGAGCAGAAACAGTCCATCCACTAGTGCATTTTTTTTCTGAAATTACTTCTGATTTTGTGGAAGTGGTAGATATGTCTACATGATGTCTACATATTAATTGATAGAAAGCAAATATAAATGCAAAATCAAATCTTACTACTAGACTTATTTACTAAAAATGCAGAAATACTCCATCCGGGTAAGTCTTTGCAGCTGAGTGGTAGTAGGAGCATAGGACATCCTATCATACCAGAGTAGCTGCCTGTCATCATCTCATCATTATTGTCAATGTTGCATGGTGGTTGTTGTTTGTCATCATCATCATTGTCCTCCTCCTCCTCCTCCTCCTCCTTGTGTCATTTTTGTTTTGTCATCCTTTTCCTTCTCATCATGCTTTTTCTTCTCATCATCCTTGTCTTTCTGGTTGTCATTGTCATCTTCCTTGTCCTCGTCCTTGTCCTCTCCTCCTCCTCATCTTCCTCCACCTTGTCCTCCTCCATTGTCCTCATCCTCTTCCTCATCCGCCTTGTCCTTGTGGTCATTGTCATCCTTTGTTGTTGCTGTGGTTGTCTTGGTTTGATTGTTGTTTTGTTGTTGTCGATTTTTATAGTGGTTGTTGTTTGTTGTTGTCCTTGTTGTTGCCATTGTCATCATTGCTTATGTTGTCTCAAGTGTAATTGCTGAGACTTGTTGCATGATAGGTTGATTGTTTTATTTTCATTTGCAGAGACTCACCACCCAAAAGGCCATCAATTTATTTCTTGCTTGGGGCCACAAATGGTGCACAGGTTGATTTTTCTTTTGTTTTTCTGTGCTTGGGACCACAACAGGCTGGACAGGTTAATTTCTTTTGTTTTCCCAGCAGGCCACTGCTGTTTTTTGTTGCTTGCAGCCACAACAGGCCACAGAGGTTGATTGTTCTTTTTTGCCATTTTGCCACAGGTTGATTGTTCTTTTTTCTGCTTGCAGCCCCACAACAGGCCACACAGGTTGATTGTTCTTTTGGGTTTTTGCTTGCAGTCATGACAGCAAGGCTGCACAGGTTGATTGCTTTTTTGGTTTCCCCTTCTTTCTCACTTGTGGCTGCAACAGGCCACACATGTTGATTGTTCTTTTGATTTCCCATTTATGATTCACCTTTGATTGTTTTTTTCTTGCAGAGACTTGCTGCTCACAGGCTGTCATTCATTGTTTTCTGCTTGCGCCACAAAGCTTGATTGTGGTGTTGTTTTTGGGATCCCAACAGGCCACACAGGTTGATTGTTCTTTTTCCCCACCTTGCAGAGATTGTGGTTTTGTTCTTTTTCTGCCCATGGCCATGAGCACAGGTTGACTTTCCCCCTTTCACGGTGAGATTGTTTTCCCCCACTTGCATAGACCAACTACCTGACTCACATGTTGATTGTTTTTCCCCTTGTGGCACAGGCCATACAGGTTGATTGTTTTCCCAACAAGTGGCCATAGTTTTGTTTTTCTTGCTTGCGGCAGCGACATTCTGCACATGTTGATCATTGTTGTTTTTCCCACTTGTGGGGACTTGCTGCCATTGTTTTGTTTGTTTTTCTTGCTATTGCCACAAAGGTTGATTGTTTTGTTTCTTACATCTGAACAGGCCAAACAGGTTGATTGTTTGTTTCCCTGGCTTATGGATACAGGTTGGTTGTTTTGTTTTTTCTGCTTGTGGCCATGTGCACAGGTAAATAATTTTTTGCCTGCTTCCTGTGAGATTTTTTCTGGCACTTGTGGAGAGACTTGCCTCCCAACTCACAGGCTGATTTTCTCCTGTTGCAGCTTGACAGGCCACACAGGTTGATTGTTTTTTTGACAAGCTGCCATTATCTTGTTTTTCCTTGCTTGCGGCTGCAACAGGCTGCTCATGTTGATTGTTTTTTATATTGCAGGGACTTGCCACCATTATTTTATTTGTTTTTCTTGCTTGCGCCACAAAGTTTGATTGTCCTTTTGTTTTTTGCTCTGGACAGGCTGCACACATGCTTGTGGAAACGGGTTGAATTTTTTTCTGTTTGCAGCTGCACTTGCAAATTTTAAGTTGATTATTAATATAGAAATAAGAATATTTGATTATGCTGTTTATTACTTTGTTACTTCTTAGGGCCCTAGGCCCTAGATTTGCATAGAAATGTAGCCTGGGAGCCTGACCACAGACAGACAGAAAAGGTTTCTTTCTGGTCAACCTCAAATTTTGCATTCTGTTTTCTGGTCCCAAAAAAGAGTCCGTAATTTCCAAAATGGAAAATTCTGGTGAAAAAAGTAATTCCAATTCTGGCCAGAAATTCCAGTTGATTTTAGAACATACAGGAAAATGGAAGGGACAACTAAGCTTCACATATGAAGGACCACTGTCCTACTATGTCTACAGAGAAACATAATACTTTTCTTGCAAACTTGCATTGACCAGTAGGAATATCTTACAAATCTTCTACTAAAACTGTACATATTTGCACACTCTGATGTGGTGTTGTTGTTGCTGTTGATGTTGATACTGAGACATGGAGGCCTGTAGATCTCACATGCAGGGAGGTGATGTGGTGCATTTGTTCATCATAGAGGGTGATGCCAGGGGGCATCAGGTGTCATGTGTGTACAATAAATGGCAAAACATAGGTAGACCTTGTCACACAAATAGATCATTTCAGCAGTGTGGTTGCATTCAGAAGGTGGGAAGATAAGTTAATGTGCTGCATTGAAAAATGCCATAAATTTTTACACATTTTTTTGCAATATATTCTCTTGCTGCAAAATGTGTTGCTGTTGTTCCAGCAGGGCCTGTCATGAGGCCTTGAATTGTTTCTGTGGCCCTGAAGTGTGATCAGGAATGCTTGCCATGCATGTAGCAGTCTGTCAGGAATGGACTCAGCAACACCATTGCAGGGAGAAGGAAAGAATGCCAGGTATCTGATGGACACTGGTGTGCAGGAGATGAGTTTGGTCCAAGCCAGTTGGTACATTGGTTATAACAATATGGTTGGCCAATTCAGGAAGAGGCATTTCAGTTGCAATTGGCATAGTTGGAGTAGTTGGGGCTCTGTGGTGCATGTATGAGACTGTTGGCTGAACTTCACTTGGTCTTGGGGTTTATGGCCAGTGCAGGGGGTGTTCTGATTGTGGCTGGAACTGTTGCAGGTAAATGCCATACCCATTCTAATCAGGCAGGAGATTATTTCTTGTACTGCATAATTACCAAGTAGAATTTTTGTACCTGCATTGGGGTAATAAAATTGATGTTCAAAGTATTTCTCCTTGTTAGTATCCAACAGCAGAGGGTAAACTCCTATAACAGATATAGTACCAACTGATACAGCAGACATAGTACTAACATCTTCAATAGATATAACCATTCCAATCATCATTTCTCATTCAAAAGGTTGCAGATATATTTACTAGTGGCCAGTAGTCATGGTACAGCTATGTTTTTAGAATGTACTCCCTACCAGACCTGGTACTCTAATTTATCAGTTTAACAATTCACAATCTTGCAGACTAAAGAAGTTTCTCTCTTTTTGCATTGTAGAAAGATTGTTGAATGTGTAGTACAGCACTTTCTGACAATGAACAAACCCTTTTTGATTTGTTGCCTCCTGTTGTATATATGTCTTTGTGTTAAGAAAAAAATGAAAATTAATGGAAAAAGAATAATGCAGAACCAACAAGTTGTGGACTATTAAAAGCCACTTTTTGTGTTATAGAAACTATGTAGCATTTTGTACCACTTTTAGCCCAAAACGGGTCGAATCATTCCCATGGTGCAACTAGGACCTAAATATACTGATCCATTCAGAGGAACACAACTCTCTATCTTGTTTCTAAGTTGGTTTGAAAAGTGTGATACAAGAGAGCATACTCAAAATGCAGTACAAAACTCAATACATTTTTCTACAGTGCAAACAAGGGTACAAAGATAGTATTTCATTGCAATAAATTACACTACTACAACTGTAGTCTAACAATATAAAAATATCTTTGCAACTAGCTATTAACCAATTCTCATATTTCATGCTTGTTGTCTCTTATTTGATTATCATGTTTGATCTGTAAAATCATCTGCAACATGCAGAATATTAGCAGCATAGGGCCCTAGGATTGAGGTATGGGAACACTGGGGCTCTGCCTAGTTTGAGTGGGCACCTACCCATGACCTCTCTAGTAACAAAGGATGCACAACTTTAAATATAAAAGACTTGAATTTAAAGCATGCTACAATATTTCAGTATCTGCACATGGGTTATTCAATAAGCTTCTACAATAACAAAATTTGGGCATAACAAGCAAGACTTAGCCCTTGCCAAAGATGTATACCACCAGTGATGCACACTATGAATATCAATCCTTGGTGTGGGATCTTGGTGTTGACTTGCTTTGGCAAAGAAATTTCAGAAAATTTTGCAGAAGTTGTGAGCTGGTCCAGATTAGAGCCATATTTTATCCATGTGATTAGCACACAATTCTTACCTTCAAGCACTCTCAATTTTATCTGCTAGTAGAGGGCATAGTGTATTAACAATCCAAAGCTGTTATCAATCTGATTTGCAGGAATCTTGGTTGCTTATTGATTGAAGATGTACTTGAGAGGTTATTTGTGAGCATAGCTTTAGAATTCACAATGTTGCTGTCAGCTTGCTCCCACCACCAAAGACTGCCGCTCAGAGCATGGATGCCAATGTCTCCTATCACCCATTATTTCTAGTGTCCAACTAAACCTGGCTTGAAGAAGAATAAATTTTGTCATTCAAGCATTTCACTGTTGACAAATCCTATGCAAGTCATATCTCCTACATACAACTTGTCTGTGCTGTTTTTCTGCCATGGGACTATTGAAGAACTCTTTTAGTCAATCAAGAACATCAAGTCTGTCAGGGCCAAAACATCATTAACAGCCGAAGCTGGTATGCCTTGGTACACAGAGTTTTGTGGGGTAACTTAACTGTGTGGCAGTCATGCATGGAAATAGGACCATTTGTCTCAATTATGCCAGTGTGGGTCTAGGTTAACTGTTAACAGTGGTGCTTGTGATAACACTTAATTGAGTTTATCTGTTTTGTATGACTTACTTATACACATGCTTATCCCACATGCACTCCAGATTCTCATCAAATGCTGGTTCATGTGATGTATACTATATATCTACAACATTTGACATCTATAGAGCAAATAAATGTTTGAACTAAAAGAACCCAATCTCATTGGGTCCTTAGTCTGGACTGAATGAATGGTTTTTATAGTTCAAACCCCCCATTGGAATAATGTGGGCTTTCTCTTTTGGAAGAGGACCCATTCAGTGTGAAAGGGTCCACAGAGGATGAAAGAGGCCCCGCCAGGCTGGATGAAAAGACCAAACTTGGCTACAAAGACAGCAGAGAAACCTTTTGTTTGAAAAACTTAAGCTTTAAATTCTTTTTAGAAAAAGAAAAAGAAAAGCAAGAAACTGATGTTTGTGCTTCTGGAAGCAGACTTTGCAAAATTATTGTCTGCAGCAGCAATCAGCCTTGATCAAAGACCACAGGAGGCTGTGATTAAACAATGCATGGCTACTTTCATGAATATGAGTGTTATGCCTGCTAACTTTATGATCCTCTTTTGAAGACATCAAGGAGAAGAAAAATTAGCTTTTGAATCAAATGACACTGTGCAAGTCAAACAAAAATACAATGCAAGAAAGTCACTCACATTATATTTTTCTTTATAAAATGATTTTCAAGGCCACAATCAACCACATATGCTCTGCTTTTTTGATCCTCAACATAATGATGCAGAAAGAATGGCAAAGAAACAAATGCATTTGGCTGAGTTCCCATTTTTCAAGTGGAGAAAATATGAAAATCAACAATAAAATGTATCTTCAGACTTTAAAGGTCTGGAGTTTCATGAAGACAGAAGAATAAAGATACTGCTGAGTTCTTGTGTTTAATAAATGGGTATGACAAAGAAAGGGATAGGGATAAGTGAGAGAAATGACTTATTGCAAATTGCAAATTTACAGTGTAGCACCTACCCATCATCATTTTGACTTTTTGCAATCTGACAACACTAGTTGTTTCTTCTACAACTACAATTTTTCTCTGTTGTCCCCATATTATTTTCCATTTTTTCTTTGCTAGGAAGAACATTATGGATAAGAATGTATGGTGTGTATCTAGTTAATTCCTTAATGATGGCGATGTTAACAAGGAAAGACAATGAGACTTGATAAATAATGATGACTTTTTATCATGTCTTGTCTAGAAGTAACAATACAGCTATCTATTCTGACACTACACCTAATGGTCTAGCTTGTTATTGCAATAAATCTTGCAGCATAAACCATTACTTTTGTATAAATGTTGTTTTCATTGAAAGCAGTCATTTTCAACTGACATCAGAATGAGAAAAGATTGCTAAAAAGATTCTTTCTTGTATCAAAGCATCAATGATTCAACATAGTATATTAATCAGAATCAAATATGTTACATTATATAATATATGGCTGGGTGTTGGTAGTCCTGAAATATGTAGTAATAGTCATCTAGGTGTAAGTCACTTTTGGTTCTATTTTGACATCATAAAGCAACTATCTTCAAGGCATCAGTGTCCCTGGCAATGAAGCAAGTGAATTGTGATTTTTTATAATGGATGGATATATTGAATAACTATGATCTTACCAGGAACATTGAAACAGACAAATTTCATGGATAGTTACCTTCACCTGTTCTACTCAATAATAGCTGTTTGCTGCCAAAATCTACTTTCAAAGAACAAGTGTCATGATGACAATTAAGAAAGAAATCAAATCATCCATTGCTTGCTAGTTTTAATGACCAAAGTATTAATAGCTTCTTTGATCCCGGTGAAAAATTATTTCTAACCCTGCTTATAGCTCTGTCAATGCTCCCATATCATAGGGTGATATATTTTAAAATTCATTAGATTCCACTGCATGATTGACTTTGTTGTGGGCTTGAGTCTATGATGGTTCCTGGTGATTATTACCATCTCTGGACATGGTCATTTCCAATTAGTAGCAGGCATCTTATAGACCTTTGGTTGCCTTGCAGCTGTCTTTTTATGGTTTGTGATGTGATGTGATGCAGCTGGCAGAACTTGCCATCATCATTGCTCTGATGAATTTTATTACCTCATCCATCCTGCATCATGTAGAGGACTTGGTAGTCTCCATGTGGTGATTACTGCTTGGGTCCATTTGAGAGCTTCTTATCTTCATCATGACAGGCATTTGGAGTGAGTACCCTTGGCCAATTCAAGTCTCTTGCAGAATGTGATGATAATCTGTTAAGTGTGGTGTGCTCTGTAGGGTCAAAGCCATGAAGATCACAGTTTTCTGATACATGGTTGGCACAGCAAACTCCAGTACTATGTCCAGGAGCTTGTCCTTCTTGGGTCAAGGCCTGATTTGGTGCAAATCATGGAGGGAATTCATTAAGCAAATGTTCACTTCTGCCAGTTGCATCATAAAATCCCCAATCATCATGTCCATCTATAGGACACAAAACTACTGAATGAGTTGGAATCTTACATTGTCACTCACTCAGCTGAAAAACACTCACTCAGTCAGCCAAGTCCCATATAAAACAAGCTGGCTAAAATTTGTTGAACACTAAATATGTAGGGATATCATTCTTAATGTCAAAAGCATTACTGCATATACACTGGGATTAAATAAAAAAGGGAGCCAACTCATTGAAAAAAGGCCTCAATCTTTACAAAAAGGTCTGTGTTTAAGCTGTCAGCCCCTTTTTCAGTAAGTTGGTTCCTTTTCCTCTCATGTAGGCAAACTTTACATGAAGTGTCCTTCTCATAAGTAATTGGTGACCCTTACTTGTTTACCTAGTTTCATTTGAAAAATGTCTAAACTCAATGAGTTAGGCCTCACTCTGGCTCATGTAAGCAGACCCCCACTCAAGAATGAGTGTGTTTTGTCACAGATTTATCTTAAATCACAGCTCAAGAAGGGTACAAGCTCAATGAGTGAAGCTGGACTTCTCATTCAGAGGGGACACCACTCATTGAAACACCCCTTTTTGGTTAGGAAGAACACTATGTAAAGTAATATTTTAAAAGAGTTGTGTACATTTGTATGACACATGGCTTTTGGTGCACAACAAATATCAAGCACCCATAGACAACAGTCCCCAAGATTCTGCTTAGTTGCAACTCAACACTTGGTA
>JFJP01032469.1_pt1 | contig 11187 bp, 9 predicted proteins | sample 431651 | NCBI WGS metagenome assembly JFJP01 (sample SAMN02602958, study PRJNA72255) | Microbial mat metagenome, whole genome shotgun sequencing project. | biome: fresh water; feature: sink hole; material: water; isolation source: purple microbial (photo- and chemosynthetic) mats found in... | reverse complement strand
AATTATGTAGATTAGGAAAATTAAGGTTCAGACCGTCTGATCCAGATAAAATTATTCTACTTTCTCAGAAGTTGCTGCATGGGCATCCGCCGCCGCCAACGCACTCAAATTCACCACACCGCGCGTCGTCACTGTCCGCGTCAAAATGTGCACCGGTTTACGCATTCCCAACAAAATGGGACCGACCACCACACCATTTGCCAACGCCCGCAACGCATTGTAAGTAATATTTGCTGCGTCCAAATTCGGCATGACCAATAAGTTTGCTTCACCTTTTAAATACGATTTGGGATATAAACGGTGGCGAATATCCTCAATCAACGCAGAGTCCGCCTGCATTTCCCCATCGCATTCCAAATCTGGCATTTTACTGCGCACAATCTGCAAAGCTTCCCGTAATTTTATCGCTGAAGGGGTGTCCATACTGCCAAAATTTGAATGAGACACCAACGCTACTTTCGGCATAATTCCAAAGCGCATCAATTCCTTAGCCGCCATCATCGCTATTTCTGCCAATTGTGCTGCGCTGGGATCATAATTGACATTGGTATCGGCGATACAATACGTGCCCTTGTCCAAAATCAACATCTGCATTGCCGCAGCGCACGAGACATCTTCACGTAATCCAATCACATTAGTGATATGCCGTAGATGACGATGTAAAATATTGACGGGACCGGCAATCAACGCATCTGCATCGCCGCGCCGCAACAATAATGAAGCCATTACTGTGGTATTGGTGCGCACAATCACATCGGCTTCTGCGGGCCACACGCCGCGCCGTCCCATAATATCGTGATATTCTTCAGCGAGTTGTGCATGATGAGAGTAGTTCTGTGGGTCGATCAACTCAAAATCCACATCTGGACGCATGTTTAAACGCAACTGTTTAATACTTTGGCTGATGATCTTGTGTCGTCCGATAATAATAGGGTGAATACACTTTTCATCAATCAGCACTTGCACCGCGCGCAAAATCCGTTTGTCCTCACCTTCGCAGTAAATAATCCGCTGAGGATGCTGTTTGGCGCGGGTGAATACGCCCTTCATCACGTTGGCAGAATTAAACATGTACTGCGATAACCGCTCAACATAGGCAGGAAAATCAGTGATAATTTTAGTTGCCACACCACTGCGCATTGCAGCCCGTGCCACCGCTGGGGCAATAATGGTGATCAAGCGAGGATCAAAAGGTTTCGGAATGATGTAATCTGGTCCAAATGCCAACACTTGCCCGCCATACGCATGATCCAACACATCCGCAGCCTCCGCCGAAGCGAAATTAGTTTTAGTATTTGTCACCAAGTTCGCAATAGCATAGACACACGCCAATTTCATCTCTTTATTAATCTGAGTCGCCCCAACATCCAACGCACCGCGAAAAATGAAAGGAAAGCACAGTACATTATTGACTTGATTCGGATAATCAGAACGCCCAGTGGCAATAATCGCTTCCGGACGGACTCGACGCACTTCTTCCGGCAAAATTTCTGGAGTAGGATTGGCAAGAGCTAAAACGAGGGGACGTTCAACCATTTTCGCCACCATGTCCGCAGTCAACACGCCACCGACCGATAGACCAAGAAAAACATCTGCCCCTTCAATCACTTCTGCCAAAGTTCGTTTATCCGTTTCGATGGCATATTGCGCCTTGAACGGATCCATGTGTTCGGTGCGTCCCTTGTAAACCACGCCCGCGAGATCGGTAACAATGATGTTTTCCTTACGAATCCCTAATTCTACCAGCAATCCCAAACATGCCAATGCCGCCGCGCCAGAACCAGACGTGACTAATTTGACCTTGTGCATATCCTTTTCCAACAAACGCAAGCCATTAAGCACCGCCGCGCTGACACAAATCGCTGTGCCATGTTGGTCGTCATGAAACACTGGGATTTTCATGCGTTCCTTCAATTTGGACTCGACATGAAAGCATTCCGGTGCGCGGATATCTTCTAAGTTAATCGCCCCAAAGGTAGGTTCCAACCCAGCGATGATATCGACCAACTTATCGGCATTTCTTTCATTAATTTCAATATCAAACACGTCGATGCCAGCAAATTTCTTAAATAAAACCGCCTTGCCTTCCATCACTGGTTTTGCAGCCAGCGCGCCGATAGCCCCCAAACCTAACACCGCGCTGCCATTGGTAATCACGCCGACTAAGTTACCTCGTGCAGTTAAATTAGACACTTCGCGCGGATCACGGACAATCTCACGACAGGCAGCCGCGACTCCAGGAGAATAGGCAAGGGTCAGATCATGTTGATTTGCCAATGGTTTAGTGGCTTGAATCGCAAGTTTACCGGGTTGAGGAAATCGGTGATACGCGAGTGCATCTTCGCTTAAATCGTCAGACATGAGAGAATCCTTGAGACTGATATTTTGAGAAATGAATAATCTTTTGATATGATTGCGATAAGTTGTCGAAAGTGTTACTTTAACAATTTATTCGATTGATTAATTAGGAGTTATACATTATATGGTTCATTTGTCAACTGCTGTACCACCCCACTCAACATCCCCTAATTCTCACTAATTACTATTCTCAATGGTTTCTCTGACATCACTTAATTTGCTAATTAAATTGGCAGAGGCTTGGCTAAAACGACTGCCTAACTTGAGCTGTTCTGAAGCCTGATAGTGGTGTCGCTGTAAAGCCAATTCCAGCACATTGGCAGCTTCCTCATGAAAGCGTTGGTGTAATTCAACCACTTCTGAGTAATTAGGTAGAGACCTTCCGGCTGAGGAATGAAGCCATCTGCCAAAAGCGCAGTGATGAACGTCTCTGGCATGAGCCACACTAAGTTCACATTCACCGCTTTCTATGGCTTTCTTCAGTAAAAATTTCCAGTGACTGTGATTGTGTACAACTTCGCCAAAATCTATCTGTGATCTCATCTGTTCAATCCTAATATTTAGGCGAGATGTAATTGTTCTGGAACTCACTCCAGTATTGCAGTCAGTCAGGTTAAACCACGCGGATTATTAGAACGTTAGCAAAAGATTTCCAATCAACCAAAAAACTTAATCTTACCGAGACTAACGATAATCCATCTGAGGCTTATCAATGCTGAAAGGGAATTTAGATCATATCATTTATGACATCTGTTGAGCAAGAATGTCTTTAGTGCTTTTCTCTTTGATGGGTATTGAGAAGCGATTAAGCATACATCATCAATTTGACTGCTATAACTGGTAAGATTAAACAGCAGACCCAAATAAATCAATCGTCCTACTATGCGGTCAAACAAATTTCGACTGTTCGTTATCGCCATTCGATAAACTTGGTCATCAATTAACACGTCAAGAACAGTTTGACGATGTACCAAATACATTTTTAACTTGGTTTATTATCAGTTCTGATGGGCGGCGCGTGGACGGGCGTTTATGACACTTTTGTTAGATGATATTGATCAAACCACCTAGATGATATTGATCAAACCACCTAGATGATATTGATCGAACCACCTAGATGATATTGATCAAACCACTCTCAAAAATAGTTTGACGATGCACTGGGTTATAGAACAACACTTCCCACAGTTTTTCATAACGACTTATCAAAATTAATACGTTATAATTATTCTGCTGATCTTCTAACTGATTGGTATTAGAATACGACTTTAGAACCATGTAAACTGTTGATAGAAAGACAAGGAAAGCATCCATGACAAGTTTTAATAATCTACGAATCGGCACCCGGCTACTGATTTCGATGACCGTGCTGGTTATACTATTGGTGGTGGCTATTTCTAGCATCATTACTTATGAAGTCCAACGAACCCTCCGCAACACTGCCAAAACCATTCTTCAAGAATCCGCTTATCACTATGCCTATGTAGTCAAATCGGAGCTGGAAGTTGCCCTTGATGAAGCTCGCGCCCTTGCCAATACCATTGAAGCGCAGATACTTTCTGACGAAGATGTGAAAGTGTCCTATCGAGAACTGAATGGCGTGCTAAAACATTTTTTGGAAAAGCGTCCGACATTCTTCGGAATTAAGTTGGCTTTTGAACCAAATAGTTCGGAAGACAAGAGTGAGAATACCACTGAGGAAGCCGGCTATAACAGTAGTAAACAATTTGCTCCCTACTGGATTCGGACAGATAATAAGCTCCATTCCCATCCATCGAGCAATTATGAATCTGCCTCATGGTATCAATTGCCGCAGAAGAACCTGCGAGAAACGATTCTCGATCCTTTCCCTTACATCACTTCCATTGGGGAACATCTCACATTAGTTACAGTGGCAGTACCATTGTTTGGGCAAAAGAATCAGTTCATTGGGACATTAGCCATTGATCTGTCGATTAAGCATTTGCAAGATATGTTGCGTAGTGTGGAAAGGAAGCACTTCAAAACTGCTTTTGCAACCTTCTATGCCAGTAATGGTAACACCATCGCCAGTGGGATTGAAACTATTATTGGTAAAAATGTTCGGGATACGACCACGGATCAAGACTTCATTAATAAGGTACTTGGTAATGATAATTTCTTCGTAGAGAGATTTTCCGAGATACTTAAAAAGCAAGTCCTTAGTTATGGCGCGCAGTTAGAAATTGGTAAGACTAAAACGTTTTGGGCGGTAGTGATGAATGTACCTGTGGATGAGTTGGCGGCGGAACTGTATGCCCTGCTGCTATTTATTGCGATATCTGGGGTGATAGCGATACTCATTGCCATGATTGTGATTTATTTCCTCTCCAGAAATCTGTCCAAACCGCTTAATCAATTGGTGCTTCATGCCCAAGCGATTGCTGCGGGGAATTTGCAGAATACTATTCATTACCGTTGGCATGATGAGATTGGACAACTGTTTGCTGCGTTTTCCACCATGCAGACCCAACTGTCTGACCGTATTGCTGAAAATAAATTGATTATGGATAAAGCCCTGCGTATCAATCAAGCGTTAGACAATACTGCGACTGGGGTACTCATTATTGATAAAGACTTTAAAATCATTTATCTCAATAGGTCTGGAACGCACCTATTTACTGACAGCGAGGCTGAAATTCGCAGAATGTTGCCGCATTTCGATGCTGACCGGTTATTGGGCGCGCAGATTGACGTGTTGCATCCGAATCCAAGTGAACACCGGCGATTATTGCAGAGTTTGACCACCACTGATCATGAGCGGATGGTGTGGGGTAATTTATCCATTGATGTGAATATCACGCCAATTATCAATCACGGCGAGCATTTGGGTTGGATTAAAGAGTTTACTAATCGCAGTGCTGAAGTGGCTATCGAACGGGAAGTCAATGAGGTGATGCACGCGGCATTGCAAGGCGACTTTGGCAAGCGGATTGTACTGACCGATAAGGAAGGATTTTTCAAAGTATTGGGTGGTTCCTTGAATCAAACCTTGGAATATCAACAACGGATGATTGATGAATTGATGCACGTCTTCGCGGCGATATCGAAAGGTGATTTAACCCAAACTGTGACGAGCAAATATTCGGGCTCATTGGAAAGATTGAAGAACGCCATTCAGCAAGCCACCAATGCCGCGCAACAGGGGGATTTCACTAAACGGATTGATTTGAGTGACAAGTTGGGCTTCTCTCGTGATTTGAGCGAATCGTTGAATCAGACTTTAGAATATAACCAACGCATGATTGATGAGTTGATGAGTGTGTTCGCGGCGGTATCGAAGTTGCCAATGGTGATCTGACCCAAACCATTACCAGTAATTACGCTGGCTCGTTGGAACAGTTGAAAAACGATGTCAATACGACCATTAGTAAACTAACCACAGTGGTCGCTTCAATTCAGCAAACGGTGGATACTGTCAACGATGCGATTGAAGAAATTAACAAAGGTAACATTAATTTAAGCCAACGTACTGAGGAACAAGCCGCGTCATTGGAACAAACTGCTGCCAGTATGGAACAGATGACCGGAACCGTGCGCCAAAGTGCCGATAATGCTGAACGCGCCACACAATTGGCAGTCAGTGCGAAAGAGCGCGCGCAACAAGGTGGTAAGGTGGTCAATTCAGCCGTTGCCGCGATGACAGAAATTAATAACAGTAGTCGCAAAGTTGCAGACATTATTGGCGTGATTGATGAGATTGCCTTTCAAACCAATTTACTTGCACTCAATGCCGCAGTCGAAGCAGCACGGGCGGGAGAACAAGGGCGCGGTTTTGCCGTCGTTGCGACAGAGGTGAGAAATTTAGCCCAACGCAGTGCTGCGGCTGCCAAAGAAATTAAACGGTTGATTCAAGACAGTGTGGGCAAAATTATCGAAGGTACGCACTTGGTCAATGAGTCTGGCACTACATTGGAAGAAATTGTGACCTCGGTGATCAAGGTCAGCGATATTATTTTAGAAATCGCCGCGGCGGGCAAGGAACAATCGGCGGGTATTACTCAAGTGAATCGGGCGGTGGACCAGATGGAAAGCATGACGCAACAGAATTCAGCACTGGTTGAAGAGGGTACCGCTGCCAGTGAGTCGATGCGTGAACAAGCTGAGAATCTGAAAGAGTTGGTCAAATTCTTCAAAACGGGTATTTCATTTGAAGCTCGCCCCTCGTTGCGACGCAAAGCCAAACCTGCTGCCAATAAATCTTCAAGCAAGCAGGGAGCGAAAACGCTGGCTGCTTCCTTGCATCGAGTGAAGTCGGGCGAAAAGCTTGAGGGAGAGGAATGGGAAGAGTTTTGATCGGTGGATGTCATTTAACTTTTGCGACAGATTGTATCAATACTTCGGACAGTTTTTCATAACGACTTATCAAAACCAATTATCAAAACCAATTATTAAAACCAATAAGTTATAATTATTTTGCTAATTCGCTCACTGATTGATATTAAGCTATCATTTTAAAACTGTCCGAACTGTTGCTATATTAAATCAATTAGTTAGTATTGTGCAATCACACTCCCCGTCCTAAGCAATGTTCCCATTTGTTCACCACGGCACAAAACAGTTCCGCAGTACGTTCCGCATCGTAAATCGCTGAATGGGCTTGATTCGCATCCCATGGAATTCCTGCTGCCTTCACCGCCCGCGCCAACACCGTTTGCCCAAAAGTCACCCCCGCCAATGTCGCGGTGTCAAATGTGCTAAAGGGATGAAATGGATTACGTTTAGTCTTGGTGCGCTGAATTGCTGCATTGATAAAACTTAGGTCAAAGGCAGAATTATGTCCTACTAAAATAGCGCGAGTACAACTGTGATCACTCACGGCTTTGCGCACGGGATTAAAAACTTTTTGCAATGCATCCTTTTCGGGAATCGCAAAACGAAATGGATGATATGGGTCTATTCCATTAAATTGTAAAGCATTCGTATCCAAATTCGCCCCTTCAAATGGCTCAACATGACACGCGTGAGTTTCGTGACGGTGCCATAAACCATGCTCATCAGTGCGTAAAGTGACTGCGGCAATTTCTAACAAGGCATCACGAGTGGGATTAAAACCGGCGGTTTCCACATCAACAATGACAGGTAAAAAACCGCGGAAACGTTTAGAAATCGGAACGAACTCAAATCTGTCCATGCTTTTTGCCGCCAATATTTAGGATAAGTTGACTAAAAAAATGCTCTGCGTGGGGAATGACGCATTGTGAATAAATTGGCATATCATACAACTAATTACCGCAATATGTATAAAATCAGCATGACAGATGAATCCGTATTGGAGCAATGCAAGGTGTAACTGATTGAGAATAGATGAATTTTGCAGCGGGAGAAGTGAAAAACGGACGAAGAAGAATCTTGCTGGACATCATTGCAGTATTTACGATAATTAAATTTCATGACCGATTTTTTGAAAAGTTTTCAGTGTAACCTGTTGTCTGAACTAATTTTGCAAGCATTGCTCCAAGCCACTGTCCCGCGATAATTGATTAGTTCAGACTTTAAAAACTTTAATCTTCATTATCCAAAATCATTTGATACTTCGCTGCACTGATCAATTCATTCAAACCATTGTCATCTTTGTCCGGCTGCATTTTAAACAACCAGCCATCTCGATAAGGACTTTTATTGACTAATTCTGGCTCATCGACCAAGGCTTCATTGATTTTAATCACTTTACCATTGGCGGGACTGAAAATATCTGAAGCCGCCTTCACCGATTCTACCACCGCACATTCTGCCCCAACTTCCAATTCTTGCCCCACTTCTGGCAGCTCAACATAGACTAAATCCCCTAAAGCCTGTTGTGCATGGTCACTGATTCCGACCGTCACCGTTCCATCTGCTTCTAGCCGCGCCCATTCGTGAGACTTGGCATATTTTAAATCATCAGGTACTTCGCTTTTCGTACTCATGGTTGTATAATCCTTGTAAAAAAACAGTTCAAGAAACTTGTAGTCGTGATCAGCTATCAATGATTCAGTGGCGGTCAAATCTGTCCGTTAGAATTTGAATATTCTCACAAATTTGGCATTACCTCTGAGAGTTTCGGTTGTGAAGCGTTACGATAACAGGACGTAACACCTACAAAGATGTACATTTTTGCTCATTATACCAGTGTTGTGTCCAGTTTTTCACTCGAAGACATTTATCGTTGAATAGCGGTTATTTTTCAAATAGATAGTTAAATAGCACTAGAGAAAATCTTAAAGTGCAGGCAGTTTTTTATAATTATCTTTGAAATCAATAAATTAAAAATCTTGAGCTGAATAAAATCGAAAAAATTGTATCATGCAAACTCCCATCGGTGCCAATAATTTTTAAATTAAATCAATAAGCTATTTCATCAAACTGAATTTCGCCATGTTTATGCACTTCTACACTGACTTGATTTGGTAAACACGCGGTAAAATCACCACTGTTATGCAGCCATCCCGCGTGAATACACTGTTTGCCCTTGCAGGGTGACGCAATTACCCGAATTTTTCCCTGCTCAATTTGCAACACATTTTCCCCCAATGTGCCACGTACTTTCACGATATGCGGATGATCTAATTCAATTTTTAACGGTGCATCATGACTCACCATCACCAGTGCATAATCTGCGTGTTCCGCATTATCTCGCCAATAATAGGAATAAAGCACCCACAAAGTGAGCAACGCACCCACAATAATTACACCATCGGCAACAGTGACTTGAATTTTATTCATCCGCGCCCCAACGTGGTAATAAGTTGTGCGGAATATCCAATTGATCCAAAATGCGGGCAACGATGAAATCGACAAGTTGATCAATCTGTTGCGGTCGATAATAAAAACCGGGGCTGGCGGGCAAAATTACACAACCAAGACGAGCCAAACGCAGCATATTCTCTAAGTGGATGACTGATAACGGAGTTTCCCGAGTCACCAAGATTAACTTCCGCTGTTCCTTCAACATCACTTCTGCCGCCCGCTCAATCAAACTACGACTCAAGCCATTGGCAATCGCACTCAATGTCCCTCCGCTACACGGACAAACGACCATCGCGTGCACCTTGGCACTGCCACTGGCAGGCGGCGCAGTCCATTGATTTAACTCGAAAACTTGCAATTGTTGCGGTTGGGCGTGATAACGAGCGGTGAGCAAGACTTGAATCTGCAATGCTGCGGCAGGTAAGGTTAATTCCAATTCCGTTTCCAAAACTATCTTTGCTGGATTGGAAATCAACAAATAAACGGTGCGCTGGGCGGCAACCAATTGTTCTAACAGGCGCAAACTATAAATTGCCCCTGAAGCTCCAGTGATAGCCAAGGTAATTGCTGAGGTAGAATTCATTGTCAATTGCAGGGCGAAGATTGTTTGTCAGTCGGTGGTCGCGGAATACCAACGTCAATCATGGTTATTCCACCACGTTCCGCATCAACAGCATAGGGCGCGGGGTCTAAAATTGGCGGACGATTCTGAATAATATCAGCCAGTAACTGCGCCGATGCCAATCCCATCACCACGCCATTGCGAAAATGCCCGGTGTTAAAATACAACCCATTGATTTCACAAGATTTGCCAATATATGGAATGCCACTGGGTGAACCGGGGCGCAAGCCAACCCATTGTTTTGACACAGTATAATCTGCCAGACGCGGTATCAAACTGAGTGCAAAATACTTCAAATCTTGTGCCGCAGATGCAGTGGTGTACTTTTCAAAACCATTTTCCTCCACCGTGCTACCCACCAATAAACACCCATCTCGGCGTGGAATAATATAATGCCCATTCGCCAAAATAATCCGCGAAACTAAGCCCGGTTGCGTGGTAAACAAAATCATCTGACCGCGCACCGGTGCGATATGTGTCTGAATTCCAAGATTTTTGAGCAATGAACCGCTCCACGCTCCCGCGGTCACCACCACCCGCTCGGTCGCAAAAAACTCTTGAGCTGTGGCGACACCAGTAATTTGTTGCCCAATTTGCTTAATTTCCACCACCGGATGTTGTTCGAGCAAGGTAATATTCGCCGACAATTTGAGCGATTCCTGCAATGATTTCAATAATCTAGGATTACGCAGTTGCCCAATATACGGCATCCATAACGCTTCCGTGTGTTTTTGCTCGGTCAATTCCGGCTCATAAAAATGCAACGCATCAAAATCTATTTTTTCCAAATGCACTTGATGATTTTTTGCCCAATTATCAGCAAGTTGATGTTCATCAGTATCCAAAATTAACAAACCATTGCGCACATATTCTGGATCAAGCCGACTGGTTTCGTGCAAACCAAATTTCTGATAATGTTTCTGGCTATAACTCGCCAACGCAGTGACCGCCTCCGGATATCGCCACGGATACAACGGTGATAAAATTCCCCCGCCCGCCCAAGAAGATTCCCGCCCTATTTGCCCCGCTTCCAACAACGCGATGTGCATTCCCGTTTCGCGCAAAAACCAAGCAGTTAGTAACCCACTGATTCCACCACCAATAATTACACAGTCATAAACTTGCATCGCTGTTTACCAGAAAGTTTTTTGTTTTAACCAAGTTGCCCAAGTTTTCTCTAATTTTTGCAAATAGTTCGCCCGTTGATACGCATACCAACCGATCAACAAATGCCGTGCCGGGGCTTGAGGATGTAATCCTGCACGATTGAGTAGGGAATGTGCCACTGCCATATCATTTAAAATGCCCAATTCAGTTTGCAACTTTGCCAGAAGTTTGAGATAATCTTCAGTATTTTTAGATGGATACAGCGAGATAAAAAACCGTGCCGCATAGCTTAATTTCTTAATTTCAATTCGCACCGCATGACGCTGCTTTTCGCTCAGTTTTAGCAACTTTTC
>JFJP01002343.1_pt1 | contig 11187 bp, 9 predicted proteins | sample 431651 | NCBI WGS metagenome assembly JFJP01 (sample SAMN02602958, study PRJNA72255) | Microbial mat metagenome, whole genome shotgun sequencing project. | biome: fresh water; feature: sink hole; material: water; isolation source: purple microbial (photo- and chemosynthetic) mats found in... | reverse complement strand
AAGTGCTTTCTGAGCTGGAATGGCAATCTCTCCCCGCGCTGCCTCGCCAGGATTTTTTCCGCTCGCCGCTCATAGTAGCGAAGCGCCGCCAGGACCGGCAGGACCTCCAGGACCAGTGCCTCCAGCGTTGGTTTCCCCGTGGCTTCTGAAATCTGCCGTGCGATGTCATCCCGATGCTCGACGATGTGCCGCTTGAGATTGGCCAATGCCTGAAGCCGCTCGCGGACGGTGACTTGGCGATTCGACTCCGCCGCCTGTCGCGCACGCTGGTACATCGGCTCGATTCCCTCCGCATCCGATTGCAGAGGTGCTGTCGTGTCACCCGGGTGCTCTTCCGGACAGGTTCGCGCAGGCCGGGTGATGGTTGATTTTTCGGATCGGCGGTGGGGAGTTTCCGCACGAGGGGGCACCTCGGGTGTCCCGTCCGGCGAGGCGGAGTGAAACATCTGCCGCTGCCGCCTCGTCCCGCGTGCGGCGAGAAACACGAACATTTCCCGCATCATCCGTTTTGGCAGGAATTCCGCCCACCGCGTCATGAAGCCCCTGTGCCGGGGGACATTGTAGATGAGCGGTCTCTTTCCCGGCACGTCCCTGAGAATCCGCTCCGCCACCCGCTCCGCTGTGAGTGGGGGGGGGCCGCTGTAGGCCAACGATGCCTGAGGACCGTCGGCGTTGGGGAAATCAAACAGACCGGTATCGGTGCGGTCAGGGCATACCAAAGTCACGGCGACCTGGTGATGGACCAGTTCCAGGGCTGCGGACAGAGTGAATCCACGCACTCCATACTTCGCCCCGGAGTAAACCGACATTCCCGGACCCGGAGCCAATCCAAGCAACGAGGACACATTGATGATATGTCCTCCGCCCGCCGCCACCATCACGGAGGCGGCCGCGCGGGTGCCGTGGATCACTCCTTTCAAGTTCACATCGATCACTTCGTCGATGTCGGGCAACGGGGTTTCCTCCACCCAGGCCGCGCGCATGATCCCCGCGACATTGAACAGCAAATCGATCTCGCCCAGCTCCGTCCGGGCACGCGTGATTACCGCGTCCCATTCCTTGGAGGAGGTGACATCCAGATTGCCCACCCGGACCTGGGTCGCCGGCCAAACCCCGGTTAATCCCTCATCATTGATATCCGTGGCAAAAACGGTCGCCCCCTCCCTCACCAAGCCATGCACGAGGGCCTTCCCGATACCTCCCGCAGCACCAGTGACGAGCGCCACCTTCCCGCGCAGAGAAGGGTTTCTGGGATCCCTCATGGTGGGGCGGATGGCTTTCGAAATAGAAAGGAAAATACAGCCGGCCCGGCTCAGACCGGCTGCGGCTGTAACAGCGACGCAGCAGCCATGAACTCGCGCACCAGATGCTCCTGAATGCCCTTGGTGCGGTCCGCCTTCGGGCAAACCGCTCCACGAATCCCCACAATATCGGTGCCGATGGACGCGAGATCCGCGAGATGTTCTATTTGGACCGAGCCTGCCAAAGCGACCAGAAGCTTGTGCTCCTTCGCCAAGCTGACGAACTCCGCAAGTTCCTCCAACGTCAGCGCGTCAAAGAGACCCTTGCCATCCTTGATCAATGTATCGAGCATCACCGCATCGCAACCGCTATCGGCCGCCGCTTTAACCAGAGTCCGGTAGTCGAGGCCGCCGAACCGCTTGTAGTCGGCGTATCCTGCCGCGACGACGACGATATCATCGCTGACCATCCGCGTGGCTTTCAAAACCGCTTCCATGAGTTCACGGGCCTCCTCGTAATTTGCAATCTGCCAAAGCCCGGCTTTCAGGTAATTCGCCCCGCACGAGGCCGCACCAAAAGCGGCGAGGGCGGCGGTGCCCGGTTTGAATACGAGATCCCCGAGGGTCGCGCTGATCAACATGTCCCGCCCGCCGAACTCCCGCACCACATCCCGCAGGATCCACGGCATCTGGGCCCCCAACGAACCCTCCTTTGTATTCTTGATATCAAGAATGTCCGTGCCGGCCTGGTTGACGGTGTGCGCCTCTTCAACCGAAGTAGGACTGATAAGGACTTTCATCAAATATGACGACGGGAAAGTATGGTTCACTGGAGGCATGAATTCTGTTGTTTACTTGGACTTTATTGTTTGCCGACAGCCATGTGAAATCGCCATTCACTCAAGCATCTGACCATTAAAAACATCTGCTCCCGAGTCACCAAAGCGCCCGAGGGATGTCAACCACAATTCCAGACCACAAGCCGGCCTGGCCGGGGAAGTGCTTGACCGGGTCGGATTACGGGCCATAGCGTCCGCCACCCGCCGGACCATTTCCCTATGACACTTCCCTGTTCATCGTCTCCATCGCGCGGGTGCGTCTATCAAATTGAAGACCTCGCCAAGGATTACGATGGCGGTCGCATCCAGGCATTGCGATCGGTCAATTTAACGATCCATGAAGGGGATTTCGTGTCAATCCTGGGCAGGAGTGGATGCGGAAAATCCACGCTCCTCCAGATGCTCGGCACACTGGAGGAACCGAGTCGCGGATCATTCTCCTATCGCGGCAGCGCGGTTGACGGGAATTTCGACAGCTGCGCCTATCGCTCGCGTGACATCGGGTTCATCTTCCAGTCCTTTCACCTCCTTCCGACATTCACCGCCCTGGAAAACGTCCTGATGCCGATGCTCGCAACGCGGACGACCCAGCGGGAACGAATGGGACGGGCGACAGAGCTTCTCCACGCGGTAGGCTTGGGGGAGCGATTGAATCACATGCCCTCGAAGTTGTCCGGCGGCGAACGCCAGCGGGTCGCCATCGCGCGCAGCCTCGCGAACCAACCCAGGGTGTTGCTGGCGGATGAGCCGACTGGAAACCTCGACAGCGAGAGTGGGAACGACGTCATGGAGCTACTTTCGCGCATCCACCGGGAGCAGGGCCTGACGGTCCTGGTCGTGACGCACGACCCGGTCGTGGCGGCCTTCACCCGCCGGGAAATCCGCATGAAGGATGGAATGGTGGTTTCAGATACCGTGCGCGGGGGGAGCGGGCTATAGATTTCAGACATGACCCTTACGACAACAACCATGGCGCTCCGCGGTCTGCTGCGGCGACCGCTCCGGACATTTTTCACCGCCGCGGGGGTTGCGACCGGCATCGCCGCGATCATCGCAATCGTCGGCCTGTCATCCGGGATGGAAAAATCGTGGGCACGAGGGCTGAAGGCCCGCGGAACCGACGTCGTCGTGAGTGGAAAGGGCAGCGGTATCATGCCGGGCCTGATCGACATGAACCTCACGGGCCGCATCGCGGCCTATGCGGAATGTGAGCGCGCCACGGGCGTGTTGTGGCAGCAGCTTTCGATCGAGGACTCGTCGATGATAGTGGTGTCAGGCCGCGAGTGGAGTGGTTTCGGATGGAACAATCTCAAGGTCACCGGGGGACGGCTGCCGCAGAATGGTGAAGAGCAAGCGGTGGTCCTGGGCATCACGGCAGCGGAGATGTTAGGGAAGAAACCCGGGGACAAGATCCAGATCGAACTGGAGGAATTCACGGTGGTCGGAATCGTCGATGGTGGTGCGGTCGTGGAGAACGGAAGCATCACCCTCGCGTTGCCCTTGCTCCAAAAAGCCGTTGGCTACCCGGGAAAAATCAATTTCGTGAACGTCCAACTCAAACCGATGGTCACCGAGACCGCCGCGCGGGCGCTGTGCCGCCGGATCGAATCCGAAGTCCCGGGCTTGCGTGCCACCCTGGCCAGTGAAACGCTCGCCAGTAACAGGAGTTTCCGGATGATCCGCGCGGGGAGTTGGGCGACTTCGCTTTTGGCGATCACCGCCGGAATTTTCGGGGTTCTCAATACGATGTTGATGTCCGTGTTCGAGCGCACGCAGGAGCTCGGCCTGCTCTCGGCGCTCGGCTGGAGGCGCCGGCAAATCGTTTTCATGGTGATGGTCGAGTCCATCGCGTTGGCCTTGGCCGGCTACGTTTGTGGGGTGGTATCGGGGTTGGGAATGTTAACCGGCTTGGCGCGGAGCCCGATGCTGAAGGGTGTCCTTGAACCTTATGTCGGTCCGGAATTGTTGCTGACGTCGCTGGGAATCGCCTTGTTAGTAGGATTGGCCTGCGGTATCTACCCCGCATGGAAAGCAGCCAACACATCACCGGGCGTGGCCCTGCGGGCATGAAAGCCGCACCTGCCGTCCTTCGGCGGTGTTACCTGATGTTGACGATCGCCATGCTAACAACTCCAGCCTTGGCGCAGGAAAAGGCATTACAGGATGCGGACTGGATCGCCGGGCAGATGCGAACACAGACGGGCGGCGGATATTCCGCCCGCCTGCGGATGGAAATGCGGCCGGGCGCGGGAAAGCCGGTGGTCATGCAAATCCTGGTCAAGGGCGAGCGGAGTGACAAAACATTCAGCCTCCTTTGGCAAGTCATGTATCCGGGGAAAATGAAAGGTGCGGGAGTCCTCGTTCTCCGCCAGCAGGGAAAATTCATCGGCGGTGCGGCCTACCTGCCGGGAGGGCCGCTTGAAAAATTCGGCGCGGAAAACCTCAGCGGGCGGATCTTCGGATCGGACCTTTCCTTTGAGGACCTGGATCAGGAGTTCTGGAAGTGGGAAATCCAGAAGGATGGCGGCAGGACGACGCTCAACAATGTCGCCTGCGTCACGGTGGAATCCCGGCGCGGCAGTGAAAAATCCATCTACCAGAAGATTCGCAGTGTGATCGACCTGAACAAGATGGTCCCGCTGCGGATCGAGAAGTATGCGGCAGCCGGGAAACTGGTGCGCCTTATTGAAACACTGCATGTCGTCAAGCTGGACAGCGGTCGCTTCGTTGCGGATAAATTCCTCGTCAGCAGTCCCGGGGAGGGCACCTCCACATTGATCGAAGTGGTTGACGTGAAGAAAGCGTCGTACCCGGAGGCGCAATTCACCGCCGCCGCTCTCCTTGAACTGAAGATGCCTTGAATACGACTCCGATGACCACGTTAAGTATCATTAAACTGGGGGGCGCGGCGATTACCCGCGCGGACGGACCGGATGGATTGGACACCGGGGTGGCCATGCGGCTGGCGAGGGAACTCCACGAGTTGGAGGATACGCGGCTGATATTGATTCACGGCACCGGCGCGGTCGGCAAGCCACCGGCGATCGAGCACGGCTATGCGGACAAAGGCGTGCTGCCCCCCGCGACCGCAGCCCTCTCCTGTGAGATTCACCGCCGGATCCGCGGATTGAATCAACGCCTGGTGGAGGTCCTGCTTCAGGCCGGCATCCCCGCCTTGGGCATCGATCCAGCGCTGTTGATTTCCCCTGATTTCGAAGGCTTTCGCGGGGATGAGGCCCGCTCGTTCCTCGCGGATCTCGTCCGTCATGGTGTCGTTCCGGTCATCTACGGCGACATGGTGCCGCAGCCGAACGGCGACTTCCGGGTATTGTCCAGCGATGTGATCGCCTGCGTGTTAGCCAGGGAACTGAGGGCCGACCATCTGGTCTTCCTTTCCAATGTGAACGGAGTCCTCGAGTCGGCGGCACTCGGGGAAAAATCGCCGGTCATGGCAGAGATCCGCAATGAGGATCTTTCCAACCCCGGATTGTTCGGAGCGAGCGATGGCGAGGACGTCAGCGGGGGGATGGGAGCCAAGATGCGCATGGCGCTGGCGGCAAGTGCCCATTGTGGGAAATGTTGGCTTGGCAGCGGGCTCACACCGGGGGTTCTTCCGCAGTTCTTCCGCCACGGGATTATCACGGGAACGCTGATCAACGGGAAACAATGAGGGAACGCTTGCGGAGTTGGGCGGTCCTGATGCGCCTGGAATACGCGGTGCTTGGCACAGTCGCGATCATGGGCGGTCTCGCGGCGGCGGCGGGTTTCATCCCATGGCCGATGTTCGCCCTCCTCTATGTCATCAACTGCCTCATCGTGACGTTCGGTTTCATCCACAACGATCTGGCGGATGAAGCAATCGACCGCCGCGGCCGGGATATTGAGCAAAGGCCCCTCTTGTCCGGGAGGGTGTCCCGCCGGGAGGCCTGGCTGTTGGCATTCGCCTGCCTTGCGGCGGGAGTGGTATTGCATGTCGTCTTCATCCGCCGCGGGGATTCGTTCGCGGCCATGATGGGAGGCTATCTGTTCGCCGCGCTCTACAATTCCTTTGGCAAGCGGGTGTATGGTTCAGACCTCCTCTACGGCACGTCCGCCGCCTGTGTGGCGCTTTTCGGTTTTCTATCAATACGCGATCCAGCCGCGGAACCCCTGTATTCGGCACCGCTGGCCATCGCGTTCGCAGTCGCCACATTTGCCAACAACACTTTCCTCAACGCGATTCCCGGCGGGTTGAAAGACGTCGGGATGGACCGCAAGTCGGGAGTTAGAACCTTCGCGATCCTCAGCGGAGTGACCGCCGGAGAGTTCCTTGTCATCCCGGCCGCATTCCGGGCCGGAGCTTGGGCATTGCGGATTCTCGCGCTGGGTGCTTGCTGGTATCCGGTGGCGGCGGGGGTCGTCCTGCCGTCGCCCCCCCTGCTGCTCTGCATGGGCTTCGTGTCTATCGGGGCGACGAAGACGACCGCAGATTTGCTCCGGCTGAAAACCTGGGACCGCGAGCGGATCGGCAAGCTCGCGAGGCGCCAGGAGTTTGTGAGCAGGATCCTGTTCTTGTTCGTGATGGCGGCGCATGCGGACTGGCTGATATGCGCCATCGTCGTGGTGGCCCCGGTGTTATGCTACACGGTGGTGAGCCGGTTGGTCCACAAGGCGGCATTCCACAATCCACCGACGTTCTGATCAGATCTTCCTTGTCACCATGCAGTAGTCGGCGAATTCGTGAAAAAGTTGCCGGCTTGCCGGCGGAATGGACAGCTTGTCGATTTCCTCTTTGGTGAGGATGTTGAAGCGCTCGGCAAATGCCTCCGCCTTCGCCATGACGCCGTATTTGAGGATCAAATCATAAACAATCCGCTTCTTTTCCTCATCCTCGGTCCGCTCGTTGATGATCTCCTCGGCGCGGGCACGATCCTCCGGCGAGGCATTCTGGAGAACCTCGTTGATGAGCATGGTGCGGCGCCCGATCGTAATGTCCTCGCCCGCGATCTTGCCCCAAGCCTTGGAGTCCGGCTGGAGGTCGAGATTGTCGCCGCGGATGTGGTAACCGATGAGGAGATATTCACCGATTTTCGCCAACCGCTGAAGGTCTTCCTCCGGTGCATTCGCGACGATGCCGGCATACTTCAACGGTCCGCGAAACGTGAGGAAGGCGCAGCGGGCGATGGTTTCCTGGAAATACTGCCCGATAGAGACATCGTTGACATTATCCTCGGTCCAGTAGAGTTCCTCGATCTGTCCGAACGCCATTTGCAGCCATTCCGCAGACACCGCGTCAAGCAGGGCACCGAGGCGGTCCCCGGGTAGATCCATGTGGTTGTTATAGAATACGCCGTGGGCCATCGCGAAGAGCGTGCAGGACGAAATATTCGCGAGCGGAAAACCGTGGACGACGTGGGCACACGGACCGCCCCGGCGCCTTTCGGAATTGTCGATATAGTCGTCCATGATGATGGAGCTGTCCTCCATCGCTTCGATGGCCGCGAGGAACTCGCCGTGCTGGAGCGGATCGGTGCCGTAGGCCTGCAAGGTGAGTGCCACGAGGGTCGGCCGCAGCATCTTGCCGCCGCGTGCGAGATACTCGCGGGTGGGGAGCAGCAGCGTGTCGTGGAGAGCGGGAAGATCGTTCGCAAACAGGGCGCTTACGCCAGTGCTCCGGTCCATCCACCCGGCCGAGGCATGGTCCGGATAATAGGTTGCGATGGAGTTCTTGATGAATTCGCGATGGGCCGCATAAAACCCGGCCAATTCCGCCGGGAGACCTTCGAGATGCTCGGTTCCATAGTTCATCGGGTTCCTCCTTCGTTTTGAAATGCATCCATCAAGCGGTTGGTTAGGTCTGGCAGCAATTCCGCCGCCACCATGAGGCTGGAGAATTTCTCCAACGCCTCATCCACGAGGAGATTCCTCAGTCGGGGTCCTTTGCCGGACTGGCGGAGGTCGGTGATCGCGGCCTCATGGCATCGGGTGAAGTCCGGAAACCGGTTGTGATGCCTGGGAGGACCACCGGATTTCTCCAGATATTCGATCCACTCGACGGCTGGGAAGCTTTCGACGCGGAAAGAAGGCTGGCGCTCGGGTTCCTGCGGCGAAGTTGTCTCGCCGTCGAGGACACGCCGGTCCAGTTCGAGCTTTGCGGCGACAGCCAGCCAGGAAAAAGCGGTCCTCATTTGATTGACTTTCGATTCGGGGACTCCGGCGAGGATGCATGCGAGTTTCACCGGGCCGAGGAAGTAGGAGGCGAGGGTGTAGATGCCCCATTGCAAGCCGTTCTCACGGGTCACTCCGGCGAACGACCGGCGGGACCAGTCGAGGTAAAGGGCGCGGCTCGTGCCAACCATCGCGGTCAATTGGAACATCGCGGCGTGGAGGCGGTTTCGGGTCGCCAGATCGGCCGCCATCCGGTTCCGCAGCACCAGATATTTCGGATAGACCACCATGAACTGGGCGGCATATTTGAGCTGGGTCAGTTTCGCGGCAGTGAACCGGTCCGGTTTGGGACGGTTCAGCTCCGGATGAAAATTGTAGTGATCGTTCACCAGCGAGGCGAAGTGCGGGTACTCCACAATCGGGATGAGCGACAACCTCTCGTCACGCGTGACACCCAATTCATCGAGGGCCAGCAGGAGCAGATGCGAACCTCCGGAAGTCACGCGCGTGAAGGGCGCAACCAGGTCCCGGAAGCCGGGGCGCAGACAGCGGAAGTCCCATTCGAATTCCCCGTGACCGATGACATCGGCCTCCAGGTGGGCGGGATCGAGGATGCGCTCGTTTTCCTCCCGAAGCACCTCGGCAATTGTTTCCTCGTTGCGGTCGGTGCGGAAGCGGGTTTGGAAGTTGGGCAGGATCAGATCAAGCATCAGAAAAGTCAGGAGAAGGACCGGTGGTTGGTAAATTGCAAGAAATACGCTGTCAAACCAAACTCCATGGCAGTGGCCGACTTTGGCCGGGATGCGTGGGCCGGCTCGCTGCGGGATCGTTCGTGTCCGCCAGATTCAGCGCAGGCTGGCGGCGATGTTTTCCGCCAGGCGCTCCAGCAACCGGGATTGCGCGGCGACGCTGGCATTGTAACCGTCCGACTCGAGCGGCTCGCGGCTGGTGAAGGTTTTCGAGGCTTTCAAACGCCGGTCCGGTAGCGAGTAAGCGCGCCAACCGGCTTCGATGACGGCATGGCCATCCGACTCGCTGTGGAGTTGGCGGATGTCGAGCGTGACCTGGTAGTTGATCTCACTGTCGTTTTGCCAAGGGTAGGTCCGGACGTTACCGGAGTGCAGCAGGCGGCCGAGGTTCGCCGCAGTGACGCGGGCGACGGAAGCGGAAAGCTCACCGGCCCAGCGGTGACTTTCGGCGACGGAAAGCTGGTTGGGCGCTTCCAGGATGACAAGATTCGGCCGATCCAGATACTCCGCCAAAGTGACCGGCCCCACGCCAATGCCGACGCCACCGCCCGATGGCACGGATCCGCTGGCGGTTAGAACGTAGAATGTTTTGGTAGGCTGCGCGCAACCGGCAACGAGGATGGCAGCAATGAGGAGGAAAAGTCGGAGCATGGCGGTGGGAACGGATCAGCGATTCGGTTTGGGGGCTTTGGGGATCGGATTGCCCGAAGAGTCGCGGCCGAAGATAATCGAATTAGGTTTTTCATCGAGCCCATTGGTCAGGGTTTTTATCGACCGCAAGGCGGCACGGAGTTCATCGAGCGTGCGCAGCAGATCGCCTTGGATCGCCCCATCCGGACCCACGCTGGAAACGGATTTCTCCACCGCCGCCAGCGAGTTGCGCAAATCGGCCGGAAGTTGGGTGAATTCCGGGGAATCCAGCGTCTTGCGCGCGGAGGCGACGGTTTCCTTGATTTCCTTCAGTGCGCTGGAGGCTTCATCGGCCGCGGTGGCGAGTTTTTTCACGGCGTCGTCCATCGGCAGGGCCTGGATCTTGTCGAGCACGGCGGTCACCTTGGTTTCAAGCTGCGCGAGACCCGAAGAAATGGTGGGAAACGAGGAGTAATCGCCGACGGTGGCGATTACAGCGGGTACCACATCCGGGTGATAGTCCAAATCCACATAGAGCGCTCCAGTGAGCAGGTTGGCGGCCTTCAGGGCCGCGCGCAGGCCGTGGCTGACGGACTCCTTGAGGAACTCGACATCGGGTTTGGCGACTTTCCCGGCGGATTCCGAACGCAGCAGCGCGAGATCGATCTCTATCAGCACCGGGATCCGCGAATCTTCCGTCTCCTTGAGGTAGTTGAAGGAAATATCCGCGACACGGCCGATCGTGATGCCACGGAATTCGACAGGAGCTCCCCGCACCAGCCCGCGGACCGATTGATCGAAGAGCAACACGAATTTACTCGTGGGATGGAAGGTGGATTGGTTCGCGTCGTCTTCATTGGAGAACAGCGTGAACATCTTGCCATCCTCGATCGGCTTGCCAGGATCCAGGCCATCAATGACACCGAAGGTGGCGCCGCCGGAAACGATTGCCTCAATCGACGGGGTGCGGACTTTCAATCCATCCGCACCGGCAATGATGTCGATGCCACTGGCATTCCAGAAGCGGGTGTTTTCAGTCACCAAAGCACTGTATTCCTGGCGGATGAAAACATCGTAAGTGACAAGCTGGTGTTCGATTTCGAACTTGCGGGTTTCGATGCGCCCGACCTCGATGCCACGATAATAAAGCGGGGATCCTGCGGATAATGAGCCGGCTTCCTCCGCAGTAAGAATGATGCGGCGCCCCGGAATATCCCGACTGGTGGCCGCCGGAGTTTCCAAACCATCGAAGTGATGGACCTCCTGATCCGTTGGCCGGCCGGGATCGAGTTCGATGTAAGCGCCGTTGAGCAGGGTATCGAGACCGGATATTCCATTGGCGATGGAGGCCCGCGGCCGGACGACCCAAAAACTCGTCCCCTGCCGCAAAAAGCTGTCCGAATCCGCATTCAATTCCAGTGAGACGAGCACGGATTTCAAATCTTCCGCCAGTGTCACCTCTCTGACGACACCCACCCGGACGGAGCGGCAACGGACTTCCGTTTTACCTGACCAGATGCCCTCGGCAGTCTCGAAACGCACGTAGGCCATCGGTCCCTGTGGGGTGACATGCCGGTAAAT
>JFJP01042241.1_pt1 | contig 11188 bp, 15 predicted proteins | sample 431651 | NCBI WGS metagenome assembly JFJP01 (sample SAMN02602958, study PRJNA72255) | Microbial mat metagenome, whole genome shotgun sequencing project. | biome: fresh water; feature: sink hole; material: water; isolation source: purple microbial (photo- and chemosynthetic) mats found in... | reverse complement strand
AAATGAAAATATATAGGATAGCAGAAGATATGGTAGATGTATATAGGATTTGTATAGCAAGACAAAATCCAGAAAACCCATCTATAACTGAATTCAAATCATTATATAAGCCTGATTATAGTAAACCGACTCCATGGACGCCTATAAGCATTGGTAGCGTTTTAAATGGCAGATGGTATGTAGGAACTAAAGCTAAGTTTTGTTTGTCATATTATTCTGGCAATGAAGATTTAGAAGAAGGCGAAACTGAAATATTAGTAACTTTAAAAGTAAATGCATCTCTAGTGCCGCCTAAAGAAAATGACGCTTATATGGGAAGTGAGGCTGTTGTTTCAAATCCATTAGTTGTTAATATAGAGAATGTGTCAGATGTCATAAATAAGGAAGAGTACCAGTGAAGATATATAGGATAGCGGAAGATATAGATTTGGATGAAGAAGTAGAAGAAATAGATCTTACTAACTCTAATAGTTGGGAACGAGATAATTATAGATGGCATTGCGGCGATTATACTATAGACAATGACAATCCAACAGAACAATTTGAAGTGTATTTTAATAAGAAATATATAGATATTGTTGATTCATTTGACGAAGCTATGAGTTTGGCGGAAGATCATAAGAATGGATATGTTGATGTACAAGAGAAAAAAGAGATAACTCCATACGACATTATTGAATCGAAATTTGGTTATACAAACGATCCTAAAAAAGCAGGATATATAATGGCTGACGGGAGACTGGTTAATTTAAATAGACCGCACATAGATCATAGAGCGGTTGCGGCTGATGGGTCTACTAAATCAATGCAGGAATTTATAGCTGATGGTAATATTCGTTTAAGTTTTCAAAATGGATATGCTTTTTTTGATATTAAAGTTCAACCAACATATGCTCAAAAAAATGTTATACGTTCTATTTTGGAAGAGGCGAGTGATGGAGCTGAAATAAGTATTGACAATGGATTATCTGAATACGATGAACGTAGAGAAACATATCATGGAAGTGACAAGGCTGAATTAAAAAGACTTGAATCGTATCCTGATGTTAGTTCGGCTTTAGGAGAGATAAATGCTTTTTATAATGGCGTTAAACATTCTCAATTGTCTAGGTATTTAAGTAATTCTGTTTGGCATAAAGTGTTTTCATCTAATGTTTTAAGTGATTTGCAATTCGTTTTATCGCCGTCTTCCGCTTCTGCTGGACATAAAATGGTTTATATTGACGTTAATAAGTTCGATCCATTGTTTAGCAAAGAAACTGATTTTTATATAGGGAAGGGAGGAAGTGGGAACTCAATAGGCAATCGTTATGATAGATTTAAGGAGTTTTTGGAAGAAGGAATTCCGATTGAAGTTTCACAAGTATCTATAAATGAGGATATGCAAATTGGATTTGGTAATGGGCGTCATAGATATGCTGTTTTAAGGGACATGGGATTTGATAGGATACCTGTTTCAATGTCTGACGAATCGATTGAGCGAGCTAAAGAGTTAGGAGTTTTATGAAAATATATCGGTTAAGTAGATTAAATAAGTTGTCTTCATTGACATTGTATATAAGTGAGCATAAACAAACTGGGTTGAATACAATTTATGAAGTTAGTTGTGCATTAACTACTTTATTATTTAATAGTATGGATAAATTTGACAAGAATTATCATACTGAATTTAGAAAAGTACCGGCTTATGATACCATAACGATAGACGGGTTTGAAACAGATGCGTCAAGCGGTGTTCTTAATTTTTACATTGAAGGCATTAATCCATCTAGTTTGGATAAATATATCGGTATTATTTTGGAGTATTTGAAATCAAAAAGAATTAAAGTTGGGCAATTGAAGAAAAATCAATCGCAGATGTGGGATGTTCCTGTTGTAAGAATTCCGATTGAGATATCAAAAGACCAAATGGAAATGAGACCTCCAGAGATAAATATGTCAAACAACAATGCGTTTTTCATTTTCAATAATGTGTTGAAGGTAAATAAAAATTTATGGGAAGAGGGTAATTTTAGTGCTAAAGATTTGAAGAGAAGGATAGAGTACTTCGAAGGTGAAACCCGTTTGCCAGAAGGAGAGTACGCTGGGCAACCGTATATAAAAATGGACTTTAATGAAGCGTTTGGAGATCCTTCGGCATTGTCTGGTGAAAAAGCCATGTCGAATTATGATGAAGAAAAGGTTAGAGCGGTTTTGGGAAGAATGAAAGAGTTCTGTGATTGGGCGATTACAAATGGATATGACGATATATACTTGGCATGAAAATATATAAATTAAGCAGGTTAAATATTGATTTCCCGATTGACGAACATGATGATTTATTGCGTAGAATCAAATTGAACAAAAATATATATACAACTCGCGTTAGTGAAGAGTGCGGGAAATATAAATTAGGAGATACATATGGTTCAAATTTGGGATTCGATTTAAAGGTTATAAACATTGAATTATTTAATAATTTAGAAGAACATCCGTTTTTAGATGAGTTGTCCGAAAAACAGATTGATGAGTTATATGATTTTGATAGGTTCGAATTAATAGAGCTTGAGGTACAAAAATGAAAATATTTGCAGTAAATACACCAGTTGAAGAAAAAACTATAAAATGGCTATGTCCTGTTACAGGGAATTACATTCTAGGTCATTTTTCTGGTAATCAACTAATGGAATATTGCGCTCATTCTTATGATGGTAGTTTTTATGACAATTTTGACAATTTTTTCCATGCTTCTAATTGGATGCGAAAACACGTTGATAAAAGATTCAAAGTCCCATATACAGGAATAAGAATAGCTGGTTTAAATAAAACAGCATTTTTAGATGGAGAATGGTGGATTATTGATGGGAAAGCTCATTTTGCAGATGGTGAAGTTGGAGATTTTAATCACGAAAGATATGTTGTTGATTATGCACGTGATTTATTAACGGATGGAGAGGAAGATTGGGAAAGTTGGAAGGGCAGGAAGGCAATGGAGATGTACGAAGAAATAAAAGCCAATTATGCAGAAGATAAATTATACGAAATGAGGTATAACGCCGAAAACGAGCCTGAAAGTTTTATAGTTGTTCATATGGATGAGGTTGGTTTAGATAGTGATACGTTTTTCATAGCGAATGGGAATAGCAGTAAAGACCCTAGAGAGTGGAGTATGCAGAAGTTTGGATGGAAACGAATGGCGGGGAATAATATAACTACATGGACGCTTTCAAGTTCCGATTTAGAGTCAATAAAAAGAGGGATATGGGATGCTTTTGAGCCAGAACAGTTAGAAAATGAGGTTTTCAATATTGAAGTTATGTCTAATAAGAAGATGTTTTGGCGTGTTCCTATGGATGTTATTGAATCAGGGAATATGAATTTTTATATGGATCGTTCAAAAGAATGGGGAGTTACGGCTAATTCAGGAAAGTTCAAGATATATCGTAAAGCGGCTACAATAATAAAGGCTTATCATGGTTCCAATAAGCCTTTTGAAAAGTTTGACAGGGAATTTTCTACAAACGGCGTATTTTGGTTTAGTGAGAATTTAGAATCTATAAAACGCGGAGAGTCTGGAGCAAATTCTAGTGAATATATCGCTGAAGTTGAATTAACTGTTGATAAAGTGGCTGGATGGGATGAATATGAAAAGTTGTATTTAGAACAAATAAATGATGCTGGATTTGACAGTATAAAGTTAGATGACGATTGGATTATTTTTGACAATAATAGAATAAAGATATTAAAGTGGTTAAAAAATGAATAATTGGTATAAAATTTCTGTACGTTTATCTCCATTAGAGAGGATTGCAAAGGAAACTAGACGTTATATATTAACACAAATACCTAGTTTGGATAATGAGTGTTTACGTGCGTCTAGACATTTAGCTCAAATTTTAATTGATAATGGATATAATGCCGAAAATGTTGTCAAAGGTGTATTTAAGACTGACAAGCCAGATCTAGACGCTTATGAAGAATGGAGGGAGGATGTTGAATTAGATGACAATGAAGTCGAATCTGCTAAATTTACTGCTTCTCATTATTGGGTTCAAGTAGATGGATTGATCGTTGATATTACTGCCAGTCAATATAATCGTTTTATGAATTCGCCAATATCCGATGTTACGATTGGGAATGTTGACTCATTAGATAGATATATAATTCAAGAAGAATATTATATAGAACCAAGGATAATGTTTTAATTTGGAAGGAAATTTTGTAGATAAATTGAATAAATAATTAAGAATTATTAGAGTTTAAATATAAAGGTATTTTAGATGGATAATCGTAATATAGTTACTAGTTGGTATGGTCAATATAAAAGTAAACCGAAAAAAACGGTACTTACAGAAGAAAAACCATATAAAGTAAGGATTGTTAGAGAAGATATGGGAGTTCCTGCGCCGGGGGTTGGAGATAATACAGTTGATGCTTTTTCACCGGCTCAAGCAAAACTGAAATTTATAAAGAAGTATCCTCATCTAAGTGATTATGGCGATAAGGTTGTAGTTGAAGTAGACGGGGAGAAATATCGTCAACGTAAGCAAATAGAAGAAATGGAGAAGAAAAAGAAAGAGGAAACGATACAGAATGCTTGGTGGAATAACGATTAAAGGAGAATAATTATGGAATTTAGTGATAATAACGTTTTAATATTGACGGCGGCTGATAAAGGTAAAAAGGGCGGCGGCGTTAATGCTATTTTAAGCCTATTACAGGAATTAATTGCATTCCAAGATAAGGTTGGTTCTGCTGTCGATGCTCAAGATCTTGGCGACAATAAGAAAAAATTAGAAGACTTTCAGATAAGATTGGAAGAGATGTATGGTTCTTTATTGGACATGGCTAAGGGTGGAGTACGTTCATTGCGTCAAGAGCAGAAACCAGAAGAGAAACCAGCATTTACGATGAATGACAATACAATTCAAAAGTTGCCCTAATGGAAAATAACGAACAAGAGAATAATGAATTACAAGAGCTGCATGACATTATTATGGGATTGCGGATGCCTAATTATTCTGAAATAGATGATGAGGCTATTTCAGATCAAGTTAAATTCATGATTCGTGAACTTCCTTCGTCTGAAGAATTGGATTCAATGGCTGGGAAGTCTGCTGATTTGCAATATCTTAGAGATAAACTAGGATATATAATGAGTGTGATTAAAGGTGGCGGTTGTAAAGACGAAGCGTTTAAGGCAAGGTATGAAGCTAAGAAAGACATGCCGCCTAGATATAAAGTATTAAAATGGAGGGGAGCTATGACTAATAAAACGTTAACTAGTGGTTTAATAAAAATGTCTTCTTTTGCAGATGAACATTCAAACCCTTTAATTGCAGAGAAGGCTATTGTTCTAGCTAAGAAGTCTTCTGCTGGCGATATAACCGAAGATGAGTTGAGAATTTTCGTGGCCGATTGCAAGAATGCTGGATTTGAACGCGAAGCTCAGAACTGGATGCAAAACATGAAGGATAAATTCACTGGTGGACCTGGAAAAAAAGTAGTTCAAGATAGAAATAAAATTAATAAAGATAAACTTAAAAATGATCAAACAATTTTGAATTCATTGCATTATATTTCTAAATTGGTTGACAGTGATAGTTATGAAACTGATAAAATTAAACAAATGATAAGTGGCATGCCAGATTCTTCGGCTAAAACGGCATTAGATAGTTATTTAAAGGATATAGAAGGTTTGGAGAATAGTTTTTATACCAAAATAGATGCTCTCGCAAAATCGGCGGATGGAATGATAAATAGTTATAAGACGAATGGCTCATTTGAGGGAACCGCTGCTCCTGTTCAAGAAGCTCCTGCCGAATCAGCTGCAACGAATGAAGCGGATGTAGCTGGTGGAACCGTAGCGGATGATACAGCAACTGCTCCTGATCCTGCCGCCCCTGTAACTCCTGAACCAGTTGCTGCCGAGCCTGTTGCTGGAACAAATGTTAGCTGGGTCACTAACAAAGGCAATTCGCAAATGGGCAAGGTTGTTGGACCTTCGGCAACGCCAGGTCAAACAATTGTACAAATGGAAAATGGAGGTAAAACGTCTGTTTTGAATAACAAACTGCAAAATGCCGCCGCCGCTCCTGCTGCCGCTCCTGCTGCTGCTCCTGCTGGACAAGTTGTTAATTACAACGGACAACAATATCAAGTTTTAGGTCCAGATCCGGAGCAGCCTCATTATAAAACTCAACTTAAAGGGAAAGATGGTAAAGTTATTTCAGATTGGACAACCTCAATATTTGCCAAAACTAAAAAATCAATCAAACTTTCTTCAAACCGTAAATGGATAAGGGTTGCCTAATGATAAAAATAGCTAAAAAAGGCAATAAGAAGATTATTTCCATTTCTAGAAAAGATTGGGAATATATTGGTAAAACAGCAGGATGGGCAGATGTAGGCAAAGGTTTATGGAATGCAACGAAAGATGTTTATAGAGCATTGCCACAAGGACCAAACGATGATGTTTTTAGTTTGCAGACAAATCTAGATAGGAAAAATAATCCAAATAGTCCTAATCAACAAAGTTCAGATCCATCAAATCCATCTTCCGCGACTCCATCGGGAAGTTCTATATATGACACTATTCCAGTAAAAGGAGATTCTGTTATTTGTACGAGAACGGATGGAAGCACTGTTGAAGGTAAAGTTGTAAATGATGTTGGTAGCGGCAAGCTAGAGGTGGAATTGAATGACGCACTAAAAACTCGCGAACAATTTGAAGTCGCTAAAGTAAAAAAGAAATAACAATTACATCTTAATTAAAAAATGCACGAATTAATTAATTTAAATTCGTGCTTTTTTGTATAATAAAGAAACTGGAGTTATTATGAAAATAGGATGTAGATGTGCTAAATGCAACAATTTCTTTATGCAAGAAGAAGATGATCTTATGATAGAATTGGATTTTAAAGATATGAAAATTTCTTTTGTTTGCAGAAATCCCAAGTGTAAACACGAGAATGTATTTGACTTGAGCAATTGGCAGAAAAAACAAGAACATAGTCCGTTGCCAAGGATGAAATTAATGTAAGTTAAATGAAAAAGTTAAGGAAACGGGATCTTTTTAATAAATTGAATATAAAATTAGGTAAAAAATGCCAAACTATATAAAAAGACCTGAACCCGGTAGAACCGAAAATTCAATTACAGAACGTGTTATAGAAAAACAAATTGATATAAATGTTCTAGCGGAAGCTGTTGCGAAAGCCATAAGTTCAAAAATATCAATAAACAACCAATCGGTACTGAATATAGATGATACATTTGACAATTCTAAAACAATGGATAGATTAGCAGAGCAAATGATAGTTGAACGTTCAGGTAACAAATCTAATTTTGATAATTTGGGCAATGTAGTTGAAACAAAAAGAGATCAGCAAGACGTTGATAATACAATCGATTTGTTGAGTAACCTTGATTAAGGAGTAATAAAATGAGTGATGACCTTTTAGACGATATTTTAGATGATACAGTTAAGGTAGAAAAAATTCAAGTTTCTGCTAAGGCTAAGGAAGAAGTTGAATATTTACCTGGATGTGGAGTTGATATTGGAACGAGCAATATTGTTGTTGCCAGAAGAACTAAGGATGGAACATTTGTAAATCGTTTTCATCGCAATATGCTTTATCCATTAGATATTTCAGAAGAAGCTATGGATTTGCTTGAAAAAAGCAGTTATTTATATGTAAAAGTAGGCGAAAAATACTTTGTTGTTGGCGAAGACGCTTTGACATTAGTAAATGCAATAGGTAAAGGGGAAGTTGTTCGCCCAATGCAAGATGGGATATTAAATCCTTCATTAAAAGAATCTGCTGAGCTTTTGTTCTATATTATCAAAGCAGTCGTTGGCGATCCTTTAATTAAGGGAGAAACATTAAGATTCTCAGTACCTGCAAATCCTGTAGATGCGTCAATTAATAACAAATTCCATGAAATGATACTTGGGAATTTCTTTAAGAAGATGGGATATGATGCAAAACCAGTAAATGAAGCTATGTGTATCGCTTATGATTGCAATCCAATTATGAAAGAAGACGGAGTAGATGTCCCATTAAGCGGAATTTCCATGTCTTGTGGCGGTGGTATGACAAATGTAGCACTATCTTATAAAGGGTTGGCATTACAAGAGTTTTCTATTACGAAGAGTGGTGATTATATCGATGAACAAGCCGCTTTAATGACGGGGAACAAGAAGAGTAAAGTCATAAAAATCAAAGAAAAAAATCTTGATTTAAGTAGTTTTGACATTAGTGATAGGATTCAGTCAGCATTGGTTGTTTATTATTGCGAAATGATAGAGCGTATGATTCATCACGTTTCAAATAAATTCAAAGGTTTAGATAGTGAAATTGATGGAGAAATTGAGATTGTCGTAGCTGGAGGAACTTCAATGGCTCCAGGTTTTTGCGATAAACTTAAGGAAGCCGTTGATTCTTCTGATTTTCCTTTTTCCGTTTATAGGATTAGACATTCAGAAACGCCTTTTTATTCAGTTTCGCAAGGAGCATGTATAAGGGCTCAAGCGGATCACAATAAAAAGTCAAAATAAGATTATCTTCAATTAAAAGGATTTAGGACTGTGGTTGTTGAAATAATAACCGCAGTCTTATTTTTTTGATATTTGGAGATAAATTATGTATGCGACAATAGAAGATGTAATAGCTCTTTTGCCAGGACCAATTACGATAGGTGACACTAATATAGGTACGCCTAATCCAGGTCGCCCAACTGCGTCTAATCGTTCGAAGGTAACTCCCGCAGAGGCAATTAGATATATCAGATTCGCAGAAGATGAAATTGATTCTAGATTGAGACCTTATTATGCGAAGGTAACTCCCGCAGAGGCAATTAGATATATCAGATTCGCAGAAGATGAAATTGATTCTAGATTGAGACCTTATTATGTATGTCCATTAAGAAGAGTTAAAACTTTTGAAACTGAAATTTTAGAAGATGTTGTAGCTGGAACATCGGTGGAAGTTAAAGTGCATGACACGGGTGTTTTTTCTTCAGGACAAATGGTTAGATTGCAAGGTAAGCAGTCTATGGAAACAGGTGAGATCGAATCAATAAAGAATTTGAATACATTGGTTATAAAAAGGGTAACAGGCGGTTATATAATGTATGAAGGTAAGATTAGCATACTTGAATTTCCAGATCCAATTCCACTTATTGCAGCAAGATTATCTGTTTCCTATATATATGACCAATTATTTGCTGCCGAACAAGCCCCTAATGTATCCGAATATGGGAAAGAGCAAAGGAAATTAGCTATTAATTCTTTAGATAGTATATTGAGTGGTTCTGTGTTGTTGTTTGGGCAAGATCATACTGGTAAGAGATTTGTTAGAGGGGCGTTATTTGATGCATTCCAGAATCCTACGCCTGATTTTCAATTTGGTAGAGAGAAGCAATAGTGAATGATGAACAATTAGCAAAAGCGGCGGAAACGACTCGATTATTGATTAGTGACTTGCAATCTATGATTAATGTTAAGTCGAAGGGTGAAGATAAAATTGCGTCAAGAAAGTCATTAGAGCCAACAGTTCGTTTAAGGAAGGATGCGGATGAATTGACAGAAGTTAAAGAGAACGATCCTGAAGTGCAATTTATAATAGATAAATTGGGAGATATTTTTGGAGGATAAATGTCAATAGAGCAAATTACAGATGGGATTATAGATCTTATTAAGAAGAATATAATTGCAAAGACAGATGTTACTTCGGATGTTGCAATCGGAGATACAACTGTTTCTGTTTATAATTCCTATCGTTTCCATGCTGGAGAAGAAATAGTGCTAATTGATTACGGATACAATCAAACTGGGCATGTTCATTACCATGCTTTTGAATATGCTCGCATTAAGACTGTTGATAATACTAATTTAATAACGCTTGATAGTCCAGTTCTAAGTAATTGGGAAACGTCCGAAGATGCGTTTATCCAAAAGACCATAGGACATTCGCCTTTATACGAAGATAACGTTTTATATGGGGATCGTGAAGTCATTCCTGTTGATGATATAGCAATTACGGTAGAGCCTGTTTCACTAGGTAATGAATGGATGTATATTCAAGGCGGATTAAATGAAGAATATAAATTGAGAATAATGATATATGGTAAATCTATTTCATCAGATGAAGGCAGAAGAATTTTAGATAGGTATTCTTATGCCGTTTATTCTTTGTTAATGCGTAACTTGCATATGGATATTAATGACTATGACACTAAATTGATTGCAGATGCCGCTGCTGGAGATAATGTGGTAGTTATTGAAAATAATGAACAAAATAGAGATAGATTTTTAGAGAGTACTGCGTCAGGAGATCCATGCCATCCTTATATTTACAAAGTACAAGATAATTTGGGTATTACAAGTAGGATTCAAATAACAAATCGTATCATTAATGGAGCCACTATTGAGCTAACTTTGAGTGAACCGTTACCTAAAGATTTTACTATTGCTGAATTCCCATCTTTAATTAGAGCTGGCATGTATCTTTGGGATTCAAGGGTAGATTCAGTTAATTATGGTCAAGTTTCAAAGGGTAGCGCATTTCTAAGGGCGTCTGAGATTAGTTGGTTTGGGAAAACTATTAACGAGCATTCATTCCCTCAAACATCAGACGGACTTGATAATTCTTAAAATAATAAAAAGGATTTTTTAAAAAAACAACGAAATACTTTAAAAGATAGATGATATGGTGGTATAAAAATGTTGTTGTGAATAGGAGATAAAAATGGCACAAATTAAAATATATAATCAAGAAACGAATCAGTATTATAATATTAATTTCACTTTGCAGCAAACTGTCCTAGATGATAGTGCAACTGGCGATATTGATGTTTGTTTAGTCGTTTCAACTACAGTCCCAACGGTAACTGGCGGGGTGTTCCCTAGCTTTGTAGTAAGAACGTTAGCTGATACCCCAATCGGATATGGTCCCGCAAGCGATTTTAATGAATTGTGTGAGTTTTATTATGATTATATTGCTATTACTTCGCAATTAGGTCAATCTTCTAGCTCAAGCAGTTCAGAAGGGTTTAGTTCAAGTAGTTCTGAAGGAATTTCTACAAGTAGTTCAAGTAGTTCTGAAGGAATTTCTACAAGTAGCTCAAGTAGTTCTGAAGGAATTTCTACAAGTAGTTCAAGTAGTTCTGAAGGAATTTCTACAAGTAGTTCAAGTAGTTCTGAAGG
>JFJP01003147.1_pt1 | contig 11188 bp, 11 predicted proteins | sample 431651 | NCBI WGS metagenome assembly JFJP01 (sample SAMN02602958, study PRJNA72255) | Microbial mat metagenome, whole genome shotgun sequencing project. | biome: fresh water; feature: sink hole; material: water; isolation source: purple microbial (photo- and chemosynthetic) mats found in... | reverse complement strand
CTGGCGATGGTGATCCTGTTTTACCGGATTGCAGGTCAGTACGTCGTTCTCATGGAAAAAAATTAGAGAGGTTTTTATGTTGCACCCCATTACCGAACAAGAATTTCAAGCCTTAGCTCACCAAGGATATAACCGCATTCCTTTGGTTGTCGAAACCTTTGCTGATCTCGATACGCCGCTTTCGCTTTATCTCAAATTAGCTAATCAACCCTTTTCATATTTGCTGGAGTCAGTGCAGGGGGGCGAACGATTTGGTCGCTACTCTTTTATTGGTTTGCCCGCGACTACACGTATTAGCGTGCGCGGTAACCGAGTGACGCTGACTTCGGACGACAAAGAGGTGGTTGAAGATGTTATTCAACCACTTGATTACATTGAGAAGTATCAATCTCAATTTAAGGTGGCGCCGCTTTCTGGCTTGCCTCGCTTCGCGGGTGGTTTGGCTGGATATTTCGGCTACGATACAGTGCGCTACATCGAACCGCGCTTAGCAAAGACAGTTAAAAAAGATGTCATTGGCACACCTGATATTTTGCTGATGCTGACTGAGCAACTTGCGGTGATCGACAACCTCTCCGGCAAGCTCACTTTTATCGTGTATGCCGACCCAGCGCAGAGCGACGCCTATCAACAGGCGCTTCAGCGTTTGGATCAGTTGCAACGTAGCTTACGTCAGCCCGTCAAAATTCCAGAAGCGCCTGCCTCGCCCCGCTTTGAAGCAAAATCAGAATTCGGCGAAGCGGCATTTAAGCAAGCCGTCGAAAAAGCCAAGCGCTATATTTTTGATGGCGACATCATGCAAGTAGTGTTGGCGCAACGCATGGTGCAACCGTTCGCGGCTTCTCCGTTATCACTTTATCGCGCGCTGCGCAGCATTAATCCTTCGCCCTACATGTTCTATTACGACATGGGCGATCATCATGTAGTGGGTTCCTCGCCGGAAATTTTGGCTCGTCTGGAAAATGAAACCGTGACAGTGCGGCCAATAGCGGGTACGCGTCCTCGTGGCAAAACACAGCAACAAGATATGGCACTTGCCGAGGAATTGTTGGCAGACCCCAAAGAGCTGGCCGAGCATTTAATGCTGATTGATCTAGGGCGAAACGACATTGGCCGTGTAGCACAAAATGGCACGGTGAAACTCACCGATAAAATGGTGATCGAGCGTTATTCGCATGTGATGCACATTGTTTCTAACGTGGAAGCAAAATTGAAGCAAGGCTTGGGTGCGATGGATGTGTTGAAAGCGACCTTCCCTGCGGGCACGGTAAGCGGTGCGGCGAAAGTAAGAGCGATGGAAATTATTGACGAGCTGGAGCCAAGCAAACGTGGCATCTATGCGGGCGCAGTGGGCTATCTCGGTTTTAACGGCGATATGGATGTGGCGATCGCGTTGCGTACTGCCGTGGTGAAAAGCCAAACGCTTTATGTACAGGCGGGTGCCGGTATCGTGGCAGATTCGGTGCCTGAGAGCGAATGGACGGAAACGCAAAACAAAGCGCGTGCGGTGTTGCGCGCAGCGGAGATGGTGTTGGATGGACTTGACGCCAAAGTGCATCGCTAAGGAGATACGAATATGTTACTGATGATCGATAACTACGACTCCTTCACTTACAACTTAGTGCAGTATTTTGCCGAGCTAGGCGCCGAGGTGCAGGTTTACCGTAATGACGAAATTAGCATTGAGCAAATTGAAAAATTAAAGCCACAGCATATTGTGGTTTCGCCCGGTCCGTGTACGCCGAATGAGGCAGGTATTTCGGTGGCAGCGATTAATCATTTCGCCGGAAAAATCCCCTTGCTCGGCGTGTGTCTCGGGCACCAAAGTATCGGCCAAGCATTTGGCGGCAAGATCATTCATGCCAAAACGGTGATGCACGGCAAGACTTCACTGATCAATCACAACAGCAATAGCGTGTTCACAGGATTGCCTAATCGCTTCACGGCAACACGCTATCACTCGCTGGTAATTGAGCGCGAGACGATGCCGGATTGCCTGGAAGTGACGGCCTGGACGGATGATGGTGAGATCATGGGCGTGCGGCATAAGGCTCTGGCTGTGCATGGCGTGCAATTTCATCCTGAGTCGATTTTGACGGAGCACGGCCACGATATGCTGAAAAATTTCTTGGAAGGTAAGCCATGATTACGCCACAACAAGCACTGGTTCGCCTGATTGAGCAGCGCGAGATTTTTTACGATGAGATGTTGTCGCTAATGCGGCAAATTATGGGGGGCGAAGTGACACCGACCATGATTGCCGCAATTTTGGTTGGCTTGCGCGTGAAAAAAGAAACCATTGGCGAAATTTCCGCCGCTGCGTTTGTGATGCGTGAATTCGCTACCAAAGTGCCGGTCACACAGCGTGAGTATTTGGTGGATACTTGCGGCACAGGGGGCGATGCGGCGCACACCTTTAATATTTCCACGACCAGTGCTTTTGTAGCTGCGGCTGCAGGCGCACACGTTGCCAAGCATGGTGGCCGATCTGTCTCTTCTACTTGCGGTTCAGCCGATGTGCTGGAGGCCTTGGGCGTGAATCTTAATCTGACGCCAGAACAGGTGGGGCAGAGCATTGATCAAATCGGTATTGGTTTTATGTTTGCGCCTAACTTTCACGGTGCGATGAAATATGCAGCGCCAGTACGTAAAGAATTGGGTGTGCGCACCATGTTCAACGTGCTGGGGCCGCTGACCAATCCGGCAGGTGCGGATAATCAAGTGATGGGCGTATTTCATCCCGACTTGGTGGGTATTCAAGCGCGCGTGTTGCAACGTTTGGGCAGTCGCCATGTGCTGGTGGTGAACGGCAGAGATGGTTTGGACGAAATAACCATCAGCGGTGCAACCAACGTTGCGGAATTGAAAGATGGTCAAGTGAACGAATACACCATCACGCCGGAACAATTTGGTTTGCAGTCTGCGCCCTTGGATGCCATCAAAGTGAGCGATGCGGCAGAGGCAAAAGCCATGTTGCTCGGCGTGCTAGATAATCAAGCAAGCGTTGCACGCGACATCGTGTTGCTGAACGCAGGCGCGGCAATTTATACCGCTGGCTTGGTTGATACGTTGGCGCAGGGTATTGCCAAAGCTGATGAGGTAATTACTAGCGGAGCGGCCAAAGAAAAACTTTTACAGTTGGTGGCTTTGAGTCATTCTGGGAAATAAAACTTATGAAAACTATTCTCATCACGGGTGCAGCAGGATTTATTGGCTCGGCCGTGGCGCGACAATTTATCAATGAAACACAGGATAAAGTGGTCAACGTTGATAAGCTAACCTATGCCGGCAATCTGCAATCGCTGGCTTCTGTATCAGATGATCCCCGTTACAAATTTGAGCAAGTGGATATTTGCGATGCCGCCGAAGTGGCGCGCGTGTTTCGCGAACATCAACCTGATGCGGTGATGCACTTGGCGGCTGAGTCGCATGTGGATCGCTCGATTTCCGGCCCCGCAGCATTTATCCAAACTAACATCGTCGGCACTTATACTTTGCTGGAAGCTGCGCGTAGCTACTGGAATGAACTGGATTCAGCGCGTAAAGCGGCATTCCGTTTTCACCATATTTCTACTGATGAGGTGTACGGCAGCTTGGATGACTCTGGCTTCTTTACCGAAGATACTGCATACGAACCCAACTCACCTTACTCAGCCAGCAAAGCCTCTAGCGATCACTTAGTGCGTGCTTGGCATCATACTTACGGTTTACCGGTAGTCACGACAAATTGCTCGAATAACTACGGTCCTTATCACTTCCCTGAGAAGCTGATTCCGCTGGTCATTTTGAATGCCGTCAACGGCAAGCCGCTACCGATCTATGGCAAGGGCGACAATATTCGTGACTGGTTGTATGTAGATGATCATGCACGGGCGCTGCGATTGGTGCTGGAAAAAGGTAAATTGGGTGAGACGTACAACATCGGCGGTTGGAATGAAAAAACCAACCTCGAAGTGGTACAGGCCATTTGTACGATTCTTGATGAAAAACTGCCGCACAATGCACCGCATGCCAAACTCATTACCTATGTGCAAGATCGACCCGGCCATGACCGACGCTATGCGATTGATGCCACCAAGATCGCTAATGACTTAGGTTGGAAGCCGCAAGAAACTTTTGAGACAGGCCTACGCAAAACTGTGGAGTGGTATTTGTCCAACTCGGATTGGGTGCGCGGGGTAACTAGTGGCGATTATCAAAAATGGGTAAGCCAAAACTATACAAATAGGAGCGCGTCATGAAAGGCATCATCCTCGCTGGCGGCTCCGGCACACGTTTATATCCAGTCACTCAAGCCATCTCTAGGTATTCGTGATGTGCTGGTGATTTCAACGCCCCATGACACGCCACTTTTTCAAAATTTGCTGGGTGATGGTAGCCAATGGGGCATGAATTTCTCTTACGCCGTGCAACCTTCACCTGATGGCTTGGCGCAAGCGTTCATTATTGGCGAATCGTTCATTGGCAACGATGGCTGCTCCTTGGTGTTGGGTGACAATATTTTTTACGGTCATGGTTTTGATCGCTTATTGAATGCCGCGTCGACCAAGCAAAAAGGCGGTACCGTGTTTGCCTATCACGTACAAGATCCTGAACGTTATGGTGTGGTGGATTTTGATGCGAACGGACGCGCATTGAGTATCGAAGAAAAACCGCTCAAGCCAAAATCGAACTATGCCGTAACCGGTCTGTATTTCTACGACAACGATGTGGTGCAAATTGCTAAAACCATTAAACCTTCTGCGCGGGGTGAATTAGAGATCACTACGGTGAATCAGATTTACTTGGAGCGTGGTGATTTGGATGTGCAGGTGATGGGGCGTGGTTATGCTTGGCTAGATACCGGCACGCACGAATCGCTATTGGAAGCGGGCTCGTTTGTGCAGACTTTAGAGAAACGTCAAGGGTTGAAGATTGCTTGCCCAGAAGAGATTGCCTTCCGTAAGGGTTACATTACGGCCGAACAAGTAGAAAAGCTAGCGCAACCACTGGCAAAAAATGCCTATGGTCGTTACTTGCTGAGCTTACTTAACGACAAGGCATTCTGATGAAAGTCATTCCAACGGCGATTCCTGATGTGTTGATCATTGAGCCTAAGGTGTTCGGTGATGACCGGGGTTTTTTTTACGAGAGCTTTAATAAGCGCCAGTTTGCTCAGAGCACCGGCATCCAAGCAGAATTCGTGCAGGATAATCACTCCAAGTCGGCGCGTCATGTTTTGCGTGGACTGCATTATCAAATCCAGCAAGCACAAGGGAAGTTGGTGCGTGCAGTGGCGGGTGAAGTGTGGGATGTCGCGGTGGATATTCGCAAAAGTTCGCCAACCTTTGGTCAAGCAATCGGTGTTTCCCTGTCTGCCGAAAATAAACGCATGTTGTGGATTCCTCCCGGCTTTGCGCATGGCTTCGTGGTATTGAGTGAAACAGCTGAATTTCTTTATAAGACGACAGATTATTACGCGCCTGAATTTGAGCGCTCCATTTTGTGGAACGATGCCGAGTTAGCCATCGATTGGCAATTGAAGGGGGCAGAGCCTTTGCTTTCGGGAAAAGATAAAGCAGGTACGCCGTTTCGCAGTGCCGAGGTTTTTGCGTGAGAAAAATTTTACTCACCGGAAAAAACGGCCAAGTCGGCTGGGAATTGCAGCGCACGCTTGCGCCGTTAGGGAGAGTTATTGCATTCGATTCAAGCGAATTGAATTTGGCTGATGCAGTAGCTATTCGCCAGAAAATTCAAGAAATCAAACCTGATATTATAGTGAATCCGGCGGCCTATACTGCGGTAGATAAAGCCGAATCTGAACCGGATCTGGCGATGGCGGTTAACGGCATCGCGCCGGGGGTGTTAGCTGAAGAGGCCAAAAAATTGGATGCCTTTTTAGTGCACTACTCCACTGACTATGTATTCGACGGACGCAAGGTGGGCGCATACAGAGAAGACGATGCGACGAATCCCCTTGGTGTCTATGGCAAAACCAAACTCGCGGGTGAGCAGGCAATTCGCGCGACAGGGTGTGATCATTTTATTTTTCGTACTAGTTGGGTATATGGCGCACGAGGTAAGAATTTTTTGCTGACCATGTTGCGGCTGGCGCGTGAGCGTAGTGAGTTGCGCGTGGTGGATGACCAGATTGGTGCGCCGACTTGGTGTCGTTCTTTAGCAGAAGTCACCGCGCAAACGCTGGCGCAACGCTATGCGATAAATCTAGATAAGCAAATAAAATCAAATACTTATAATTTAACGTCAATCAATAGCGTTTCGTGGCATGGCTTTGCCGCAGAGATTTTGCGTTTGGCAGATATTCATCCAAAACTACTGGCGATTCCTTCGAGCGAATATCCGACCCCTGCGGCACGCCCCATGAATTCGGTGATGTCGAACGATAAATTGATGAGAGATTTTGGTTTAAGTGTGGGAAGCTGGCAGGACAATTTGCAATTGTGCATGCAAGAACTTCAGGTGAAATGAGAGCGATATGAAAATTCATGAATATCAGGGCAAGGAAATTTTGCGCGAATTTGGTGTGCCAACACCGCGCGGCGAAGCGTGTTTTTCAGTTGATGAAGCTGTTGCTGCTGCGCAAAAACTGGGTGGCAAGGTTTGGGTTGTGAAAGCGCAGATTCATGCGGGTGGACGAGGCAAGGGCGGTGGCGTGAAAGTCGCCAAGTCGCTCGATGAAGTGCGTCAGTTCGCAGGGCAAATTTTGGGCATGCAGTTAGTGACTCATCAAACCGGCGCTGCTGGACAAAAGGTGCGTCGTTTGTTGATTGAAGAAGGCGCGCAAATCGTTAAAGAGTTTTACGTAGGCATGGTGGTGGATCGCGGTTCTCAGCGTGTCGCGTTGTTGGCATCCAGCGAAGGCGGCATGGAGATCGAAGAAGTCGCCAAACATTCGCCCGAAAAAATTATAACGGTACGCATTGATCCTGTTGGCGGTCTGACTAATGATGAAGCGGCTCAGGCAGCACAGTCGATTGGCATTCCTGACGTGGCTAACGCCGAAGCAGTGAAAGTGTTGCAAGGTCTGTATCGCGCGTTTGTGGAAAAAGATGCAATGCTGGCGGAGATTAACCCGCTGGTACTGACGGCTGAAAACAAAGTGATTGCACTGGATGCGAAATTTAATTTTGATTCCAATGCACTGTATCGCCGCCCTGAAATTGTGGCGTATCGTGATCTGGATGAAGAAGATCCTGCAGAGATTGAAGCCTCAAAATTTGAATTAAGTTACATTCAACTAGATGGTGACATTGGCTGTTTAGTGAATGGTGCGGGCTTGGCAATGGCAACGATGGACATCATCAAGCTTTACGGAGGCAGCCCTGCTAACTTCCTCGATGTGGGTGGCGGTGCGAATAAAGAAAAAGTCACCGAGGCGTTTAAGTTGATGTTGAAGAACCCGCACCTCAAAGCGATCCTGGTAAATATCTTCGGCGGCATCATGAAGTGCGATGTGATTGCAGAGGGCGTGGTCGCTGCGGCACGTGAGGTTAGTTTAAACGTGCCTTTGGTGGTGCGTTTAGAGGGAACCAACGTTGAGCTGGGTAAAAAGATATTGGCTGAATCAGGCTTGCCGATTATTTCCGGCAACGATATGGCGGATGCGGCACAAAAAGTGGTTGCCGCTGCGAAGGGAGCAAAATAATGAGCATCCTGATCAACAAAGATACCAAAGTGATTACCCAAGGCATGACCGGTAAGGTCGGCCAATTCCATACCTTTCATTGCAAGCAGTATGCGAATGGTGCGAACTGTTTTGTGGCAGGGGTGAACCCGAAAAAAGCGGGTGAGGACTTTGAGGGCATCCCAGTGTATGCCACCGTGCGCGATGCGAAAGCGGCCACTGGAGCGACGGTCTCAGTCATTTACGTGCCACCTTCCGGTGCGGCTGCAGCGATTGATGAAGCGGTGGAGGCGGATTTGGATTTGGTGATCTGCATCACCGAGGGCATCCCAGTGCATGACATGGTAAAGACGCGTTACAAAATGCAAGGTAAGCGCACGATACTCATCGGGCCAAACTGCCCAGGGCTGATTACGCCAGATGAAATTAAGATCGGCATCATGCCAGGGCACATCCACAAAAAAGGCCGTATCGGTGTGGTGTCGCGCTCGGGCACGCTTACATATGAAGCAGTGGGTCAGCTCACTGCGCTCGGTTACGGACAGTCCTCTTGCGTGGGTATTGGCGGCGACCCCATTAACGGTATGAAGCACATCGATGTGATGCGTTTGTTTAACGATGATCCTGAAACGGATGCGGTGATCATGGTGGGCGAGATCGGCGGTAGCGATGAAGAAGAATGCGCACGCTGGATCAAAGACAATATGAAAAAACCGGTGGTGGGTTTTATCGCGGGAGTCACGGCACCTGAAGGTAAAAGAATGGGGCATGCCGGGGCGATCATCTCGGGCGGACAAGGCGGTGCGAATGAAAAACTGGCGGTGATGGAAGAATGCGGTATCCACATCACACGCAACCCCGCGGAAATGGGCCGTATGATGCAGAAAATCTTGAAGGGATAATTGATGCTGGAAATGTTTGCTAGCCCGCAGTTTTGGGTGGATGTATTCAAGATCATTATGATCGACTTGCTGTTGTCGGGAGATAACGCAGTGGTGATTGCCTTGGCTTGCCGTAATTTGCCGGAAGCGCAGCGTAAAAAAGGCATTATGTACGGTGTGGGCGGTGCGATTGGCTTACGTATTGTGCTCACTTTTTTTGCGGTCAGCTTACTGGCACTGCCTTATTTGAAACTGGTAGGTGCCTTATTACTGCTGTGGATTGGCATAAAATTGCTGTTGCCTGAGGATGAGCATAGCGAGGGTGATATCAAGGCGGATACTCATCTATGGGGGGCGATTAAAACGATTATCGTTGCCGACTTTGTGATGAGTCTCGACAATGTGCTGGGCGTTGCAGCGGCGGCGCATGGCAATGTCTGGTTGTTGGTGTTTGGTTTGCTGATTAGCATCCCGATGATCGCCTGGAGTAGCCAGTTAGTGTTGAAACTGATTGATCGTTTTCCTTTCATCGTTTTTGCTGGTGGCGCCTTGCTTGGATATGTCGCCGGGGAAATGTTGGTTGGGGAAGCGTTGTTTAAACCTTTAGTGGATGCGAACCATACTTTGCATTGGATCGTTCCGGGATTCTGTGCCGTGTTGGTCTTGGTTGTTGGCAAATGGCTTGCTGCACGCAAGGTCGCGGCGGCTGAGATTGTCGATTTGGTGGATGAACAAGTACCTGCTAAACATGGCGATCAAATCTAAGCGAGGAAGTGAAATGAAAATATTGATTCCAGTAGATGGCTCCACAAATGCCGAGCGTGCAGTAGATTATGTGATTGATAATGCAGGGCAATTCAAAGAGCCGCCGCAAATTTGTTTGCTTAATGTGCAGTGGAAATTGGCCTCGGGTAACGTCAAGCTGTTTATCAGTCAAGACACGATTAATGATTATTATCGTGAGCAAGGTGCAGTAGCTTTGGCACAAGCTCGAGCAAAGCTAGACAAGGCAGGCTTGGCTTACACCTACCATGTAAGCGTTGGCTCACCAGCCGAGGGGGTGGTGCAATATGCACAAGAGCATCAGGTTGAACAAATCGTTATGAGCGCACACGGTGAAACGTCTTTGTCCAATCTGTTGTTGGGCTCCGTCGCGAGCAAGGTGGTGCACTTGGCTAAAGTCCCTGTGTTGCTGGTTAAATAATAACTATCTAGATAACTCAATAAAATCATATCGCTATAGTTTGGCATTGAAAAATGTTTTAGTATCTGCTGGGGACGAAATCAGAATGACAAAGGTGGGGCATGGCTAACATCAAAAAAGTAACGTTCTTCAAAGCAGATTGGTTTGTCGGCGTACTAGTTGCTTTGATGTTTTTGGCGACAGCAAACAGCGATTTGATGCAGAGCCTGGAACGTAAGGCTTACGACATTGGAGTGCGCGCCTCTTCTCGTGTGGCGAGCGACAAGATCGCTATTATCGCGATTGATGATGACAGTATTGCCAATCTCGGACGTTGGCCTTGGCCGCGTGAAACGCAGGGCAAATTGATGGATATTTTGGCGAGTGGACATGCCAAAGTGATTGGTAATACCGTGTTCTTTTCTGAGCCGCAAGTCGATGCAGGTTTGGAATACGTCAATAAACTCGCTGCAGTTCTAGCGACCTCAACACTTAAAGATTCAAATCCTGTCGAGTGGGAGCAGCTGAATGTGATTCTGCTAGAAGCGATGTCGCATCTCGATAACGATATGAAACTGGCTGAAAGTATGGCAAAGGCTAATTCGGTGCTACTAGGCATGTATTTTGAATTGGGCGAGCCACAAGGTAGGCCGAGTAACCCCTTGCCAGACTACATCTTGAAGAATAGTTTGGCTAATATCAAAGAGGGGGCAGATGGAATGCTCCCTATTCAAAGTAACGGTGCACAAGTACCTATCCCGATCTTGGGCTCGTTGGCAGTGGGTATTGGCCACCTTAATGTCACGCCTGACATTGATGGGGGGATTCGCACCGAGCCGCTCGTGCTGAATTATTTCGATCAGTTTTATCCTTCCCTATCTTTAATGTTGGCAGCAAAGAGTTTAAATCTTGAGCCAAAAGATATCCATGTCAGCCTAGGGCAGAGTGTGACGCTAAGTAATTTAAATATCGTGACTGACCCTTTGTCGCGCATGCACACTTATTTCTATAGCGATCGTGATGGCAAACCTGCGTTTCAAGTTGATTCTTTCTACGATGTGCTGTCTGGAAAAATCCCTGCCGACAAATATCGCGACAAAATTGTATTAATCGGGGCTACTGCGGCAGGTGTCGGCGCGCTTCAGGTTACGCCGATTTCTGCGGGTATGTCGCCAGTGGTGACGCTGGCGCACTCTATTTCTAGCATTCTCAAACAAGATTTCTTCGTGGTGCCGAGTTGGGCGTTTTGGGCGCAAACCGGCATTTTTCTGTTAATCGCGCTGCATTTGATTTTGTTATTGCCTCGGTTGAGTGCTGGTATTGGCGCCATCGTGACGGTGGCTTTATTTGTTTCTCTACTTGCAAGCCATTTTGTGTTGATGACTACGCAAGCACTTTGGATACAGTTGATGTTGCCGGCCGCTTTATTGTTGGTAGGTCATTTGCTGTTGACGACCAAACGTTTCTTGGTGACTGAGCAAGGCAAGATTAAATCGGATG
>JFJP01040462.1_pt1 | contig 11189 bp, 10 predicted proteins | sample 431651 | NCBI WGS metagenome assembly JFJP01 (sample SAMN02602958, study PRJNA72255) | Microbial mat metagenome, whole genome shotgun sequencing project. | biome: fresh water; feature: sink hole; material: water; isolation source: purple microbial (photo- and chemosynthetic) mats found in... | reverse complement strand
GATAAATATATGAAATAAACAAGTTTCACTTGTTTATTTTTAATAGTTTTGTATAATTTTAAGTAAGTTTAACATTAACAGTTTTCAACCCTTATTTCTAAATCAATTAAGGTTCTTCCATTTTCGTCATATTCATAATTAATTCTATTAACATATTTGTTAATTCTTGATGGTGCGGGCATCATCATTGGTGGGAAAAATTTACTTGTCATTCTTTTTAAAAGTTTAAAACACAATTATTTATTCTAAGTTTTAGTGTGGTATCTAACACCATACAATATTCGTAGTGGTTCTATTGGTGTATCTATTGATGGAATAGTATTTTGTTTTTCGTCATTTATGATGGACATTAATCCATAATTATCAAATATTCCCATATCATTTTAAATATTTTTTCAAATCCATTGTTAAAATGGTATCTCTTATATCATTTGGAACACGATACTCTACAAAAGAACCGTCATCTTTTAATAAAACAACTATACCGCCTGACATTTTAATATTTTCATATTTACTACCTTTTAACATATCTATTAATAATTTACCATATAAAGGTATTTGTAAATAATAATGTGTTAACGAATAATCCCTATATTTATTAAATGGTGACAATAAATAACCATTATATGGTTTAATTTCAAAATTTTTTGGTTGTGATGTTTTCCAATCAGTAATATAAAAGGATAAATCATTATTTCTATCATTAATCAACCAAATTTTATCAGGTTGTCCAACAAACTCTAATATTGGGCTACCGAGAACTATTTCAGTGTCTAATAATATTGAGCCTCTTTTATGGGATAAATCAATATAATCTTTTCCCGCATTGATCATGTTATCACTCTTCAATATTCTTTCTTCATCACAATCAAAAATGGGTTGTCTCACATCTTTAAAATTATCATATTGTTTAACAATTTCTTTTTCTAATTCAAAATGTACCCTACTACCCATATTAGTAGATATATCACCAGCTAGTTTCCATTCTTCTAAAAGTAATTTTTGTTTTTCTTTATCACCTTTACACATTTGTAAAGATTTTGTGTTAGCATCAAATGGCTCATAAAAAGATTTTAAAACATTACTAACAGATGGCCACTTTGTGGTAACATCACCGTTACGGTTCGCCATATAGTATATGTGTTTATCTTCAATAAATGATAATTTAATTTCTTCTCTTTTTTGTTCTAATATATTTCTTATTTCTTTACTAATTTCTAATAATTCTAAATTCATTTCTAATCTAATTGGTATGGTTTATTACTTGATAAATCACCTTTAAGGTCGGCAATATCATTTTCCCCTTCTAAATGTGTGACAAACACTTTACCAAATAACCTACCACCATTTAATTTATAAAACATTTTTTGTTCATTATTCCAAGCATCAGGATCTAACACTATTTTTATTTCTTTCGCCTTTTCGTATAAAACAGAAAATAAATTTTCACTTAAAACTTTACCTAACATTGGTATTGAATTATCAACAAATATACTATCGAAAGGACCTTCCACTAAATAAATTGGTTTGTTCCAATCAATTAATTTTTCATTAAATATTATAGTTTCTTTTTGGGCTTCAGGATTTTTATATTTTAGAAAAGGTTTTGATTCATAAGATCTTCCAGTAAAATAATTAATTTCACCATCTTTGTTATATGATGGTATAATTATTCTATTAGCATATTCACCTTGATAACAAAAACCAATATTAAATTTTTTAATCATATCATCTGTGATATTTCTTTTCCTGATATAATTAAAAGCTTGTTTATAATAATGAGTTAATTTAAGACCGTTACTTATATTATTAAACGATATGAAGTCTTTTGGTAAAATTACTTTTTTATATGTTCTTACGTATTCTTCGTTATCTTCTGGTTTTAATAGTAGATATTGTTTTATATGTTTTTTATTACCAAACCGTTTTATTAATTTATCTATACTACCATGAGTGTCATGTGTTTCTGAGCACACCCAACAGCGGTGCACACCCAATTTATAATTAACTTCCAAATTATATTTATCATCTAATTCGTCTAACCCTTTTATTTCATACGAACATACAGGGCAACAATATGTTAATTGTCCTGTGTATTCATTATGGGAACGATGTTCACCCAATATGTCATCAAATAAATCGACAATAGCTCCGTATTCTTCTTTATTTTTATTCATATTAACAAATATACAAAAAATTTACGATAAAACAAAAAAAAGACTGATTAATTATCAGTCTTTTCGTTAAGTATTTCGTTTAATTTAATTTTAAATTTGTCTGCCACTTCAGCACAATAAACAGGTTCAACAGATTCAACATCACTATATTTATACATTTTTTTTCTAATATTAATTATTGATTTAGCTGGTTCTAACACCTTTGAAACTTCGTTCACTATCGTTAAAATTATTTTACTATCTATATTATCTTTTTGTTCTGCGAATATTTTTCTTAATATTGGTAATTCTAACATGATTTTATACGCATCACCTTTATCAATTTTTAATGCATAATCCATTGCTAATGCTGTGTTTTTTTTGTTTTCTAAACCAGATAGAAAACCCATTTTTTCAAAACGTTCAATTATTTCTTCTTCCATAAATTAAGTCTCTTTTATCATATTAATAAAACCAATAACCGTAGCGACCGCATCGGACATGTCAAAATTTTCATTTTTTAACTTACCATTTTTATCATAAATCCATTCCGCCTCTGGGCAAACTAAGTTAACATGTTCCCAAATAACTTTTTTCTTGTCCACATCTTTTGGATATGACCCGAATAAAACATTTCTACCCTTTTCATTTGGCGCCATTAAATTTGGAAAAGCATATTTCCTTGCATTATATGTCGAAATAAATGTTGGTACAACACCTATTATGTCGTAACATATTTTAAGTATCATAGAATTAAATCTAATTAATGTACCAACAGTGTATATATTATTAGAATTTAATAATGGTTCTTCAATAATAACTCTAGTTATTCCGATATTTCGATAATTTTCTAAAAACTTCTTGAAAATATCTGCCTTATTAATCAATTCTTCTATTTTATCTTCAGGTAGGGGTTTAATTTTTGGTGATATATGTGTAATCTCCAATAATTTAGATGTGGTTAATTCAAACAACGCAAAACCAATTACTTTTGTACTAACATCTAACCCCAGAACTTTTGGTATATTTTTAAATGATTTAATTTTTTCTTTTAATTTTTCATCCATATTTTTTCTTTTAATTTATATTTTTTATGTATACTCCCACCTATACCCCCCTGCGGATTTATATTTATGTAAACAACATTCTGATATGTGTCCTATATTTAAACATTTTTTAGCATCAATAATACTATTCCAACATTTAATAAATTCACCATTTTTAGTAAATTGATTTACTTTTTTCTTACATGTTGACGCGTCTGATAACTTTTGTTTTAATTCTTTAGAATATTTGTTTCCTTTATTGGTTGATATTCTACCTTTTAATGATAATGATAAATTTTTTTTATGTTCTTCAGTTCGTGGTTTACCATTATTTAAATGTAAAATTGGTTTACCTTTTTTTGCGTCTGACATTTTCTTTCTAACATAATCGGTTTTTTTTATACCTTTATGTGATTCTGAAATTTTTTTTATTTCTTCGTCTGTTCTTTTTCTCCCTTTATGATTTGGCGGATTATCCCAACCAGTTGTTAAATTAGATAATCGCCATCCAATTGATCTATAATATGATATATAATGTATTTCCCAAAACACCCAATTATCGTTTGTCACAACATCAATAATTATTAGTTCGGGTTTTACATTTTTATTTATTAAATTAAATATCCATTTATCTTTATATGTGATTTTTTTCTTACTATCTTGTAAGTGTTTTCTATAACGTGAATTCGGATTAATAGATTTACCAATATATCTTAATTCATTATTAATAGGGTCGATTAACCCATAAATATAAACATTTTCCATATTAATAAATATCTAATATTTTGTGAAAAGATAGTTTTTGTCGACGCATCAAGACCTAATATATACATTTTTCTTCTTTTTTATTAAAAATACCTTAAAATAACAATAAAGTAAACATTAAATGTCAAGTTTCAATGATATAATCTGTGATCCTTCTCTTTTTAATGGTGTTGATAGTTTACCACTAACAACCATATCAAAATTATCATCCAATAACGCAACTTCAGTAATGTATTTATCCACACCTGATTGATATGTCGGATTTTGTGTTTCACAAAATTCACCATTAGGTAAATTTATATGATATTTCATTATTTTAATGTCGGTTGATCTAGACAATTTAACACTACCTGGAAATGGTTGTGATTTACCAAAATTATCTGCACCTACCCAAGAATAGATTGAGCTGTTAGTTTCATCATCTTTCGTTATAATAAATTTTTTTATTAAATTTGTAGGTTCTAAGTAACCATGACTATTCAACCCAACCTCGCTAGTAAAATCCATTTTTTTCCAATTTTCAGGATCGGGGGTCTCATTAGTGTTTTTTTCCTGAAAATATATATAAAATTTATTAAACACATAACCAACGTCAATATTCGATATGGCACCCTTCATGTATTTAAAATCCCCATCATAAAATTTAATTGATAAATCCGAATGTTGTGTAGTACCTGTGATTTTCAAATAATGATTACAAGGTAATGAGTTTATTGCAGTTAGACTAGTATTTTCAAAACCATAAGTCACATAATAAGTTTTACCTGTCGTATTACCACTTAATAACGGATACTGTGCTGAACCTGACGGTGAACATTTTAAATCTGTCGGAACATATTCTAATTTAGGTATTGGAAGTGTATAAGTTCTATTACTGTTATTATCCAAAACTGCAACTATCTCTTGATCATCAAAAATAATAACACTGTCGTCCACAAATATTTTACCCACGTTATACCCTTGTTCATCAACAAGATCACGATATTTAATACTATTTGACCAGCTATCAATCGCGGATGAATTAATATATTTGTCTTTGAATCCCATATGAAATTTTGCACCTATGGTGTTACTTGTGTTACGATCATATAACATAAAAGGTAAATATACTTCAAAACTATTAATATTACTATTAATATAATCATCGTATTTAAATATTTTATCAACATTAGTTTCACTATTTTTTGAGTAATGTAAAATTGCAATACTATGTTGTTCTTCGGGTGATACAATTATTTTAGATTTACTTGCATCTGTTATTGTTGTCCCCGTATTTGTTAATTGTCCTGATGACGTGGTATAACCATAATATTCCTTAGTAGACACGTAAGGGTTACTTTCATAATCATAAATTGATTTATTTCCTAAACCTATCGGTTTTGCCCCCCAAACAACATTTAAATTCCACGCGTCTTGTTGACCTAATGGATTGTCATTTATTATTTCATAATTATCAATATCATTATAGTCGTTTTTAATTAACGATGCAGATAAATTTCCATACGCCAGATTATTTGCCTTTCTATCAGTATACAGTTTTCCGTTTTGGATATCAATTATTTCATAAACAAAAGACATTGTATTAGTATCAATGAGATTATTATTTAAGGGTTTATACCTTATAGTGATGAAATCCCCAATTTTAAAATTATTAATGTCACTCACAGATATAATATTTTCATGTGATGAATCCAAATTAATTGTTTCAAAATGTGTTTGAACTGTTGTGCCAGAATTTAACCCCGCATAACCAATTGGTGCCGTTATTGTGTTAGTCTCCAACATAAATATTGGGTTACCTAAAGTCGTGCCAGTGGTTGTTCCGTTAACTATATTTGTTAATAAATAAGGGTATTTAACTGAACTGTCTTTATCCTTTGCAAATAAAACTTTTTGGTGGTTACTACTACCACCACTATAATTAGGAAAATTATAATCAAATTCAGAATCCCCGATCTGAAAATAACTTATATTAAAATTTCCTTTAGATATTTTTTCTCTACCTATATTAGTTAATTTTGCGTCTAATATTGGTGTTGTTATGTCAAGATAGCTCATTTTATATTAATTTATTAATCTTATTAATCACTTTTTCGTAAAGTTCGTTATTTTCAAGTTTCAATCTGTTTTTGACTTGATCTAAGTAAAAATCTTGATATTTAGATAACCCCAATAAATGGGTATAACCAATATCAATACTTATTTTCTGTAATGTATCATCACCCTTTATTGGTAAAATAGTCTTAACTTTAAAATTATTTTTAAAACAAACTGTTTGTAACCAAATCTGTTCTATAATCAAATCAGGACTTTCACGTTTATTATTAAATTTTTTCATGAATTTTTCATTTAAAAGTAATTTATCCCTAAAATCCACATAACCATTAATGTATTCATTTTTTAAATCTTGATTATTAAAACCTATTAAGCCACAATTAATGGATAAATTATTATTATTAAATAAATCTGTTTTGAATTCATTGTAATAAAAATCTTCTATTTCTTTATCTATATATTCTTTTGGATATTCATAGTTTTGACAAATTAAATCATAATTATCAAATTCTAGTATATTTTTTAACGTTTCCTTTTTTAAAAATACATCACCATCTATATGTATTGTATTCAAATTTTCTTTTTGGTATGCCAACATTTTTCCTTGTGCCCAAAAAATTTGACTATTGTTTTTTATTTCGTTTAATGTTAAAAATATATCATCATACGGTAAAAAACTAAAAAATTCTTTACCATAATCATCAGTATGTAATATAGCTTCAAATCCAAGTTTTTTTATATAATTTACAGATAACGCGTATAACCAAATATTACTTATTACTTGATTTTTAATCCCCCACCTGTCATTAATCATGGGAGGTGACCATATCGATTGTATAATTCTCATAGTTTAATTAAATGACACCTATTATTTCTGTACCATAATAATCAATCATGGAAAAGTTAAAGGATTCATTTTTAGTATTTTTTTTGTGTTGATATTTCGACCTGTTAGTTATGTTGTTTTCTATTAATACACCGCCACACCATAATGTTGTTGCAGGTACAAATTGTTCTATTAATTCTAACCAATTTGGTGATAATTTATTAATATATTCTAATAATGTAACATAATCATATGGTTTTTCAATGCTATATAAATAATCATAAAATAATTGTGTTAAACTATTATATTTTTTTTCATATTTTACTATATTTGAATTTTTTATAAAAATGTTTAAGAAATCGTTAATAAAATTTTCAAATGTCATTGTGTTAATAAAATCATCATCAATATTATCATCGTTATTTAAATATGATATACTAGCCCCATCATTAGTTAATATACCATTATTATTTAACATTAACATGTTGTTATTTAAATTTAAATCTTTCAAATTACGATAAATACTATAATTAATCACTTTTGATGGTGATAAAAAAATATTAAGATTTTTTCTATTTAATATCGTTTTTTCATCATAAACTGATGTGACGTTTTGTGTTTTTTTATTATCTACTTCAGATACTAAATTATACCCATAGTTTAGTCCTGGTAATTTTCTAAAAATATCAAAATAATCTTCACCATAAGTAAATGGTTTAGACATTGTTTTAATAGTTTTAATTCTACTCGTTAAATTAGAATTATTTTCATCTAAAATTTCTTTTGATCGATGTTGTAACGTTTTTTTATACCACCCAGCACCCTTTTCAAAATAATATAAACCATCCTCAGTTTCTAGTTTTCTAGGTAAACCAGTAGTTTCATCAACAGGATATTCATTTCTATATAAAGATGTTGACCCAATAATAGGAGTTACATCGTATTTTTTTGTTATTGTATTATAAACCGCAGTATTTGTTTTTTTAACACTAGATATTACATCTAATATGTCACGTTCAAGATTCGATGTTGGAAGAACACCGTTAGTCCTATAAATATATTCGTCAACAACAATCATTGGATCTGGAGCACCTATAAATTTTAAAAGAAATTCAATCGACTTTCTAGTACCCTTTGATTTATATAGATATGATAAATTATTTAATAATCTTCGGTATATCTCATATTCGGTTTCTTTTAAATTTAAACCAATACTTAAACCACCATAGTTGGATGAATTACGTTCATATGACGTTTCGTTAAATGTTTTCTCATTATATAAATTAGACACATTCAAACCTAATGTTTCTGTTAGATTCTTTAAAAATAAATTCGGTACATTTTCAACACCATCATATGTGATGTTTCTCATGTTTTTGATATTATCTATATATTTTTTTATTTCATCAAAACTTTGCCCGTATATTTGAAAGATTGATTCAATTTTCTTATCCTCTGTATCAAATTCAAATAATTGTGGTGATACTAAAAAACGAATTATCAAATTTGAAGTATAATCGTCAATGATATTTGAAATACCTAATAATTTATTTAAATAAATATTATAATGAAAACCACTTGTTTGTATATTCCAATTATCGTATAATAACGGCCAAGAAGCGTTTCTTGTTTCTATACCATTACTATCGTTAACTATATTAAATGTCGCAGTAAATTTAGGTGTGGAAAATCTATTTAATAAAATAGTTTCCAAATCGTTTAACGAATTATAAAATTCCTCAACAAAACCATTATTTGGTCTTATTAAAAAATTATTACTATACGTTGATGAACCATCAAATATATTACCAATAGTTCTTAATTTAATAAAACCATTAGATGAATTATAATAATATAAAATATCAAATGTTTTACCACTAAATTCTATTACGTATTTACTATATGATGAATAAAAATTCCTCATATCATTAAAATCATTAGATGTGTTTTTATCACCTAAACTATTAAAAACAACATCCAAAGGGTTGAAGAACATTGATGTGGGTACAAAAAAATCTGTCGTATTTGTGTATTCGTCATAAACAATATCTTGTGCTGAATAATCGGAACTTCTTTTATCTGTGTCTACATCAACATAAACACCCGCAGGGTATTTTTTAATAATATCAACAATAGTAATCTTTATTTTTTCCTTTAATGAACCAAATAAGGATACATTACCATTATTTTTTGATTTTTTAAATTTAACCACATTGTCGGGCGATGTTGTAGTTGAATAACTTGTTGATATCCCACTATATATGACTTGATTTAAGTCATCTAAAGTTATAAAGTCGGAAAAGGGGTCAGACCTGAAAATTTTACTATCTTTTTCAGGTATAGTTCTGTCAATATTAAAATTAGCGTTTGTTAATTGATTAGAACCATTTGTTATTTGTAGACCTACTATAGCATCATTAAATGTGTCTGATCCACTCGCGGCTTGACTTGGTACTTTATATTTTACTGACATTATTCTGTTATTGTTTCAAAATCTAATGATTGGTCAATATCTGTACGCTTTTGTCTGATTTCAAAAAGTGTATCATTATATTGATCTTTAACTTCATATAAATTATATTGTTTATATATATTGTTGTTATTGTCGTATATAGTATAAATGCCACTATTAATGGCTTTACTTTGATTACCATACAACGCGTAACCTAATGTATTTATGTCGTGTTCTACCATTTCTACCTCAATTGTTGTAGGGTTAAAATATGTATTAGTTAAAATTATTGATTGTTGTGGTTGACCAATAAAAGGCACAGTGTTAGTTTTAGTTGTTGACGAAGTACTTGGTGTAATAGTTAAGAACATTAAATTAGTGGGTGAATCACTATATTTATATCTTATTGATTTTTGTGTCGTATTAGTTTGATTAGTAACTATTGGCTCACAATAAAAATTAGATGTGATGATTTTATAGAAATTAGTTACTTTCTTTTTATTTGTAGGATTTAAATATTCCACACGATATCCTGTTAAATTTTGCGGAGTGAATTTATTTCTATCATCCGAAGATATCGTAGATAAATCTATCACTAAACCTCTAACTGATGGTAATGCCGCTAAAACACCACAATCAGTTATAATGGTTCTAATCTGTCTTGGTCTTAAATGTAAAGTATAAATACCTATATCACTAAAATCTGTAGATTCTAACGTTAAATTATATAAACCACCAAGAACTTCAAGATTTGGCGCATCAGGATCACCAGTGGTTTCTGTATTATGAAACACTGGCGTTAATATTGTTTTTGATTCTAATCTTTTTAATGTAACTGAACTTGATGCGTTTCTGTCAGGTGTATAATGAAATATAATTTCCACATCGTCAGGTGAAACATCTGCTGGCCTTATTGATCCGAAAGTACCACTCATTTTTTTTAGTATTATTTAATTATTTTTACTTTATTATAAATATTTGATTATTGTTTTTTCACATTAAAATAACCACCACCATATATTTCTAATTCACCCATATTATCAATTTCATTTAATCTTAAATTTCGTTCAATCAAACTTTGTTTACCTCTTTCAACAAAAATATCAGAATAAATTTGTGGTTCATCAATGAAACCCAATAACATTTCTTGTCTTGTTAACATACCATTATATGTTTCTTCATTTACATATGGAAATTCTGTAGTACCACTGGTTGTTCCAGTGATATGAGTATAACCATTATCGTAATCATAATAAGATAAACCGTCTATTGTATATCCCGTATACTTACCTAAATCTGTAACACCTATGGTTGTGTTGATACTATATGTGTTACTACTACCATATTTCTTAAATTCATTAAGTCTACTTTTACCTGTGGCAATGAATGAAATATTTGTTGATTTGGTAGTTGCTGTTAATGTTCTATAATCTTGTAAATATTCCTGTGTTTGTCCTGAAATTTCAGTGTATGGTATATTAAAGGTTAATGTACCAAGAACATCAGTTTTAGGATCATTTGGTATGAAATCATTGGGATAAATATATTTATCTTTAAATGGTATTCTAATCGTTTTCTTGACATTATTAACCTTCCAAGGGGTATTTATCGTTACGGATATAATAACATCACCAGTGACCGCATATGTGTGTGAAACAGATGGTAAATTATTACCATATACAATAGGCATATTTAATGTACTATTAGTACCATCACCCCAATTAATTATAAACTCAGCATCTGTCAACACCTTTAATTTATTTGTATTCGTTGTATTATAAACAGTAATAGTTTGACCATAACCACTATAAGTAAAATTAGTGTATTGTTCTGTTTGTTCAATTTCACCATCAAATGTTACCATGACACCCATATTCCCATATTTTTCA
>JFJP01040461.1_pt1 | contig 11189 bp, 8 predicted proteins | sample 431651 | NCBI WGS metagenome assembly JFJP01 (sample SAMN02602958, study PRJNA72255) | Microbial mat metagenome, whole genome shotgun sequencing project. | biome: fresh water; feature: sink hole; material: water; isolation source: purple microbial (photo- and chemosynthetic) mats found in... | reverse complement strand
AAGTTTGCCAGGTGGCCTGGTCTCATTGGGATGGCTCTCAATTGGTTTGGCTCCTTGCGAGACTCTTCTTCAAATTTCGATCCCCAAAAAATTTCGTGTTCTTCGTGTTTTTCGTGGAAAAAAATCGAACATTGATTTCAGATTTAACACAATCTAATTTCAAAGTCTTACTTAAAGTAAAATGTATGAAAATTAAGTTTTGCCGAAGATCAGCATATTCAGCAAAACCGATTAACCCGCCAAATCCGTGTCCTCAGCGTCCATTTCGACCCCAATTTTGCACACTGCTGGCGGTTTGTGCATTCCGCCACCGAACGCGACTTGGTTTCAAAAGCTAGTCCTGTTTCTGCGTATCAAGGCTTTCCACATTGACAATCAAGACCTTGCGGGTTTGCTCGGTAATCTTGTAACGCTCGTCGATGCGGTGCGCCACCAGCCAGACCACTTGCTCGCCCGAAAGCATCAGCCAGGTCCGCTCCTTCTTGACCAGGGAAAACTTGTTGTCGATGAAGAAGTCACTGAGCTTCTTGTTGTTCTTCATGCCCATGGGCATGAAGAAGTCGCCTTTCCGCCAATGGCGAAACGACAGGGGAAAGTCTATCTTGTCGTGGTCAAAATAGGCGGCGGCGGGCGAACTGGGGGGCAGGTGTCCAGGAATCCAGTCCACAGCCTGGCACCGCAGGCGGAGGGCTCCCCCTTTGCCGTCGTCGAGGATGAGCTCGTCTTGGCCCTCGTGAAGGTTGAGGGCACGTGGCGCGGCCTTGGGCTTGGGGCCGACAATCAGGAAATCCCGATCCTTGACCAGGCGGTGCGTGGTCGAAAAGTACTGGTTTCCCGGCTTGGCATCCAAGCCCTCGATGATGTCCTCGACGATTTCCTTCTGGAAATTGAACTCATACAGAAATTCAAAAAGATAGGTCCTCAAAGGGTTGAGCAGCCGCAACTTCTCGATTTCGAGCATGAAAAGGCCGTCCTTGCGTATGGCCAGCTCTTGCTTTTTCTGCTCGATGGCGTTGTTGAAAATCTGCTCGATTTCGGAAAACCGGTCGATGTTTTTGAGGATGGTCAAAGAATAGTTTGGAAAAGCTTGTTCAAGATTGGGCAAAACATGGTGTCGAATAAGGCTTCGGGCGTACTTTTTATGGTTGTTGGAAGAGTCTTCGCGGAAGCTGAGGTTGTTGCGCCTGCAAAATTCCACAATTCGGGAACGATTGCTGTACAACAGGGGCCTGACGATGTGCCCGTTTTTCGGACGGATGCCGGTCAGTCCCTTGAGCCCTGTTCCGCGGGAAAGGTTGATGTGGAAGGTCTCGACCACGTCGTCCTTGTGGTGCGCGACGGCCACGTAGTCGAATCCGTGGGCCGTCCGGAGCTCCTCGAACCAGTTGTAGCGCAGCTCGCGGGCGGCCATTTGCAGCGAAATCCCCTTCTTCTTGGCAAAGCCGATGGTATCGAACCGCTTAACAAAGAAGGGCAAAGCGTACTTCTGGGCCAATTTTTCGACAAAGAGGGCATCCTCGTCCGAGTCCTTGCCCCGCAGCGCGAAATTGCAATGCGCGATGGCGCAGTCGATGAAGGCCCCGGCGAAAAGGTCGGCCATGGCCACCGAGTCGATGCCGCCGCTGACGGCCAGGAGCACCCGGTCGGTGGTCTTGAAAAGGTTCTCCTTCTGCACGAAGTTGAGGAAGTCGGTTCTCATTCGGGTAGTTTGTTGAATAAGTCGAAAAATCGGCCCGCCTTGACCCTGCACTCCTGCCACTCGCCCTCAGGGCGGCTGGCGTAGGTGATGGCGCTGCCTGCCGGATAGCTCAGCCTTCCGCTGGGCAGGTGCAGCAACGCGCTACGAATGACGACGTTGAAGTCGAAGTCTGCCTCGGGGCTGATGTAGCCGATGCTGCCCGAGTAGAGGCCGCGCCGGAAAAGCTCGCGCTGCTCGATGAGCTGGCAGGCCCGTCGCTTGGGCGCCCCGGTCATGGAACCCATCGGGAAAGCGGCGGCCAGGGCGTCGAAGGCGTCCGCTTCGGGGGCCATGATTCCGGAAACGGTGGAAATGAGCTGAAAAACATCTTGAAATCGGTATATTTCACAAAGTTCGTCCACACGGACCGATCCGCCGAGGCAGACCTTGGCCAGGTCGTTGCGGACCAGGTCCACGATCATGACGTTCTCGGCAAGCTCCTTGAGGTCGGCGAGCAGGGCTGTCCGGGCCTGCTGATCGGCGGCGGAATCCTTGCCCCGCGCTGCGGTGCCCTTGATGGGCTGCGAGACGAGCCGGCGGCTGTCCTTCTTCAGGAATCGCTCGGGGCTGGCGCAGGCCAGGGCGAGGTCGTTCCAGCGGAAGAAGGCCGAAAAGGGCGGCGGCTTCCGGCCGACAAGCCGCTTGTAGAGCAGGTCGGGCCGCAAGCCGGGGGCCATGGCCCTGAAATTCTGGCAATAGTTGATCTCGTAGATGTCGCCGCGGCGGAGGTTCAGCCGGAGGGCCTCCACCTGCTCGAGGTAGTGCTCGCGGCTCATGGAGCTGGGCGGCTCCAAGGTCGTGGGGAAGGCCTCGGTTGCGCCAGGGCCTTGCACGATTTCGACGAAGAGCCTGTCTGCCTGGTCCGAATTGTCGATTTCGGGAAGCCATGACAGTCTGAAACCATCGGCTTGGAACTGGAAAATCCAGCGTGCTTGGAAGAAGAACAGATGCGGAACCGGGAAGTCGGTGGGGTTTTCGGACCGCAGATCCTCGAGCTCGTCCTTGAGCTCGTAGCTGAGGAATCCGAAGACGAAATCGCGCTTGCTGGCGTGCCAGAGGCGGAGCTTCTGGAGGGAACCGCTGTCGGACAGGAGCGAGTCAACCGCCTCGGCAGCAGCCCAGTTCGGGAAGGGGCCGTGCGGGTTGTCGGGCTCGGAAGGGCTGCCCTCCAGCCAGAGAAAGGGTTGGCGCAGGCTCCCCCAATGGAGCAACTTCTCGCGGAAAGCGGGAAGGTCGTCCACCGCGAAAAACTTCGACTCCCTGATCATGGCCAATGAAAAAGCGTTGTGATCCAAGTCATTGCCAGGAATTTTACCAAAGCTCAAGCGAAGTCGTCTTCGACAAGGTCCTCCTCGACGCGCAGGTTGTCGATGATGAAATCCTGCCTTTCGGGGGTGTTCTTGCCCATGTAGAACTCGAGGATCTTCTCGACGAAGTCCTCGCGCTTGATGATGACGGGCTCAAGCCGGATCTTGGGGCCGATGAAGTGCTTGAACTCGTCGGGGGAAATCTCGCCCAGACCTTTGAAGCGTGTTATCTCGGGGTTCTTGCCGATGGTGGCGATGGCCTTGTGCTTTTCCTCGTCGGAGTAGCAGTAGAAGGTGCGGTTCTTGTCGCGGACGCGGAAGAGCGGCGTCTGGAGGATGTAGAGGTGCTTGTTCTTGATGACCTCGGGGAAGAACTTGAGGAAGAAGGTGATGAGCAGCAGGCGGATGTGCATTCCGTCCACGTCGGCATCGGTGGCGATGACCACGCGGTTGTAGCGCAGCTCCTCGATTCCGTTCTCGATGTTGAGGGCCGCCTGCAAGAGGTTGAACTCCTCGTTCTGATAGACGATCTTCTTGGTGAGCGCGAAGGTGTTCAGGGGTTTGCCCTTGAGGCTGAAGACGGCCTGGGTCTGCACGTCGCGGGCTTTGGTGATGGAGCCGCTGGCCGAGTCGCCCTCGGTGATGAAGATGGTGCTCTCGGAAGCGCGCTCGTGCGTCTTGTTGTAGTGGACCTTGCAGTCGCGGAGCTTGCGGTTGTGCAGGCTGACCTGTTTGGCGCGCTCGCGGGCGATCTTGCGGATGCCCGTCAAGGCCTTGCGCTCCTTCTCGGACTCGACGATCTTGGCCTGGAGGGCCTGGGCGATCTCGGTGTTCTTGTGCAGGAAGTTGTCGAGCTGGCGGGTCAGGAAGTCCATGATGAACTGCCGGACGGACATGCCGTCGGGGGCGATGTTCTTGGAGCCGAGCTTGGTCTTGGTCTGCGACTCGAAGATGGGCTCCTGCACCTTGATGCTGATGGCGGCCACCAGCGATTGACGGATGTCCGTAACATCGTACTCCTTCTTGAAGAAGTCGCGGATGGTCTTGACGTAGGCCTCGCGGAAAGACTGCAAGTGGGTGCCGCCCTGGGTGGTGTGCTGGCCGTTGACGAAGGAGTAGTACTCCTCGCCGTACTGGTTGCCGTGGGTCAGGGCCACCTCGATGTCGCTGCCCCGCAGGTGGATGATGGGATACAGCCCCGGGCCGCTCATGTTCTCCTCCAGCAGGTCGAGCAGGCCATTCTTCGAGAAGTACTTTTGCCCGTTGAAGTGGATGGTCAGCCCGGTGTTGAGGAAGATGTAGTTCTTGATCATGCTCTCAACATACTCGCGCATGAACTCGTATCCACCGAAGACCCCCTGGTCGGGCTTGAAGATGATGAGCGTGCCGTTCGGCTCTTCGGAAGCGTAAACCGGGTGCTCTTCGAGCAGCTCGCCCTGCGAATAGACCACGCGCTTGGCCTTGCCCTCGCGGAAGCTCTGGATGTCGAAATGGATGGACAAGGCGTTGACGGCCTTGATGCCCACGCCGTTGAGGCCCACGGCTTTCTTGAAGGCTTCGGAGTCGTACTTGGCGCCGGTGTTCATCTTCGAGCTGACATCGAGCACCTTGCCCAGGGGGATGCCCCGGCCGTAGTCGCGGATGCGGACGGTGTGCTCGGCGATTTCCACCTCGATCTTGCGCCCGTTGCCCATCGCGAACTCGTCGATGGAGTTGTCGAGCACCTCCTTGATCAGGATGTAGATCCCATCGTCGGCCGACGAGCCGTCGCCCAGCTTGCCGATGTACATGCCCGGCCGCTTGCGGATGTGCTCCTTCCAGTCGAGGGTCTTTATGGAATCTTCCGAATATTGTTCTGACATGTCAATTTGTGATTGCTGACGGTTTTTCAGGCCGTCTGGTCATAAAACTCGTACTCGAAACGCGTCTGGCGCTCCAGGGTCTGCTCCTCGAGCATGAGGCCCTCGGGCGAATAGCGGACCAGGTTGTGCTCCTCGAGGGCGTTGCCGCGGTAGCGCTCCTGGGTCTCGGTGTGGTTTTCGTCGTCGTAGGTGAATTTGAGCCAGTAGGTGCTGCCGACGCGGTTTTCGACCACGCGGTCCTTGTCGTCGTAGGCGAAGCTGACCTTGTCGATGACCGTGCCCCGCTGGGTGTAGCGCACGCGCTGGAGCAGGCGGCCGCGGTCGTCGTAGGCGAAGCGCAGGTCGGACTCGAAGGCGCCGCCCGCGCCCGACTCGAGCCTGCGGACCAGGCGCCGCGCGGCATCGAAGCTGTTCTCCTCGCGGTGTTCGAGCGTGCCGGCGAAGGAGTAGCGCTCGCGCTTGAGCACCAGCCCGTCGGCCTCGTGCCAGACGACCTCCTTCTCTTCGAGCTCGCCCTCGTCGTCGTGGGTCAGCACCGTGGTGCGGCCGGGCTGGCGCTCGTAGGTCTTGCGCGAGCTGGAGCCGTCGCCGTAGTGGATCTCGATGGCCTGGAGCTTTCCGTCGGGGCCGTACTCGAACCGGTGGTCCTCGGCCAGCTCCTCGCCTTCGAGGTAGCTCTGCTCGCGGGTCTTTTTGCCCTGGGCGTCGTACTCCCAGACGAGCTTGCTTTCGACGCTACCATCGTCGAAATATTTGATTTCCAATGTTTCATGCCCTTCCTCGTCAAACTCTTTGACCATGCTCAGGTAAGGCTCGGCCCACGAATCGCTGGCGCGGGAGGCGGAGTAGGCCCTTTGGATCTTGGTTTTCTTCATGCCCGTGGATTTTGTTTCGTTCCAGAAAGCCCGGCAAAGATAGCATTCTCGATGAAACCGCATCGAGGCTGATGGCCGAGGGCAAGGTCGGCGACCGGCGGTTGGCGCGCTGGCTGGGCGCAGACGATTGGCGGAAAATCGCTACATTTGTAGAAATGCGAACACGACATGCTGACCAGAGACTTCCACAAGATGCTCGACAAGGAATTGGAATCCCTGCTCATCAAATACAAGGATGACGCATTCCTGAAGAAACACAAAAGCTCCCCGAACAACCAGAAATCGTATGCTTTGCTGATCTGGTTTCTCGAGCATTATGGCCGGAAATCAAACTACCAGGACTTCATCACCGACGGGGAGGAAGATGGCTCTTGCGACATCATGTTTGATAGGAACGACAATTTTGGCGATAAGATTTTTTACATTGTCCAATCGAAATGGAACATTGAGGACAAATGCGTGAAGGAAACGGACAAAGACGAGATCTTGAAGGCATTGAGCGATTTCGAGACCCTTCTCCGAGGCGGAAAGAACAAGGTGAATGATAAGATGCGCCGAAAGCTCCAGGAGCTGAACGAGCACATGAACGAAAACGGGGAAGTGAAATTCGTCTTCCTAAGCCTAAGCCGATACCTGGGAAATGCCGAAGAAAACATCGCTTCATTCGTCAAAAACCAACAGAAGACCAGCTTCGAAGTCATTGACATTGAACGTCTGAAAATCAATTTCATCGACAGGAAGTACAAGAAAATAGAGCCGGAGAATCCACTGGAAAACCACCCCAACCCGGAGGAAAGCCCCATCGTGCTCCGCATCGAGCGCCTCACGAACCAAGGCAATCACATCCAGATCCAAAAACCTTTCGAGGCTTTCGTGTTCTTGTTAAGGCCAAAGACAATTTTTGAACTGTTTGAAAAATATGGCTTCTCACTTTTTTACAAAAACGTGCGAAACCCCCTGCTGCAATCCCACTTCAACAAAGACATAGAACGGACGGCAGTCGAGAACCCGGCCTATTTCTGGTACTACAACAATGGCATCACGGCCATCACCTACCTGTTGCCAGCCGTCCGAAGCCAGGCCAGCACCATCCAACTGACAGGCCTGCAGATCATCAACGGCGCGCAGACCGTTTACTCGGTCTATCGCGCCTACAAAAGCGCCTCGCCAACCAAGCGCGCCCAGATGGACAGTGAGGCGCTGATCACGATGCGGCTGCTGAAATCCGGCGGCAAGGACTTCGATTTGAACGTATCGAAGTTCACAAACTCGCAAAACCCGGTCAAAGACAGGGACTTCCGGGCCAACGACGAGGTGCAGGTCAGGCTGCAACAGTCATCTTACGAATATCGGTACTGGTACGAAAAGCGCCGCGACGAATTTCGGGAGCTGCCCGAGGGCGTACACAAAGTGCCCAACCATTTGTTCGCGAACGTCTATCTGGCCTACCAGCTCCAAGACCCCTTCGGCGTGCTCTTGAACCACAACCAAGGCCGCAAGACCAAGAAGGACCTGAACTTCATCTCGCACAAAGACCACAAGGACGGACGCTACGAAAGGATCTTCTCGCCCGAGTCGGACTTCTCGGATATGCTCTGCGCCTTCTACCTGTTCAAGCTGCTTCACAATGAAACAAGCTACAAAAATACTTTCTCCAGCAATTTGTATCACTTGCTGGCCTTGTTCAAGGTCGCCTTTTCAAAGTATCTTGTCAAGAAATACGATGAAAAGATAAATGTGAACAGAAAAATCATCCAGCTTTATGAAAACCAAGAGCTTGAAATTCTTCTGAAGACCTTCAAGTTCATCAACCGATTTGTTGAAAAACAGGTTGAAATGACCGAAGACCAGCAAAGGAATGCCGCCAAAGTTTTCATGGCCCTGATGAATCCGCCCCAATACGAAAAAGTGAAGTCGCAGTTGGAGGACCTGGACCTGCGGGTGGAGGCGATCGAGGGCATCGAGTTGGAAAACAGCGAGGACCTCGTCATCGGCTTGAACGAAGACCTGTACGCAGCCGACGCGGATTGAGCAGAAACCGCCGCCGCTCAGCGCAGCTCCAGCAGGAAGCGCAGGGTATCGACTTGGTCGGCGTAGTCCCAGGGCTCGGGCCATTGGGTCTTGCCCAGGGGCGTGGTGTCCCAGCCGTCGAGGGGCGCGAGGTCGCTGACCAGGCATTGCACCTTGTCGCGCAGGGGCTCGAGCTCGTCGGCCACCTCGCGCAGGTCGTCGTAGCGGCGCAGGTGCGCGACCGAGACGGGCGAGGCCAGCGGCTCGGCCTCGCGGAGCATGAACAGGCCGTTGTCGAAGAAGGGCACCCGGTTGACCATGAAGATGGACTTGTGGTAGTCGTAGTTGTTCTTGTACTTCGAGTGGTTGAGCAGGCCCTGGTAGTCGGGCGCGTTCTCGAAGATGAGGGCCAGGTCGAAGTCCCTGGGGATGAACAGCTTCGAGACGTTGCGGCAGCCGAGGCCGAAATAGAGGTGCATGTCGTGCGAAAGGGCGCGCATCTGCTTGGGCGTCTCGGCGCCGGTCAGGATGGCCACCGAGTTCCGGTTTTTGCGGATGATGTTGGGGTACTTGTCGAAATAGTGGTGGAAATAGCGGGCGGTGTTGTCGCTGCCGGTGGCGATCATGGCCTCGAAGCCTGCCATCCGGTCGTCGGTGAAGACGACGGACTCGCCGAAGCTGGGCTCGAGCACCACGAGCATCCGCACCAGGGCCTTGATGAGCCTGTCGTCCTTCGAGGAAGGCTTGACCAGGGCCTTGTGGCCGGCCAGCAGCACGCAAAGCAGGTCGTGGAAGCCCACGAGTGGGATGTTTCCGGCCATGACCAGACCAACGACGCGCTCGGGGCTATCCTGATCAAGCTCGGGATACATTTTCCGCCAGCGCTCGAGCTTTTCGGGTCGCATCATGTAGGACAGGGCGGCCATGGAGTGGCGCAGGTTGGCCAGGGTGAACCAGTTGTTCCTGTTGGCCTCGTGCCGGATGAAGCTGTCGAAATGCTCATGGAAGTCGAAGTTGAGCGCCGACTCGACCGCGGGGGCATCCGGGCCGAATTGGCCCAGGAACCTGCCTAGCTCGGCGAAGGCGTCCATTCTTTTTTGGCTTGGCATCTTGTGGGAAGAATTTTGAAGATTGGGAATGCTCACGCCAAGGCGGTGGAGGGCGTGTCGTCATCGGCCCCGCCGCGCAGGATGGTCATGCCGGGGGAGGCGTCGAACATCTCGCGCACCTTGCTGTCGATGAAGGGGTTCAGATCCACGAAGGGGATCAGGCAAGGCCCTTGGGGGAAGGCGGCCGTAACGCTGTTGAGGTAGCCCCGGGCCATGGAAAGCAGGTGGAAGACGCTGGCCTGCAGCAGGCCCAATAGCCTGCGCTCCATGCTCTGGCGCTGGGGCCGCTTGCCATCGAGCCAGAAGAAGGCACCGACCTCGAGGTTGTAGCTGAAGCCGGGCGTCAGGCGGGCGTCTCCGTAGTTGCTCTTGATTTCCATGGTGATGCCGACCTCGCCCAGGTGGACCTGCCCGTCGTAGGCGAAGTCGATCTGCAGGGTTTCAGGTTCGGGCGAGCGGTGCATATCGGTCAGGGGCTTGAGCTGGATGTCGTGCGACTCGAGGTAGGCGATATCCAGCCGGTTGACGGTGAAATCGCTCATCCGCAGGGCTTCGATTTTCGCTTGCATGGGCGGCTTTTGGGTTATGCTCACCGTGCGAAATATTGCTCGACGACCCGGAAGCGATGGTCGAAGATGCGGTCGAGCTGGCCGCGGACGAACAGCGGATGGGCGACGCGGCCGAGGATGCCCAAGGGCACGGCGTAGAGCACGCGGTCCGTGACCAAGGTTCCGTTGGGGAACTCCTCGAAGGTATGGGTGTGGTGCCAGAAGGAATAAGGCCCGCGGAGCTGCTCGTCCACAAAGCGGTAGGGCGGCTCGTAGGTGGAGATGAGCGAGCGCCAGCGCATGGGGATGCCCATCATCTTGATGCTGTAATCAATGACGGCGCCTTCCTTCATCGCGACGGGCGAAGGGGTCATGATGCTGAAGTTCAGGAAGTCGGGGGTAATGTCGCCCAAGTTTTCGGGCCGGTCGAAAAAGGCGAAGACCTCATCGATGGGCTTGTTGATGATTTGCTTGCGGAGCAGGGTATGTATTTTCATTTTCTCTGTATTTTTCAAATTAGGAAAATTCCCACGACCTTGTTTTTCTTGCAAAATTAGCAATCTGGCGCAGACGGACAAACCGGCCCTCGCCGTTGAGGCACTGTCCCGACCCTTCTTGGAAAATTGGATCCTTTTTCGTTCTTTTGGGCGGGACGCCCCATCCCTAGCCAATACAACAGCATCTATGACCAAGCCTCAGCGGCCCGGCTTTGTCCTGGGTCTCCTGTTTTCGCTGGCCTTTTCGGGTCCTGCCGTCGGGCAAAGAGCCGAGTCGGGAGTCTATGTTTTGCCATCGGGCCTGCTGGCCGAGGTGGAAGCGGTGGCCCTTGACGGCCAGTGGGAACTGCACTGGGGGCGGCTGCTCGCGCCCGGCGAGGCCCGCGCGGCAGCGGGCAGCGGGCAGTACTGGGAGCTTCCTGGCCCCTGGAACGAGCTGGCCGCGGCGCCGGGCGGCCCCGCGGTGGGCGCGCGAGGGGCGGCCACTTTCCGGCTGGTGGTACGCGGGGTCGAGGCAGGGCGGCTGCTGGCCCTGAAACTTCCGCAGATCGAGACGGCCTACCGGCTTTGGGTGGATGGCGAGCTTGTCCTGGAAAAGGGCCTTGTGTCCTTGTCGCCCGACTCGGCCCGGGCGATCTGGCAGCCCTCGGAGGTTTACTTCCGCAGCCAGGCGGACAGCCTGGAGCTGGTCGTGCAGGTGAGCAACTACCACCACCGCAAGGGCGGCATCTCCAACAGCATCATGCTGGGCCAGGCCTCTTCGGTCTCGCGGCTGGCCAAGCGCAGCCTGGGCTACGAGTCGTTCCTGATCGGGCTGATGCTGATCATGAGCCTCTACCACTTCGGGCTGTTATTCCTGCGGCGCAAAGACCGGTCGAGCCTGTACTTCGGCCTTTTCACGCTGTTCGCGGGCACCAGCTCGGCCGTCAATGGCGAGACGATCTGGATGCAGGCCTTCCCTGGGTTCCCCTTCGAGCTGCTGCTGGACATCGACTTCCTGAGCAACCTGGGGCGCATCTCGGCCTTCTCGCTGTTCGTCAGCCTGCTCTTCCCGGGCCAGTTCCCGCCGCGTTTCGTGCGGGCGATCAACGGGGTGAGCGGGCTTTTCGCCATTTTCATCGTCCTGGCGCCCTCGGTGCTGCACACGCGGAGCTTCCTGCCGATGATGGGCTTCATGGGCGTGGCAATCGTGTGGCTGCTGGTGGGCCTGGCGCGGGCGGCGCGGGCGGGCGTGCAGGGCGCG
>JFJP01028518.1_pt1 | contig 11189 bp, 19 predicted proteins | sample 431651 | NCBI WGS metagenome assembly JFJP01 (sample SAMN02602958, study PRJNA72255) | Microbial mat metagenome, whole genome shotgun sequencing project. | biome: fresh water; feature: sink hole; material: water; isolation source: purple microbial (photo- and chemosynthetic) mats found in... | reverse complement strand
TTTTTATTTTTAATTTTTTTTCTTTCACAATTTTAAATTTTTTATAATTCAATAATAAAAACTTGCCCCAAACAATTTTAACAGTTACATTAAACAAAACACATTTTCAATGTTCGAAGGTTCCCGTCTTAACAACATAATCCCTGGCTATACCGGTTACATTCCCAAGAACGAAAACGGAGAGGACTTCCTCCAAATGCAAAAATCCAAGGCTAGAATTCCAGGTTTCTTCCCATAAAAATTTCTAAATTTCATAAGAATATTATCTAATAAAACTTTCGTTGTGTTTTTCAGGTTATGCTGGTTATATTTCTGGTGTGAAATCTGAGAATTTATTTGGTAGAACTTATGGTAAAATCACTTATGAATCTGCAAGTCAGACGATACAAAGAGGTGTAGATATGTCCGCTGAATTGAAATACACAAGTGAAGCTAAAGGCAATTATATCGATCAGAAAGAATTCAAGCGAAGAGAAGTGCAAAAACGTCAGGATATCGAGAATAAACAGAATGTTCATCAAGGAATCCCAATTTCCCAAATATACAAGTTCTTTGCATATGAAGATAAATATTCTCAATATAAAGGAGCAGATTATGATATGGTTGAATTGCAGAGGAAGGATTTGGAATTAGAGAAGAAGAATCATGAGAATCAAGAGGAGATAAAGAAGGTGCAATCACTCATGAACTTTTATGGTGAAGAAGAAAAGATCTTTAATAATGATGGAAGTTTAAGACTAGAGGATAAAAATAGCTCGAAAATGAGCTATGAGGAAGCTAATAAAATAGCTCATTTAAGCTCAAAATGATTGTTTTTTAGAGGAAATCATGATAATTAATAAAAATAAAAAACTTGATTGAATTTTTTTAAGAGGAAGTCTTGATTAAAAATTAGTTTATTGAAAAAAATATTTTTATTTTTTTTCGAAAATAAAGAAGAAAAGACTTTTTTATTATGAAATTTTTATTAATTCACAAAGAAAATTCAAATATTATGAACAATGATGAAAATGCAAAAAATTTCAGAGGTTTTTATTTATATTCTTTCAGAGTTTGATATTCTACGCAATAGGATTCATATTTTTCTCTAATTAATTTCTTGAAAATGTCGTTGATATCTTTTTCTCTAAAATCCATTCATTATTAATAAATTTTTCTAATAGTTTTATTATAAAAACTACAGTTTTTCTTGGAAAATTTTGAGTTCTTGTGTGAGATTTCCTTCAATAACCTTTATACTATCCCTTAGAGAATTGATCTTATATTGAAGCTGTTTTAATTCAGATCCTTCTTCATTTATTGACTGACTACATATTAATAATAAAGATCTTTTTTTTGAAAAGAAAAAATAGTTTACCTTCCAATTATACTATTCCTCTTATTCTCATAAAGATTTATGGCATAATCGAGATTATCAATATAATGGCTAAGATTTTCTTGAGCAATATTCACAACTTCAATTTTTTTCAAAAGAATTTCTACGTTTTGAATCATTTCATTATCAGAAACTGTCTTCATATTTTCTCTCATAAGGCTGAAAAATAAAAATTCTCCCCATTTATCCAATGAATCCCAGTCTTTTGTTTCTTGATTATTGTTTTTCGCTGCAAGAACTTCTTTTACCGTGCTTATTTTCTTGAAATTCTCCTAAATTTTTACTTCGTTACAAAGAAATTTCTTAAAAAAACCTTTTGCAAATCATTCAGTTTTTTTAAATGTTCAAAAATTTTTTTGAGATCATTGCTAATTTTATTGATACTTTCAACAATAGAATCTAAGTTTTCCGTCGCCTTTCATACAAATAATCATAATAAATTCATTTTGAAATTAAATTTACACATGATTTTTTTTTTTTTATCACTGCGTTGTATTTTGTATATAAATAAGCTTGTGCATGTTCATAAAATTGATAAAAACTCTTGATATTGCCAGGAGTCGGCATTTTCAGAAAACTGCTGTTTTCGGTCTGTTGATCATAAATATCATTTTGTGTCTTGAGATTATTAAAGTCATTTGAATTCAGGCAGAGAAATTTCTCTACAATCTCATCCAATTGCAATATTTCATGCGTCATTATCTCCTTCAAGTAATTTTCTAAATCCTTCATAAAAAATTAAAATAGTGATTAAAACTAAACAAATCAAATAAAAAAACATTCTTTCTTTTCTTGATAAAATCTGCATCGGAGCTCAAATAATTATATAAACTTGCTCCAATTCCATGTTTTTCTGGCATTTTGGGAATAAGCAATCCTTGATATTTTGGATGAGTTGTTAAATAAGTATGCAACCATTCAAAATCTGAATATCTCCTCTCCACAAGAATTTTTTTTCCATCTTCTTCCAATTTGCTTGTAATTTGATAAATGTAATAAGCAGTTTCCAAATAGCCTTTCTTCATTAGAGTAAAATCAGTTATTTCGACTTGTCTACACATTTTCTTCCTATTTCTTTCAAAGTCTTTTTTATTATGTTTGGTTTCTAATGTCATTTGATTCACTGATTTCAGAAAAGAGAGGTTTGTATTGACTTTTGAATGAAATTCATCATTAAATTTGAATTCTTCAATCAAATTTTCTTTTAAAAGATCGCCTGTATGCAATTTAAAACTCTCTAAATCTAAAGAAATGCTTGGGTTCGATGAAGTAAATGAAGGGGTGCTTAATTTTTCAACAGGTTTATGAATCGAAGCTTCATCACCATTCAAATTAACAGTCGCTTCAAGATTACTTAAGAAAGAAACCTTAGGTTTTAAATGTATTTCTTCTTTGGCAATCATTAAATTCGGACTTTCTTTAGTTTTATCATGTGTTTCTTCTTTGATTGGCTGTTTATTTTGGACAGTTTCTTCAGTTTTTGGGAATTTCGGGATTCGTAAGTCTTTTTATAAAAGATTTTCAAAAGGTTTTTTCAATATTGTAAGTACCTTTTAATTTCCAAATATCGGCAATTTCATCAAAGTTTTTATATCCTGATTGAAATGCTGCGACACTCCTTAATAAAAAAAAAAACTGATTTTCGTTCAGTTTTACATCGCTTAAACTCCCAGAACATTTGTTCCAGATCTTTTAAATGAAATATAAATGATTTCTTTCTATAGAAAGAAAAAAATACTTTAGCAGCAGTTTCAGCCGGAATCTGGCCTCTTTTTACCATTAATTTAACACAAACTCCCTTGGTAAAATGCGTACCAGAAGAAGATATTTTATTATAAATGGCTTTATAAGCGGACTCCTCATTGCTGGATAAATTCATCAGATTATTTAGATTTTTTATAGTCTTTTTTTTTGTTTTAATTTTAAAAAGTTTAAATCTAATAAGTCTTTTTTCTATTTGAAATGTATTGGAAAGCTTTGTTTGATCATTTCTTGGATTCAGATGCGTTTATAAAGGAACAATATATGTTAGAAGTCAAAATATAAGTTTTTTTCTTTTTTTTGACAAAATTCCATAAAAATATTTTAGAAAATAGTTCTTGAAAAAATAAATCAAAAATGTTTAAAGGAAAAAACATCAGAAAGCTTTGCATCCTGCAAATCAAACATTAAAAACCATCAAAAAACCTTTAAAAATGCTGTTATTTTTCTCGAAAATAATTTTCAAGAAGTATTTTCATTTAAAAAAAATCAATAAATAGATTATTTTTCTAAGAAAATCACAAAAGAGATGATGGAAAAATGCCTTTATATTGAGGAGTCTGAAGCGTTTTTTAATTGCATGAGTGAAACTTCTCGTAATTACTCACAAAAATTTGAGGATCTTAAAAAAACAATCGTTTTATTAAGAAGAGCAACAATTGATGAAATTTTTCAAAAATAATAAAAAAAAGAAAGAAAATTGAATTTTTAAAAAGAATATAGTCAAATTGTTATTTTAAATATTTTTAGAAGAAAATTTAAAAAAATAGATATTATTTATTCAAACCACCCACTCTCCTTTGAATCAATATTTAATTTAAAGGAAAAAATCTGAATTTAAAATTGAATATTTTGATCTCCTTCAACTCTTAACACGAGCAAAACATAAAAAATGTTCTTTTTCCATTATTTTCTTCTTTTGGAATGAAGCTTCCGTTGACTATTTCTTTTTTTAAAACGTTTTGATAAGTTTTGTTTGCAATCAAGGAGGATGAAATTGAATTTATTTTTTTGATATAAATTATAGGATTGTTTGTTTTTTCTTTTATTACAAGACAAAATGAATTAACCCCTGTTTCTGCCGTTAAACTATCTCCTGCTAAACCTTTATTAAACGAAAATAACCCTTAATACAAAAAATCTTTTAAAAAACTTGGCAAATCAAGCTTTGGTTTCCCGTTTTTCCTTGATTGATACAGCTGATATTTAGCATTTGGGTTTAATTTGCAATTATGGGCTTTGAGAGTCCGATTCAAAACTCCTACAATCAAAAGGAAACTCTGATTTATCGTATATTCTAAGGGAATGGGAACTTCTATTTGGAAGACTCGTGAGTTTTCAATGATTTCGTCTGAAAAATTTATTAAATAGATCTTTTGTTCTTCTTCGGCAAGGGTATTGCATTGATTTGAGATTATTGTTTGATGCAATTGACTTTGGTAACTGTTTTTTATTTCAGGTAAAATTTTTTTGTTGAAGCCTGTAGACATTTTTTTTGAAGCTTTAGAAAAATTAATGAATTTGGAGTTTAGGGAAGTTTTAATGAGAAGTGTTTGTTTTCTCAAAAATAATAAATAATTTGAATTTGAATTTATGAGACTTTTGATTAAAAAAAAATATCATATATATTATGCAAAACACGTAATAAATTTCATGATGCAAATTACCATTGGTATTGGTAAAAAAACTCTAAATTTTTTGCATTGATAAAAATTAATTGCCATTTTATTTGATTATCTAAAAGTTTCAAACTTATTGAAAAATAAATCAAGTGAAAGAGAAAAAACAAGATTAACCTTCTTTTAAAGATTAAAAAAGATCAGAATTTCAAAATATATTCGTTAACTTGCATTTGAAATCGAAATTAGACAACAACAACAAAAAATGGAAAGTTGAGCACTTAGGATGAGCATATATGAGCCATTTACAAAAAAAAAAGGGCCAAAACAGATAACAGAAATAAAGGAGGGATTAGAAAACATTGAAATGCATGGAAGAACATTATAAAAATATGAAATAAATTGAAATTTTTAAAATTTCATTTGAGAAATTCTTGAAAAATGATGATTATATATATATATACACATCATTTTTTTAAAAAAAATATTTCCGAAAAAACCTGATTTCTCAAATTTAAATTTGTCGTTTTAAAAGTTTAAATTAATTTGTTTAGCTAAAATCAGCCTTTGGTTTTTGGTTTATCTTTCTCAAATTTCCTATCTGTTTTTTAGTTAGATTGGAAAATACTCATTTTAATATTATATTTTTTTCTCTCTAAAATAACTCTCAATGATTATTACTCTTGCTTAAAAAATATTTTTCCCCTTTTTTGTAAAAAAAACTTTACTAATTTTCTTCATAAAAAAACTCAACCTTTTTTTTGGTTTTGACGAATATTTACCAAATTTTTGGCTTTTATCATTTTTTACTTTTTAATTTAGTTCTTAAAATGTAGATTTCTTTTAAAAATATATCTCAAACTTAAATTTATTCCCAAAAATTTTTTACAGGTAATAAAAACATTCATTCCTTTATTAATTTGAATTATATATCAGATTCCTTTTTTAATATACATAAATATTGAGAGAAAAAAAACGATTTTTTCATTCTCCTAACTTTTTTACATATCTTTTAAATGTTCCATTTCCTTTTGATCCCTATCTAATCTCCTTTTGTTAATGCTCCCTAAATATTTCTTCTCATAGCCATTGCTTCGATCCACACCATCCCACCTATGCCCCGGTTCAATGCCAAATCTATTTGGAATTCCTGGAAATTTGCATTTTTTTTTTAATCCAACAAATTTTTGATTATGAAATTTTTTTTCGGTTTTTTTATCCTTTTCAATAAGTTGCTTCATTGGATCCCCGAATCGATCAACTCCCATCATTTCTTTTTCAGTATCCTTTGAAACTTCATAATTTATGAATTTCTCGTTTTTCAGTTGTTCTTCTTCTCTTTTGTTTTTAAAAATTTCGAAATTACCCACAATTTATTCATAAAATGATTCTTTCTTGATTCTTTCTCAATAATTCAGCCTTTTTATCTTCGAATTTCTTAGTTAAATCTATTTTAATCCCTTTATCATCTCTAAACACAGTTTCCGCGTTTTTGAATTGTTCTGCAAAATTATTCAATTTTTTCTTATTTTCTTCTTCTCTTCCGCTATTATTCCCATCTTCATCATTCCTTTCAGGTGATAAATCAGAATCTTTTTCTATTCCCAATGCTTCTGCATAAGTTCTTTTCAAATTATCTTGAGCTTTTTGCTCTTTTTCTTCAGCATTTGCCCCCTCGTGTTCAGAGTCAGAATCATGTCTTTTTCTTACAGGTGATATATCAGAATCAGAACTTTCATTTGAAATTTGCTTTTGAATTTCTTTTGCTTTATTAGACTCTTCTGTTATATTGACCCATTTGCCTGAAGTTTGCTATTTTTTCAATAAGAAAAACTTTTGGAAAATGTGTTAAAATTATAAAAATCAAAACTTTGTTCTGTTTTTTATTGGGTTCTTCTTTATTTTCTATTTTTTTCAAGAAATCAGCTTCAAGCATTCCTTTTTTGACTAAAGTTTTGGCTTGAAAATCAGTTAAGGCTAGGCCTTGGGGATTAAATAAAGTAGGGACTTCTTCTTCATCTTGTGAGGAATTATTATCAAAAGCAAGGTCAGGATCTATGATTTTTAATTGAGGAAGAGGCTTGTTTGCATTGGCAGAAGCTTTCTTAGGCAAATATTTTGATAAAAGGTCTTTTTTTTGGTTAGACATCAATAGTTTTAAGGATTTTTAATTAAATAAATATAAGTTTACAAATAAATAGCAAAGGGGGGGAGCTTTCTGAGCTCGCTCATTTAAAATTAAATTAAATTCAATAAATAAAGCCTCCTTTTATGTAGAAATCATCATGCACTTCATTGAAATTTCTGAGGATGGTTTTTATGTCTTGCTCTGAATTTTTTTTGAATTCGTTTATCTCACAAAGTAAAGTTTTTGTTGTTTTGACCAAAAGCTTTTGATTTACATCCAATCGGGTTTGCAATATATCCATTTCCATATCTCTTTTGTTATTTGTCTTGATATTATTCCTTCGCATCTCATCTATTTTCATCAGATCCTCAAATACCTCATTATCTAATATTTCTCTTCGTTTTAAAGCAGCTATCACATCCATTGTATTTTTTAACCAAATCTTTAAAAATTTAAATAAATACATTTTTTGGAATTTATTCGATAATATAAATACTTTTAAAGGTGTTGAAATTTTGTTTTCAATGTTACTGAGAAACATTTGCGAAATATTCAATTTGGTTTCATTAAAATCATGCATTACTTGACAAAAATATTCATTTGTGACTTAAAAATTAATTTATAATCAAAGAAATATTAACTATCTTGTTTATAGAATTTGAAAAATACTTAATTCTGATGAAAAAAGTTCGAAATTGGCAAGACTTTTTAAATCTGTTTGTCTAAGTTCCATAAGAAATTCGATATTTTGTTCGAGATTTTCTGCGATTTGCTTCATGTTTACTAAATATTTTAATTTACCTATAAATTTCTTGAAAAATACTACCTTTTCATCATCCATGATAAAAGCTTTAAGTTCTTCAACGTTTCTCAAATGCTTATGTTCTAATAGCTTCATCACAAAATCTTCAAGATCTTTTCGTCTTGCTTCGATAAATTCGCTTTTCTCAAAATTCATACTAGCCAGGAAATTTTTCTCTGGTAATTCAGGTATTATATACCCAGGATATTTGCTAATAAGCGTTTGATAAAGCCATTCGAAATCGCTGAATCTTCTATTCACTTTAAACTCATAATTGAATTCCTTGGTCTTTTTGGATAGAATTGTATATAATTTATAAGAAGTAAAGAATCTAATGAATTTTTTATGAGAATTTGTCAATTTTCTTTGAATTTTTTTATTATTTTATACCCTTGGGTCACTGTATAAGGTGTTGGCTCGATAAGAACAATTCGATTATGCATAGTATCGTCAGGAGTGATCTCTAAAAAATTTTCATCAATAGTTTGAGTCTCAGAATTGGCTTTTGAGAAATATGTATTTAGTTCATCTGATATAGGTTTCCTTTCAGAGACAACACCATCATAACCAAATAACACTGGAGTTTTTATTTCAATTGGTTCCTCCTCGCAAAATAAATCAATGAGATTTTCGTTCATTTAGCTGAATCCAATAAATGTTGTTTTGTTTCCTTTTTTTTTTAAAAAAAATTGAATTCTTGTTAATTATTTTATGAAAATTTTTTTTTTTTTTCAAATTGATAAAATATTTTTTTTCAAATTTAAAAATGAAATCAGCATTTAAACAGCAACAAACTCGAAACAAGCCAATTATCGATGAAGAGCTTTTTAATGAATTAAAGGAAGCTTTTAATCTGTTTGACAATGAACAGACTGGACTAATCGATGCAAGGGAGCTCAAAGCAGCTTTTAAAGCATTTGGTTTTGATTTAAAAAAAGCAGATCTACACAGAATTCTCAAAAATGATCTGAATAAAGATATCACCGAGACTTTCAACTTTTCTGAATTTTCAAATTTATTGATAACAAGATTGGGAGATTTGCGTGAAAGCAAAGAATATATGTTGAAAGTCTTTAAATTATTTGATGAGGATGGGATTGGCAAGATTTCTTTTAAAAATCTCAAGAAAATTGCTTGTGATATCGGTAAATTTTAAATAAAAATTAATTGTTAATATTTTGTGAAGGAGAAAAATTAAGTGATGAAGACCTTAACGAGATTTTGGAGGAAGCAGATAGAGATGGGGATGGCATGATTAGTTTTGAAGAATTCTATAGGTTTTTAAACAAAAAAAATAATAATGGTTGTAAATCTTTAAATTATAGAGTTATGAAAAAAAGAGACAATCCTATAGACGATTTAGATAGTGATAATGAAAAATATTAGGATTTTTTTGTAAAATAATAAATTAAAATAAGCTACAAAAAAATATAATACTTGAAATTTTGAGAAGTATTTTTTTTTATATACAGTGTATTATAGAGTTATCAACGATTTTGATAATGAACAAAAAAAATATTCATAATGATTCTAAGACGTTTTTCTCGTTAATTTTTGTTAAATAATAATTTTAGACTTTGATTTCGCTTTATATAAAATATTTAATGTGTTTAATTTCGTTTGAAAAATAAAAAATGAAACTGTTTCTTTTTGAAGTATTTATAAAAAATAAGATTTGTTTTCTATAATTCCAATCAAAAATTATCAAATTTACAATGTCTTCAAAAATACTCTTTTTTTCAGTTTTTATCTTCCTCCTCTTAAGAACTGGCCAATCGTACTATTATGCATGTCCTCTGGCGACGTCTTGTTCCTCTAAATGTTGCATTTATAGTAGCATTTATTACATTACTGACTACACCTGCACCGGCAGCAATTGTGCATGCTCATATTTTGCCACATCTTGCAGCACAACAACCATAACAGTTACAACAGCTGGATATCATAACTGCACATTATATTCCTCGTGCAGTAGTAAATGCTGTTATTATTCCTCCAGCCTTTCATACTCTGATACGAGTTGTTCCTCTTCTTACTGCAGTTGTTCGTCATCTGCTTCCTATTGCGGTACAACAACAAGCTCCAATACATCAACAACAAGCTCCAATACATCAACAACAACAACTGCTACAACATACAATTCAGGATATCGTACTTGCAGTTCCTCCAGTTGTTCTTCAGGATGTTGCTATTATTATTATAGCTCAATCTCACAAGATTATTACTGTGCAGTCACATCGAATTGCTACTGCGCGAACATTTATATGATATATAACAAATGTTTCCGAAAACCCAAGAATTTCGTGAATCCATAAAATGTTGTTGGAAATAGAAGTCATAAAGATTAATAATATAAAAGGAAAACTTAATTTGATTTTTTTTAAAACGAAATTCAAGAAATACAAAAAATTTTGATCCCCGTTAAAAACCTTCAAGAATATAATTTCAAAATAGTTTTTTTTCTGGCAAAATGTCCAATTAATTTTCGATAAGTATTTTTTTATTATTTAAGCTATTGGGTTAATTCAGATATTTTTTTTCATTAAAAATTGATTGTTGATTTTTTTCCCTTTGGTTTTTATAAAAATAGAAAGATTTAAAATTTTGATTACGGTAATTATTTTAATGTTCAGCTTCCTTCTCTAATATTTAATTTGAAAAACGAAAATTTGGCTTTTTAGATTTTTTTTCTAATTTTTTTTTCTTTCTATTTCTTAAATTTTGATTTAATATTTTTTCAGGGGATTCACATTTAGACTTTGTCTCAAGAAAAGAATTCATTTGATCAAAGTTTTGAAATTAAATTATTCAACTTTATTTTCTCCATTAATAAATGTGGAACAAGTTGAGGGAAATAGTATCTGGCAAAAAAAATCGATACAAGAAGCATGGTTATAACTTAGATCTTACTTACGTTTGTCCCCGAATAATCGGCATGTCTTTTCCAGCATCCGGACTCGAAAGCACCTATCGAAATCATATTGATGAAGTGGCAAACTTACTAAATGAGAAGCATCCAAACAGTTATCTAGTCTTTAATCTCAGCAATCGTCCTTATGATTATTCTCACTTTAATAATAACGTGATATCTTTGCAATGGGAGGATCACCATTCTCCTCCTATTCATTTATTATTCAAATGCTGTGAAACTATTCACAATTATTTAAAAGGTAAATTTTTTTTTCTTTTTTTCTCATTTTAATAAAGTAAAATGCTCAAGAATCCCCAACAAATGTGGTAGTTGTTCATTGTTTAGCAGGCAAAGGACGGACGGGAACTGTTATTTGTTGTTATTTAATGTTTTCAGGCAGAATAAAAACTCCTGAAGATGCACTTCTATACTATTCAAACAAAAGGTTCCATTTTTTTTACTTTATATTATCATCACTTATATTAAAGATTCACAACTCCAGGATTCTTTCTTGATTCTTTCTCAATAATTCAGCCTTTTTATCTTCGAATTTCTTAGTTAAATCTATTTTAATCCCTTTATCATCTCTAAAC
>JFJP01005953.1_pt1 | contig 11192 bp, 7 predicted proteins | sample 431651 | NCBI WGS metagenome assembly JFJP01 (sample SAMN02602958, study PRJNA72255) | Microbial mat metagenome, whole genome shotgun sequencing project. | biome: fresh water; feature: sink hole; material: water; isolation source: purple microbial (photo- and chemosynthetic) mats found in... | reverse complement strand
TGGATGAAAGGATGATGAGAAACAGTCGCCTAGCCGGTGATGACCTTGAGCGTGGCTGCCTTGTGTGCCAGGTCGTCGTCAGAGTCGGCAAAGCGCTGCGCCACCGCCTGGAATTGGTCGGCCAGCAGCAAAAACGCATCCACCATGTCCGGGTCAAAGTGGCTGCCCCGGCCCTCGGCAATGATGCTGACGGCCTTGGCGTGCGGCATGCCTTCTTTATAGACGCGCCGGCTGATCAACGCGTCATACACGTCGGCCACCGCCATCAGCCGCGCCGAGATCGGTATCGCATCGCCCGCCACGCCTTGCGGATAGCCGCTGCCGTCCCACTTTTCCTGGTGGCCATAAGCAATTTCTTTGGCATATTTCAAAAACTCCACTTCCAGGCCAAGCTGGTCTTCTGCGTGCTGGATGGCATCGCGGCCCAAGGCGCAGTGGGTTTTCATGATGGCCATCTCATGCGGCTCAAAACGACCGGGCTTGAGCAGGATGCGGTCTGGAATGCCGACCTTGCCAATGTCATGCAGCGGGGCCGACTTGAACAGCATGTCGATGGTATGGTCGTCCAGAAAAAGCCTGAAGCGCTGATGCGTTTTCAGGTGGTCTGCCAGCAGTTTCAGGTAATGTTGGGTGCGCCGGATGTGGTTGCCGGTGTCGTTGTCGCGGGTTTCAGCCAGCGAGGCCATGGCCAGAATGGTGACGTCCTGAATGGCGGCCAGTTCGCGGCCACGGCGCGTGACTTCGGCCTCCAGATAAGCGTTTTGGTCGCGCAGAAAATCAGCCGAGGCCTTGATTTGCAGTTGTGTGGCGACCCGCGCCAGCACGATCGGCGGGTTGACAGGTTTGGTGATGAAGTCCGCCGCGCCCAGTTCCAGACCTTTTTTCTCGTCCTCGGTGCCAATCATGGCGGTCAGGAAAATCACCGGAATGTCGCGCGTGGTCGGGTCGTCCTTGAGGATTTTGCACACCTCGTAGCCAGACAGGCCGGGCATCATGATGTCGAGCAGAATCAGGTCAGGCTGCTCGGTGCCGCGCGCAATGCCCAGGGCTTTTTCGCCATTGATGGCCAGTTTGACCTTGTACTTGTCCTTGAGCAGGCCCGACATCAAAGACAGGTTGTCGGCGGTGTCATCCACCACCAAAATGACGGCACGACGGCTGAAATCCAAGGGGTCCATGTGTTGCCTCCGGTTGAAAGATCGCAAAGCATAGCGTCTGGCTGGCGCGCAAAGCCGGTGTGGCGCGAAATTAATTGACCTGTCGGGCCGACAGCAGGACCGGCCAAACATGACCCATGTGCTGCCAGGCAACCAACACCGACCACGCGCCAAGCGGCAACCGGCGGCAGTCTCGCCGCCGCTTGCCTGCCAGTTTTTTAGGGTGTTTTTTGCCTCCAGAGCATGTATTGATTGCGCTGCCAGCTATGATATTTGTATCGAAGCAGCGATGCCACCACAGTCACAGTATTTCCCGGGTTGTGAGAAACTAGCCATCGCCCTTCACTTAGAGCCCCAAGCCGCACCCATGCCAACCTACCAATTTCAAGTTCAGGTCAAGCCGCGCTATCTGGCTGACCAGTCGGCCCCCAGCCAGGGGCTGTACTTTTTTTCCTACACCATCACCATTCGCAACACCGGCCAGGTGGCCGCGCAACTGATTTCGCGCACCTGGAACGTCAACGATGCCAATGGCCACACCGAGAAGGTCAAGGGCTTGGGCGTGGTGGGTCGCCAGCCGCTGTTGCAACCCGGCGAGTCGTTTGAGTACACCAGCGGCACGCGCTTGCGCACGCCCACTGGCACCATGCACGGCAGTTACTTTTGCGTGGCCGAAGATGGCGAAAAGTTTGATGTCGATGTGCCGATGTTTGTGCTCGATGCCTTGAGCCCCAGCAGCGGCACGCGCACACTGCACTAGGCATCCGGCGCGTCTGGCCAGTCCACGCCCTGACGACGGCTGACCGCACGCGCGAACACCGGCAAGACAAAGCACCGAAGATGACACATGAGCTTTCAATCTACAAAATTGCACCGGGCGACCTGGTTCGCTTCAAGGACGAACGGCTGGCCATGCTGATGCCCGCAGACAGAAAGCGTCTGGAGGGCCGGGTCGGCGTTGCCCAAGGGTACTGGCGATACAGCAGAAAGTTGACGGTGGCCTTTCCCGAGGACAGTGACCGCCCGCCGCTGCGCATTCTGAGCGTTGATCCGCGCCAGCTTGAGCGTGTAGCCACGGCGCTGGCCCCGGCGCAGACCAAACCCGACAGCTTTGACCCGGGGGCTGGCGGTGATGGCACAAAAATGTCACAAGAGGACACGGACAACCTGTTTGGCTAGAAGCCTGTCGCGCCGGAACCAAACAGCCTTCGTCGCGAGGGCGCGACTCCCACACCAGCAGCCAGCGGCTGTTTGCATTTGCAGGAGTCGCGCCCTCGCGACGAATGACTTGGCCGCCAGCCCATGACAGTTGGCAATAATCGACACCTGTTGCTGAGTCTGGTACGCCAGGCGCGTGGTGGCAGGCCAGCGGCAGCGCACTGCGAATAATTCATTTTTGATAGCTGTTGGCGCAATACCCATAAGGGCTGCAACCAAATTTGTGCCCAATACACAGGGGAATGAAAAGGCTTGCCCGCAGGGTCAACCCTTGCCAGCCAGCGGCGCTTGGGCAAATCCAAGCTAGCATTGCCGCATGACACCCAAACCCGACCTTGCCGCATTGCTCGACGCACTCGACCCACAGGCCAGCGTGGTGCAGCGCCACCTGTGGCTGATTGCACTGATGGACTGGTTGCGTGGCGACAGCCACTCTGAGTCCGCCACCCACTCGCGGCTGGCGCTGTTGCTTGACGCACTGCAGCAGCGCAGCACCACCCGCGCACAGGTGCAAGCCTGGTGGCAGGCGCTGAAAAACACCGTGGATGCCACGGCGTTGCTGGCCGACTTTGGCTTTGCCTCGCGCAGCGCCTTTGTCAGTGAGCTGTTTGAACGCCTGCGCCTCAAGCTGCTGCCGGGCACCCCTGAAACCGCCGACGCATCCACCCTGTTTTCGCTGGTGCTGCACAATGAATTTGATGCCCGCTGGATTGCCACGCTGGATGCCACCCTGCTGGCGCGGCTGGCTGACTTGCTGCGCGGCCCGGCCTGCACCACGCCAGCCACGGGCCAAACAGCGGCGCTGCCCAGCGCCTGGCAGGACACGCTGATGGAGGCCATCACGTTTTGCACCAGCCAGATTCGCGCCACCGGTTTTTCGCCCGAATTGCGCCAGCGAATGAGCACTCCGGCGCGCCAGAGCGGGCCGTTTCATGCGCTGTCGCGCGATCTGGAAAACCTGCTCGACGCGGTGCGCGCCAGTCCGGCTCACGCCACACTCCAGCGCAGCCAGGCGCTGCAGCACTTTCTGACCCAGTTGGATGCCTGCCGCCATGCGGCTGCATCGGTCTATAAGCACCTGGATGCCCACGGCATTTCGGTCAATCTGGTGTTTCAGTTGCGCCAATTGCGCGAGCGCACGCTGCGCATCCGCGCCCTGCTGGAGTGCCTGCTGTCGGACCAGGCGCACCAGCACACGGCGGCACTGCTGGCGCACCTGGTCAAGGTGGGGCAGCAGCGGCTGAGCGTGCGTGCGCTGATCACCGCCAACTCGTCGATGCTGGCAGCCAAGGTGGCCGAGCGCAGTTCCGAAACGGGCGAGCACTACATCACCCGCAACCGTGCCGAATACCGCACCATGCTGCGCCAGGCGGCAGGTGGCGGCGCGGTGATGTCGGTCACCACGCTGATGAAGTTTGTCGTGCTGTCGCTGGGCTTGTCGGCGTTTTGGGGTGGCTTTTATGCCGGCATGAACTACGCCGTGAGTTTTGTACTGGTGCAACTGCTGCACTGGACGGTGGCGACCAAGCAGCCCGCCATGACCGCCCCGGCAATGGCCGCCAAGCTCAAGGAGCTGGGCCACCCGGACGCGATTGAGCGCTTTGTCGATGAAGTGGCGCACCTGGTGCGCTCGCAGATGGCAGCCATTGTGGGCAATCTGGCGCTGGTGATTCCCGGCGTGCTGCTGATCAGCACCGGCATGTGGCTGGCCTGGGGGCAGCCGATGATTGACAAGGCCACCGCCGAGCATGTGCTGCACGACCTGACACTGCTGGGCCCCACCGCACTGTTTGCCGCTGGCACCGGCGTGCTGCTGTTTGCGTCGAGCATCATTGCCGGCTGGGTGGAAAACTGGTTTGTGCTGCAACGCCTGGACTCGGCGCTGCGCTACAACCCAAAGATCACTGGTCTGCTGGGCACGGTGCGTGCCGACCGCTGGGCCACCTTCATGCGCAACAACATCTCCGGGCTGGCGGCCAATGTGTCGCTGGGGCTGATGCTCGGGCTGGTGCCAGCGTTTGCCATGTTTTTTGGCCTCGGGCTGGAGGTGCGGCACGTCACGCTGTCCACCGGGCAACTGGCTGCTGCTGCGGCCAGCCTGGGTGTCGCGGTTTTTCACCTTGGTGCATTCTGGTGGTGTGTGGCCGGGCTCGCCGCCACCGGTTTGCTCAATGTGGGGGTGAGTTTTTATTTTGCTTTCCGGCTGGCGCTGCGTGCGCACAGCGTCAGCGGGGTTGACCGGGCGCGCATCAGCGGTGCCATTCGCGCCCGCCTGCGCCACCAATTGCCGAGCTTTTTCTGGCCAGCGGCCGATGCGGCCGTTCAAGCAAACCCGAAGGAGTCGGTGTGAGCCGCAACTGTCGGGAAAAGGTTCACCAAATATGAATTCGGTCAATTTTTCGTGCCTTTTTCTTCCAAATTTGCGCGCTCACCAGGCAAATCTTTGCCAATCATGCGATGAATGCAGCCATTCAACGTCATTCGTCGCGAGGGCGCGACGCCTACAAAGTCAAACAGGTGCAGGCTATTTGTGTGGCAGTCGCGCCCCCGCGACGAAAGCTGTTCAATGCAGGCTGGTCCGGCTTGACGTGAATCAACGCGTGTTGTTTTGCAGGAGCGGCGCACGCCGCGAATGCCAGCGTTCGCGGCTTGCGCCACTCCTGCAAAGTTTCATCATTCGGGGTGGGTCGGGTGTCTTGCGGGCCATTTGCCATGGGTGAATTTGACCTGATTGCGCGCTATTTCAAGCGCCCGGCCAGGCGCGCGGCGCTCGGTGTGGGTGACGACTGCGCGCTGCTGCTGCCGCGCGCGGGCACGCTAATGGCCATTTCCAGCGACATGCTGGTGCAGGGGCGGCATTTTTTTGCCGACGTTGACCCGCGCACACTCGGTCACAAGGCGCTGGCGGTCAACCTCAGCGACCTGGCTGCCTGTGGCGCGCGGCCGCTCGCGTTCACGCTGGCGTTGGCCTTGCCACTGGTCGATGAGCCCTGGCTGGCGGCGTTTTCGCAAGGACTGCTGGCGCTGGCCGATGCCTTTGACTGCGAGCTGATTGGCGGTGACACCACCTGTGGGCCGCTCAACATCTGCATCACCGTGTTTGGCGAGGTGCCGCTGGTCAATGGCAAGTCACTGGCATTGCTTCGCTCAGGCGCGCAGTCTGGCGACGATTTGTACGTCAGTGGCACGCTGGGCGATGCACGCCTGGCACTGGATGCGCTGCAAGGCAAGCTGGCGCTGCCCGCGCCGCTGCTGGCTGCGGCACGCCAGCGGCTGGAGCAGCCCAGCCCGCGCGTGGCGCTGGGCCTGGCTTTGCGCGGTGTGGCCAGCGCCGCCATGGATGTCAGCGATGGACTGCTGGGCGATCTGCAACACATTCTGCAAAGCTCTGCCGTGGGGGCTACGGTGGATGTGGATATTGCTGCATCATTGGTAGCTGCCAGCGCTTTATCCATAAGGGTTGCAGGCCAATTTGGCATAAATTTTTCGGTGCAGCAATGGCGTGCGCTGGCGCTCTCGGGCGGCGATGACTACGAACTGCTGTTTACCGCTGCACCTGCCAATCGCGCCGCCGTGGCTGCGGCAGCGCAAGCCAGCCAGACCACCGTGACACGCATTGGTTGCATCGACGTGGCACCGGGCTTGCGGCTGCTGGACCAGCATGGCCTGCCGCTGCCCAACACTTACGCATCGTTCGACCACTTTGTCCAAGAGGGTTCGGACCGCGAGTCATGACATCAGGCAGGTCTATATCGCACAATTTGTTAATTCAAGCTTGCGAGAAATCAAGGATACTTGTCGTATGAATCTACCCGGAATCACCTTCAACGAAGCCGACGGCCAGGTGCTGCTGGTGTCGCAACCGCTACCTGACCGCCTGCCGATCGACAGCAATCTGCTGCACGCGCTGCTGATTCAGGAGGGCTATGGCGATTGCCAGCTCGACGAGACTGCGATCAGCAACGCGGCCAACCTGTGCAACGTGCAGCAAACCCCGTTCGGGCTCGAAGTGGCGCGACGCATTGATGCCATGCTGGCCGTTCACGTTGAGCTCGGTGACATGACCGCCATGCTCAACATCACGGCAGCGCGCGGTGGCAAGCCGGTAACCGTGCCCGACGTGCTGGCGGCGCTGACGCAGGCCGGTGTGTGCTTTGGGATGGATGAAATCGCTGTGGCGCAAGCCTGCCAGGTCGGCGTGTGCCATGCGCTGGTGGTGGCGCGTGGCCAGATGGCCCAGGACGGCCGCGATGCGGTGTTTGAGGCATTGATTTCCGACACCGTTGACCGTGCCCCCAAGCTCAACGAACAAGGGCTGATTGATTACCGCGAACACGGCGACGTGGTGGTGGTGGCGGCTGGCACGGCGCTGATGCGACGCACCCCGGCCACGCCCGGTGTGCCGGGCAAAACCGTCAAGGGTCAGGTGCTGGCCGCCCTTGCCGGGCACGATGCCGGTTTTGCACCCAAGCTTGACGGTGCTGAAATATGTGCAGCAGATGCCAATGTGCTGATCGCGTCGGTCAGCGGCCAGCCGGTGCGGGTGAGTGCCGGGGTCATGGTTGAGCCGGTGTTGCGCCTCAAGGAGGTCAACATGGCCACCGGCAACATCCATTTTGACGGCACGGTGCACGTGGCGGGCGAGGTGATCCAGGGCATGAAGGTGCAGGCCAGCGGCGACATCGTGGTCGATGGCATGGTCGATGGCGGGCAGCTCGATGCCGGCGGCAACATTCAGGTGGCCGGCGGGCTGATTGCCCATGCCAAATTGCACGCCGGTGGCTCGGTCACGGCGCGTTTTGCCGAAGGCGCGCAGATTACCGCCGGCACGGTGATCGTCATGGGCGACATGGTGATTGACTGCGACCTGCATTCGCTCAACCAGATCATCATTGGCAGCAATTCGCCCCAGCGTGGCCGGCTGGTGGGCGGCACGACTGCTGCCGCGCTGTTGCTGCGCGTGCCGCTGCTGGGCTCGAACAAGGCCGGCACCACCAAGGTGGTGGTGGGCAGCAACCCCGAGCTAGAAGCCAGATACGCAGCGTTGTTGGCCCGCATTGAGTCTGAAAAGTCGGTGGAAGCCAATCTGGACAAGCTGATCAGGCAACTCAAAGCCATCGGTGACCCCAAGCACATGCTGGAGCGCGTCAAGGCCTCGCGCCAGCACGCGGTGCAGGTGTGGGGCCAGTCGCTGGCTGAAAAGCAGACGCTGGAACACGAGCTGGAATTGGCGCTGGCCGCCAGGGTTGAGGTGACGGTGGGCGTGCAGGGTGCGGTGGACCTGATGTTTGGCCACAAGCCGGTGCCGCTGCGCCAGGAGTTTGATGCGGGCAGTTTTTCAATGAATGCGCAGGCGCAGGTGCTGTTTACCGACGCGGCCGGTCAGGTGCTGGTGGTGTAGCGCGTCAGTTTGGCGAACTTTTGCGGGTTTACGATAAATCCGCCCATTGCTGATGTTGGCATCATGCGCCTGGGCCGGCGGGCCTCGGTCGCTGTTGCGCTGAGCGTAGCTCAATCCGTGTTTTTTCAACCAGTTCATGAAAGGGTTGTTTGTCATGTTGAATCTGAGCGCGATGAGTGTGACGCGGCGGCTGGCGCTGCTGACGGCCAGTGCGGTGCTGGGGGTGATGGTGCTGGCAGCGGTGTTTTTGTGGTCCGAGCGGGCACTGATCCTGCATGAGCGTGAGACCGGTGTGCGCCAGTCGGTTGAGGTTGCCCACGGCGTACTGGCGCACTTTCAGACACTGGCCAGCCAGGGCAAACTGACACCCGACGAGGCCAAGCTGCAGGCCGGGCAAGCCGTGCGCAACATGCGCTACAACGGCAACGACTATTTCTGGATCAACGATCTGCATCCGAAAATGGTCATGCACCCGATCAAGCCCGAGTTGCAGGGACAGGATTTGAGCGATTTCAAAAGCGCCGACGGGCAACTGCTGTACGTCAACTTCAACAAGGAGGTGCGCGCCAGCGGCGGTGGTTTTGTGCCCTACCTGTGGCCCAAACCCGGGGCCAGCGAGCCGGTACAGAAGGTCTCGTATGTCAAGGGCTTTGAACCGTGGGGCTGGGTGATTGGCTCGGGCGTGTATGTCGATACCGTGGATGCCGCCGTATGGAGCCGGGCGCTGGGTTTTGCCGGGGGTACGGTGCTGCTGATGCTGACGCTGGCGGGTATTGGTTTGGTGATTTCGCGCAGTGTACTGAACCAGCTTGGTGGCGAGCCGGCCTATGCGCATGACATCACGCAGCGCATCGCGCAGGGCGATCTGGCGGTCTCCATCAAGCTGCAGCCGGGCGACAGCGGCAGCCTGCTGCACGGCATTACCGCCATGCGCGACCGGTTTGCCAGCATTGTGCGCCAGGTGCGCAGCGGGGCTGACGGGGTTTCAACCGCCAGTTCGGAGATTGCCCAGGGCAACCATGACCTGTCGGCACGCACCGAAAACCAGGCCAGCGCGCTACAACAGACGGCGGCCTCAATGGATCAGCTCAGCGCCACCGTGCAGCACAACGCCGAAAGTGCCGGCCAGGCCAGCCAGATGGCGGTGCAGGCCAGTGCGGTGGCCGTCAAGGGTGGGCAGGTGGTGGCCGAGGTGGTGAACACCATGCGCGGCATCAACGATGCCTCGCGCAAAATCAGCGACATCATCCAGGTGATTGACGGCATTGCCTTTCAAACCAACATTCTGGCGCTCAATGCGGCCGTGGAAGCTGCCCGCGCCGGTGAACAGGGCCGGGGTTTTGCCGTGGTCGCCAGCGAGGTGCGCAGCCTGGCCGGACGCAGCGCCGAGGCGGCCAAAGAGATCAAGACGCTGATCAACACCAGCGTTGACCGGGTGGCCAGCGGCACGGCGCTGGTGGATCAGGCCGGCAGCACCATGACCGAGGTGGTCAGCAGCATTGCCAGATTGTCGGAAATCGTCACCGAGATCAGCTCCGCCAGCCGCGAGCAAAGCTCCGGCGTGGCGCAGGTCGGTCAGGCGGTGGCACAAATGGACCAGGTCACGCAGCAAAACGCCGCGCTGGTCGAGCAAATGGCCGCCGCCGCCAGCAGCCTGAGCCACCAGGCGCAGGAGCTGGTGCAAACCGTGGCGGTGTTCAAGCTGTGAACTGCTGCACCCCAGGGCCAATTTATTCTTGCGCCAAGTCATTGATTACCGTCATTCCCGCCTTCGCGGGAATGACGGAGATGGCATGAAAACTAATTTACCCTGTGCTGTACCCACTGGCGCACCTCGGCATAGGGGTAGCGCTCCAGCGCGGCAAAACCGGGCAGGCTGCGCGCCTTGATTTTGGTTAAAACCGGTGCGCCGATGCCACACAAAAAACGCGTCAGGGTATGCGTGCTGGCCGGGCGGCGCAGCTTGCCCTGGTGCTGGTCGAGCAACCCACCACACAGCGCGGCAAAGTTTTGACCCGTCAGTGGTGCCAGCGCCGCCGGTGCTGGCAGTTGCGCCACTTGTCCCCGGCACACTGAGCAATGGCCGCAGTGCAGCGGTGCCTGGTAGTCGCCAAAATAGCCCGCCAGCCGGTGGCTCAGGCACTGCGCGCTGGCAAAGAAGTCGAGCATGGCGTGAATGCGTGCCAGCTCGCTGTGTTCCTTGGCCTCAAAGTAGGCGCTCAACTCTGTCGCCAGTGCCGTCCGGTCAATTCCATGCTGTAACACCGCATACACATCGGTCATCTGCTTGGCCTCCAGCTCAATCCAGCCCTTTTCCTGAAAATAATCCAGCGCCTTCACCACCCGGCTGTGCTCGGCGTGGTGCTGCTGGTAGAGCGCCGCAAAGTCCAGCGTGTGCCAGGTGCGCGCCCGCACGGCAGATTGCAAAATGGCCTGCACAAACTGCGCGCGCTCACCCTGAAAATGCGCCAGCAAGTCGGCTGGTTCGATCAGGTATTTGAACCGGTAGTCGGCAAAATAGGCGTAGCGGGCGGCGATGATGCCGCGCAGCTCCAGTTGCACCAGCAGGGTTTTGAGCGGCAGCAGGCGGATGTTGCTGCGGTCTGACAGGGCAGTCAGTTGCACCTCCCATGGCTGGCCTGCCGGCACGGTGGCGATGTCAGCCAGCACCGCGTCAATGCCGGTGCGCTCGGGCGTGTCGCCATAGACAAAGTTTTCCAGCACCTGCAGGCTGTCGCGGTTGGCCAGCACCAGGCAGTCGGCAGGCAGACCATCGCGCCCGGCGCGGCCAATTTCCTGGCTGTAGCCCTCGATGGATTTGGGCAGATCAAAATGCACTACATGGCGGATGTCGCTCTTGTCGATGCCCATGCCAAAGGCGATGGTTGCCACCATGCAGTGGCACTGGCCGGCCATGAACGCCTGCTGCAAGTCTTGCCGCGCCTCGTGCGCCATGCCGGCGTGGTAGGCGCGGGCGGCAATGCCGTGTTGTGACAAGTGCTGCGCCACGTCTTCGGCGGTTTGCTGCAAGGTGACATAGACAATGCTGGCTTGCCCGGCGCGGGGTTTGAGCCAGTCCACCAGGCGGCGCAGTTTGCCCGGCCCGCTGACCGGCTCGACCCACAAATTCAGATTGGGCCGGTAAAAGCCGGTGCACACCACGTCGCGGCTGTCGATGCCAAATTTGGCCTGCATATCGGCCACCACGGCAGGTGTGGCGGTGGCGGTCAGCAGCAGCACCTGCGGGATGCCCAGCGCGCGCTGCTCATGCGGCAGTTTGAGGTAATCGGGGCGAAAGTTGTGCCCCCATTCCGAGATGCAATGCGCCTCATCGACCACCAGCAGCGACACCGGCACGCTGGCGATGAAGTTGCGAAAACGCTCGTTTTTCAGCCGCTCCACCGAGATCAGCAAAA
>JFJP01018800.1_pt1 | contig 11193 bp, 10 predicted proteins | sample 431651 | NCBI WGS metagenome assembly JFJP01 (sample SAMN02602958, study PRJNA72255) | Microbial mat metagenome, whole genome shotgun sequencing project. | biome: fresh water; feature: sink hole; material: water; isolation source: purple microbial (photo- and chemosynthetic) mats found in... | reverse complement strand
GCGGCATCTCCTTGACGTAATCGCGAGAAAGCTTGATCGCATCAACCGCCACAATCAGCACCAGCGCGGCGGCGATCCAGTTGCGGAATCTCAGCAGGTTTCCAAACGATTTGAAATGGAAGGCGGCAAAGACCGCAACCATCACCATTGCCATGAAGACCGCATGCCACAGCGCATATATTTTGTTGGCCACGATCACCTGCGCCGCCGGGCGCGGCCAGCCTGCGGCAACCACCCGGCCAATACCGCCTGCCCGATCCAGCGTCACCACAATCGCTGCCAGCATCAGGACAGCAGAGAAGCACACCAATCCCCAGAAGAACCAACGAAGGCCTGAGGCCTGAGGACAGGGATCAGAGGTCGGAGATCGCAGATCAGAGGTCTGTATTTCAATTTTCTGCTTTCTGCTTTCTGCTTTCTGCTTTAGTTTACGGTCTTCAGTCTTCAGTCTTCCGTCTTGAGTCTGAAGTCTGAGGTCTGCTGCCTGCGGTCTTTCCCGAAACAGCCCATCCATCCCGTAAACCGTCAGGATCGCCAAAGCCACTTGAAAGACCTGGAGGAACTTGTTCGGGTTCCGGATGTTGTTCACTACCGGTAACTGATAAAACAGCGCATAGAGCGGAAAATACTTACCGAACGAGAGCAACAGCGCGATCAGCGTGGCCACCGCCCAGAAGATGATTTCTGCCTGATACCTAGACCGTCGGCATGAAAAAACCGCAAACAGCGCAAATCCGATGGGGATGATGCCTAGATAGAGGCTTTCCATCCGGTACGATGGGGATGATGCCTAGATAGAGGCTTTCCATCCGGTAGTTCATGAATCCCTGGCGATGCTGCTCCCATCCCTCCGACCGCCCCATCCGTCCCCAGTACGGCCCCTCCGGTTCGCCCGAGCGGATTCCTGTATAATTCGGAGCAATAAAATCGATCATCTCCTCCGGCGGGAAGCTCCACTGCGTGATGTATTCCCAGCGCTCCTGAGGTGTCTCCGTCTGCACCTGCGCGGTGGCCTTGACATTAAACTTGTAACCGCTCAGCAAAGGACCGGCCGCGAACAGGAGCGCCACCACCGCGGCGGGTGCTAGGACAGGAAGCCAGCACAAAGGTTTGAATCCTTTTCGCCGCCAGAGCCGAAAGATGAGATACGAGCCAGCCGCCAGAGCAAAAAACAGAGCCACATCCGGCTGCTGTGCAAACATCAGGCCAACACAACCGCCCCACAGGAGGCCCCCTCGCCAGGAATCGACGCCAGAACAAAAAACCGCACAGACGAAAAACCAGACAACATAGGGTTTCAAACCATGTCCCGCGTATAGCAAAGTGAAATTACTGCTTAACCAGACAGCTGTCAAAGCCCCTGCTAAAGCGGCCCAGCGGTTTAACTTCCTGCCAAATCCGATCAAAAAGCACAAGGAAGCGGCTAGACACGCCAGACCGTACATTAGATTGGCCCAGAGCACGCCTGGCAGAACTGCCAACATCAATGTTGAAATCAGGAGGGAAGAACTGTAGGGCTGGCCAAGCAGGCCAATCGATGACCAACTTGCATATATTGAACGCAACACTTCCGGAACCGGCTGATTAGCCGAACTAATGGCGGCATCAGTTGTCAGCAGAACAGCAGTCCCGTCAAAAAAATGCCAAAAAAGTATCAGGACCAGAAGGAAAAGGAGAATAACCGGAACCAACAATAAGCGCCTCTGGTTTTCACGTTCCATAAAATCTTTCTGTTCCGGTGTTTTCTTAAGCAAGGATGGCTACGGAGAAGTCTGGTCGGTTTCAAACGGTAACTAAAGTACAGTTTATATCAATGATTCTTTTGAACGGCACAGTGAATTAGCCGCTCCTCCATGACTTCATTTGAATCAGTCGGATAATCCATGGCAGAATATGGTAGGCTACATCAAACAAAATCGGAGGGAACGTTCGGACACCTTCCCACAAAACAATACCAGCCTGCCGATGTTTACCTGCTGCAATATAGGACGAGCCTAAATTAATCCGCGAACAGGCTACGCCACGTCGGCGCAATGAACTCTGTGGGGGGGTTAGGTCCGGTCTCCGGAAAAAACTGTCCGTGACATCAATGACGGCCTTAAATACCGCCTCAACATCTTTTGCATCCTCACTATCCGGATGCATACGCCGTGTCGCGGCGGTAAATGGAACGTAATGGGTGGGATAGTACTGCGCCAGGCGCAGGAACAAATCCAAGTCTGCCGCTAGCCTGCGATTCTCATCAAGCATGCCCGACTTCTGCAAAGCCGTCTTGCGGATCAGGGTTGCCTGCGCCGCCATTTTAAGATTGAAATCGACCAGCCCTCGCAACTGAAGGTTACCTGCAACAAAATGTCTTAGCACATCGCCGTTCACGTCGATCTCATCGTAGTCGCCATGAACCAGGCCAGCCTCGGGGTGCGCTTGTAGTTCTGAAGCTAGACGACGAATCGCTCCAGGGTAGTAAGTGTCGTCACCAGCCCACCACGTTACATATTCTGCCGAGGTGCGTCTCCAACCGCGATTGATCGCTGCCATTTGCCCTAGGCCGGGCTCCACGATAAGCTCCACGGGATAGGTCTTCAATATATCGAGCGAACCATCGGAAGATCCACCGTCGTAAACTATGATTTCGAGCGGTTGATAGTCTTGCGCCATGAGCGAATCCATGGATTCGCGCAGGAAGCGGACCTCGTTTAATATGGGCACAACAACACAGACACGCGGATTCGCGGATTCAGCATGAAGCATATTCAACTCTCTTTCAACAGGCTTTTACACTCGTTCTCAAACCAAACCACCGTATCACGAAGGCCTTCCTCCAGCGGAGTCAACGCAAAAGCGGGAAGCAGTCGATTCATCTTTGCAATATCCAGGCACTTTGACTTGGCTCCCACATAGCGGGTTTCGTCAAATTCAATTTTATTAAAATCATATCCGACAATGTTACAAATAGCCTGTGCAAAATAGCGGATCGTGAACTCCTGACCAGATCCGATGTTAATCAGGTCGTTCTGACACTTATCAGAAAGGCTCAACATGATGCGCACAAAATCTCGCACGAACATCAACTCACGCTTCTGATACCCGTCACCCCATAATACAACGGGCTCACCAAGCCATTTTCCACGCATGATCTTACGGATCAGATCGAAAATAAAATGCATCTGCCTACCATCTGTGTGATAACCCGGACCATATAGAGTGGAGGGTACGAAGCAAAGGTAATCCAAACCGAACTGTTTTTGTAGTGCCAGCAGGCCGATATACAGCATCCGTTTGGTCATCGCATAGGTGAACAGGCTCTCGATTGGAGTGCCGACCAGGCAGTTGTCTTCCACAAGAGCCACATCCGGCGCATAGGTGCAACTGGTGCTCATGCATAACAATCTGGCCTGCGGCTGGTGCTTCTGCCACCAGGCCAGAACATTGGTATTGATCTGCTGGTTAATAACCCACTGCTCACCGGGATGGAACAGGCAGAAATCACCCGCCTGGGTCCATGCAGCCAGATGATAGATCCTGTCATACGAACTGTGGTTATACGCCAGAAGAGACTCGGCGTTTGTCAGATCACAATTCCTCGAATTGAGCCGGGTCAGATGGTGCCCCTGAGCTTCCAGCTGGGCACACAATTCTGTACCGAGGAATCCGGTCGCACCGGTAACGATCACTTTCATTTTACAGACCTCACTCCCGCCTTCATATCTCTTTCGGCTCCACCGGAAAGTAAAATTCCACTCCCTGATCGATCAAATGCTGGTTATTCTCCAGAATTTCTTTTTTAAAATTCCAAGCTAGGCCGTAATACACGTCTGGGGGTGCGGCCAATTCATCTTCCATCACAATCGGAATATGCATTCCGGGAGAATAAAGCCCAGCCCGCAGCTTGTTCTTCTCTACCAGATAATCGAGGTATTGCGTTCCGACACCGAAATAGTTTAGCAAGGTGGTCCCCTTGACTGGTGCGCCCATGCCGAAGATCCGCTTGCCCCGACGCTTGGCCTCATCCAGATACGCCAGATTTTCCGCCTTCATGATTTTAATCCGGTCGGCGAAATCAGCATACGTTTTGAAGTCATTGGCATGCCCATTATCTTCCGCCTGTTTCAATGCCAGCAGGCGGGCTGAAGGCGCGCGTCGTCCTTGATGGGTCACAAAGGCGATCATGGAGCCGCCATGAATCGGCGACAAATATGCGTCGAACATCGCCAACCCATGCCGATTTAGCAGGGTCTCGATCGTTTGCAGATTATAGTAAAGAAGATGCTCGTGATAGATCTGGTCAAATGCAAGATTTTCGACAATCCGTTTCATGTACAAGAACTGCACGATAAAGACCCCGTCATCGCGCAAGGACTCGCGAATTCCCTCCGCAACCGAATGAAGTTCTTCCAGATGAAAAAAAACACCAGCCGCATTAATGACATGAAATTTCCTCTTCAGGCGGTGCGCAAGTTCCAGGTTGAAAAACTCGTTGACGGTTTCAATGCCCGCTTCGCGCGAGATTCTCGCCGTGGTCTTCGACGATTCCACCCCCAGCACATCGTACCCTAATGCTTTGAAGTGCTTGAGTTGGGTTCCGTCATTAGAACCGATATCCAGAACGGACCGGCCGCTTGCCGCGTGAACAAAACGGGCATCCACCTCTTCCGCCACGGCCCTGAAATGTGCGCTTAATGATTGGGTCACTCCCGAAAGATAGGTGTGATCGCCGAACATGGTTTCTTTGGGCACCGTGTAATCCAGTTGAGCCGTGGCGCAATCATGGCAATAGAATACCCGCAGAGGGTAGAAAGGTTCCCTCCCTATTTCCTCCTTCTTTAAGAAATGGTTGCACCACGGCTGACGGCCCAGATCAATCGCCAGTTCCAGAGCCGTTGAGTCGCAGACGCGGCAATTCATCAAACCCCCTTTTGGTGTTCGCCCATTTGATCAAAATACTAATCCCCAACTATGCATCGCCTTATCACACGCTGAGGTTTCGACCCAAGCCATATATCATAAAGCACTTCTATTATGCTTTGATCTGGTATGGGTGGTGCCAGAGAAGGGTCGGGACTCAAAACAAGATGAAAACTGCCAGGAGCACCATATTTTGGTCCTCGAATATACTGAGTATTAAAGTATTTGATGTATTTTTCTATATGCTCCAAACCAAAACTCCGGAACTTTTCAACCCACCATGATTTTGCATGAACCGTCTGATGCAACCGTACGCCATTAATGACCTCTTCATTTGGAGATACGCTCAGAATCCAAACCCCTCCGGGGTGCAAATGTTTTTTGACGTTTTCCGCCACACTAAACAAATCATGCTCTGCAATATGCTCAATCACATCCCAAGAAGTGACGACATCAAATTGGATACGCCCCGTCGCCTGTTCGTTTTCTTGCAGAACCTCAAAGGGCGCCGTAATATCACAAGTAAACAAATAGTCAGGTATCGTTGCCCATTCTGCACGACGGGACTTTTTTGAATAATCACTCCCCTCAAGTCCTACAGCCAAACAACCCGCATTCAGAAAATCTCGCACCGCCCCCCCACCCGAGCAACCGAGGTCAAGCACTTTAAGGAAGTCGTTATTTCGTGGATATAGCCGATAAAGTTTCTGATTGAATCGCGGGTTTCTTGAATTATCTCTGCGCGTACCCCACGGCATAAGATAGTCAGGAGATGTGTAAGCCACTTCTCTTTCAGTTCTGACGATTATTCTGGTCAGATCTCTCATTGATTTTTCTCCTTTATCTTATGCCGCGCCAAAGCGCAACTCTCTAGCTGTATACCCTCAAGACATGCATCATCAGGACGTTCTGCCGACATCGCCAACACCTTTGCTAGGCTTGTGTTTTCATGAAGCGAAAATGATTTCGCTGCCTGGCGCGTTAATATTCATACACAAGCTGTGATGGGTTGAGAACGCCTGCTCCAGCCTTCCTCGGGCTTCGGGCGGCGTAAAAAACAGCAAGAAACCACCGCCGCCGGCGCCGAGCAGTTTTCCGCCTAGGGCTCCTGCGTTTTTTCCTACCGCATACAAGCGATCAATCTCACCGCTGGAAACCCCGCCATCCAGGCTGCGCTTGGCCTGCCAGGCCTGATCCAGTAACTGCCCGAAATCACTGAAGGGCCTGTTGCCAGTCAGGATGCTCCATCCTTCGTCCGCCATCGCGCGCATGGTTTGCAAGGTTCCGCGGTTTTCATTTACACGCGCCATCTGTTTGGCAACCACATCCGAGGCCTTGCGGGTGATGCCGGTAAAAACGATAAACAAATGGCTCTCAAACTCCTGCAACCGTGCGGGGGTCAAAGGCACCCGGTGGACCCGAATATTGTCTTCGGCCCGGAACTCAATAAGGTTGAATCCGCCGAACGCAGCCAGCACCTGATCCTGGCACCCCACACGGTCATGCAACAGATTCCGTTCGACATGGATCGCCTCATAAGCCAGCTGTTCCGGAGTTCTGTAAGTACCTTTAAAACTGTGCAAGGCATGCAACAGCGATACGGTAAAGGCCGATGAGGACCCCAACCCCGTAAAGGCGGGCAGATCCGCCACATTATGCAATTCCAAATCCCGTTCCAGCCCGCAAAGCCGCAGACACTCCCGATAGACATTATGTTCAATCTCATCGAGGGTCTTAACCAGCTCGACCTTACGGTAAGAGATCCGCAAATCGTAATCAAACAACCGGCTTTGAAACGGACTGGCCGTGACATACGAATACTTGTCAATCGCTGTGGCAAGCACAGCCCCGCCATCCCGGAGAAAGTACTCGGGATAATCCGTACCGCCTCCGAAAAAACTGATTCGCAATGGTGCACGTGAGATAATCATGAAAAACAATCCGAATATAGAACTGTGTATTGTTGCCTAACAATACAGATCTCGTATCGGTTTATGTTTTATTTTTGGTATTCAGTCAACAAATTAATGTCGCCGCCTATGATACATAGGGTATTTAACGATGACAACCTGCCAAACGCACCGTTTCAAGATTCCGACGGACCGAGTCCTCCCAGCAGATCGGTTCTTTTGTCAGGCGGGTTGGGCCTTCCCGCTGTAGCGCCGCCATGAGCGGGTCCGGACTGCGAAAATCGATCTGCCAATCAGCAGGAACTCCCAGTTCATCAAAAATCGGCAACGTTGAGCAGATGATTTTTTTTTGCCGCGACACCGCCTCAAGGACAGGGATTCCAAAGCCTTCAAATTCCGTTGGGAAAAGGACGGCATCCGCGCCCGCATACAGAGTCTCGACCTGCCCATAGGATACAAATCCAAGGTGGATGATCTCTTCCTGCATACCTTCCTCCCTGATGATTTGCTCCATTTTTTCCCAGCGCGCACCGCAGGCACCACTCAACAAGAGCTTCTGCTTAATGCGGCCAGACCGTTTTAACTGCGAGAACGTGCGCAAAAGTTGCATGTGTCCTTTATGCCTGTGCAACGCTGCCGGATAATACAAATAAGGACCGTCCGGCAAACCGGGCACTGCCTCCTTTGGCGCCATCACTCGATCAAACCCGAGATGGATGACCTCTATTTTCTCCGGAGAAATATGACAGAGATCATGCAAATGAGCAGCCGTCACCGCCGAAATGGCTATAATTTTTGAGCATGTGTGCATGCTACCGATATAGATCCGCTTGCGAAACCGAAGATCGATCCACGAGTAGTAGTGCGGCGAGATCAAGTACTGGACATCCGCCACCAGCAGGACCGACGGCACAGGACAGTGCAGCGGAAACATTGATTGCTGCGTAAACAACATCACATCCACACCGGAATCCGCAATCAGGGTCTCTGCGGCTCTGGCCCGCCAGGGCGTACATGCCTCCAGAATGCGTGCCGCATCCACCTGAGGCTGCCCCCATGGGAGTTCCACTGCGGTTGTCGAGGGCGGAAGCGATGAGCGATTGTCTCGGTGAACGAAAAAGACAATCTCATCATTCCCTTCCAATTCTGGCGCATACTCGATCATTTTGCGAATGTACGTTTCAATACCACCAATTTTACCGGGCATGAAATTCAGCAGTGATATTCCTATTTTCATTTATGCATTGTCTCTTTTTTGCACGCTTGGGTGGTCTTACCGCCTTTTATCATTCCGCCTGTTCGCCGACTTCTTACGGAATTTGCCAGATAAGTTTACCAGTGCTGCGCAGTGATTGCAGTTGCTGAACCGTTTGTTTCGATTTACGGGCGACAGCCTCAATGGTATTAAAGGCATTATGTGGCGTACAAATAACATCCGCACGTGCTTTCATTTTCAGGACAGCACGCGATTCCTCCGTCTTTGGCACTTTATCACTACGCAACGCGACTGCCAGATCTTTCTCTTCGTCGTAGACGTCCAGTGCCACACCACCCAGACGCCCTTCCTCGAGCAGGTGCAGAAGATCCGCCGCCGGCGATAGCTCCCCCCGGGCAATGTTGACAAAAATAGCACCGGGCTTACAAGCACGGAGCGTCTCATAGCAAAAACAACCTCGATTCTCATCGGTCAAATTCATCGCACAGACAATGATGTCAGCCACCGGCAGAACATCCTTTAACTCGGCATAGTGAGCGAACGCATGTTTGCGAACAGGATCCACTGCCCAAACCTGCATATCAAGACCCTTGCCGATCTTTACAATCTCCCCGCCAATATGACCCGCCCCAACAACCAGCAGTGTTTTCGCGAATGCCTCACGCCCGGTGATATTGTCGCGATTAAAGCAATCAAACTGGCGGATCTGCTGCGGAAGTTTGCGCAGCAGCGCCAGCCAAAGCAGAAGCGCCTGTTCCGCTACCCCCCTGGCGCAATACAGAGGCAGATAGCCAAGCTGAGCTGCCGTACCGGTATGCTGCCGATATTCAGCCAAATGATCAAAGCCGGTACTGCGGCTGATGATCGACTGCAGCAAACCGCTCCAGCAAACCGGAATCCGCGACTGCGTGCGGATGCTGATCACTGTAGACGGAGGCCCGTCATGGCCACATTCCTGAATGGCACCGGCGCTGAAACCAGCGATGCAACCAGTCGGCAGAAAACTTTTAAGAGCCGCCGCCTCCTCCTCAAACGCCTCGTAAAAGAAAACATCATACGTTGGTTCTGTCATCTCCTATATCGTCCTTCTATTCCATGCGCATCTATACGCGCCTGCAAACTTGCTTATCAAGCCAAACGGCCATTTCCTGCAGACCATCTGGAGTCCCCATATCGAACAGAGGAGAAGGGACAGGAAAGGCCTGTAGACGACCAGCAGAGGCTAGTTCCGGGAAAATATCTGTTTCGATGGAAACATTCCGCCCGTCTTCAATTAACGCCAGGGACTGACGACAAATGCAGTAAACGCCCGTATTGATCCAGCCTTGATCACGCTCGGCCTTTTCACGAAAAGCGGTAATTCGATTTCCCGCATCAAACTCAACAGATCCGTAGCGACCAGTCTTCTCGATCAGGGAAACGCCAATACTCACCAATTGAGAATTTACCCGGCTATGCGCATTAACCAGCGCCTTAAGATCAAGGGCTGGCGTAAGGCTATCGCCATTGAGTACAAAGAACGGATCACTCCAGATCCATGGCTCGGCAAACTTAACCGCGCCACCGGTTCCGCGCGGATCAGGCTCAACCGAAATCGTGATCTCCACATCCGACGGCGCATACCCCGTTATCCAATCCTGCAAAACATCAGCCATATGGCCAGCGGCGAGATGAATGTGCCGAACACCGCTGTCACGAAGCCATTCAAGCTGCCAAAGCAAGAATGGCCTGCCAGCAACTGGCACAAGACACTTAGGACGGTCACTGTAAAGTCCTTGTATCCGCGTACCTCTTCCGCCGAGAAGAATTATAGCATCGGGCAATACGTCCCGAAGATTAGGGACAGCAAAGTCACGACGAACCCCCGCCCCCCTCTTGTCCTCCCCCACTTTTCCAAGCATATCGACTCCGCTACAGATTCGTAAACTCGGTGCGGCGGATGATTTGGTAGCCCTTGATCAGCTCGCGGATCGCCGCCTGGATCGTGACTGCCGGTTTAAAACCGGTCTTTTCTATTTTTTCATTACTGACGATATAATTGCGCTGATCCGGATCTTTTCCAATCTCGGACTCCATGATGCAGAACTCCGGCACCTGCTTCTGGATTTCCAGGCAAAGCTCCATCTTCGATAGATTTGCCTCGCTGAGCCCGACATTGTAGGCCTGGTTCTTCATCGAATCAAAGTTCTTCATGGCATGAATAAACGCGGAAGCCACATCCTGCACATGGATGTAGTTGCGCTTGAAATGGGCCTCGAACAAGACAATGAACCGGTCCGTGACCGCCCGGTAAGTAAAATCATTCACCAGCAAATCGAGCCGCATCCGGGGACTGATACCGCAAACGGTAGCCAACCGGAGCGAGATCGCATGCCCCGACGCCAGCAGGCATTCTTCCAGCTCCACCTTCAGCGTCCCGTAAAGCGATACAGGACGCATCGGCGTCTCCTCGGTACAGAACATCCCCTCCTCACCTATGCCGTAACCGCTATTGGTGGTCGGCGAAAGGATCATCTGCTGAGGGCTGCTCATCTCAATCAACATCCGGATTGCATCCAGATTGATCGTGCGAGCCTCGACCGGCTTCTGACTGCATACCGGTGCGCCCACCAGACAGGCCAGCGGAATAATTACATCCGCCTTGGCCACATGCCGTTTCAGCAACTTGGCATCACGCACATCCCCGCGAACAACAGTCAGGTCCGGTTGCGAACAGCAGTCCAGCAGCGACGTCTGCCGGTACATGAAATTATCAACAACCGTAACGCGATGCCCCAGCGCCAACAGGCGCGGCGTTAAAATGGATCCGATATAACCCGCCCCGCCAGTAATCAGTATATTCATAACTCCCATCGCCGTATTTACATCATCCGAAAACTCACAACCGATCGCCGCCTCCATTTGAGGATACGCTACCTGGTTCCTGATGTTAAGCAACCCTTCGATTTAGTCAAATCTTTAAAATGCTTGAGGCGAACCGGCCATAGGATCCCGGCGGTCGTGACTAGAAACGCAACCAGATTCGTGATGCCGGCAATGGCGACGACGCGATTGATGGTACTGCCCCAGACATGGACCCCCACCACGTAAGCAAGGGCACATAGGATGGTGATGGCGAGCTGCCCGAACCGGCGCTGGGCGAGCAGAAGACTGACATTGAGC
>JFJP01041035.1_pt1 | contig 11194 bp, 13 predicted proteins | sample 431651 | NCBI WGS metagenome assembly JFJP01 (sample SAMN02602958, study PRJNA72255) | Microbial mat metagenome, whole genome shotgun sequencing project. | biome: fresh water; feature: sink hole; material: water; isolation source: purple microbial (photo- and chemosynthetic) mats found in... | reverse complement strand
GCAGCGACGGATCTGGTGGTGTGTGATACAACAATGTTCTGTTTTGATGATGATGATGATGTTAATACTCTTGGTGGATCAACCAGGTCCTTGTCAGGGATTTTTCATGGACGAAAACCGATTTCCACGACGGCACACGCAGCAAAGTAGAGTGCCGATTTCGTTCCAAACCGCCAAGAGATGGGTATGACAATCGAGCGCCGCCGGTGTTCCGCAAGAGGAGAAACAACATGTGCGACTTTTCATGACAACAGGATCTTCATCGTTGTCATCATCGGTATCTCCCAAAAACGTTGCTTCTCCATTATCCAAACAACAAGCATCTCAGCTACAATACAACGATCTACGATGGAAGTTGGTCTTACCTCCGGAAGAATCGTGGTGGGAGCAGTGGCAATGGCGTTGGACCGCTTACCGCATTCGATTCTGGGATTCGCCTCGACGTGGCGTAGACCCTCCGGCTGTGTGTTGTCCACCACCACCCAGCAACAGCCGAAGAAATGTGCATGCCATACTCGAAGCCTACGCTTCAGCAAGGTTGGAGGAGAACGAAACACCGGCACTGCGAAAAGTAGGTCGATTTGGCATCACTACCGTTCCCGGTCCTCCGTTGACCTTGGAGGCATCGACCGTTTCACAACTCTTTAACGACGACGAACACAGCAGCAGCAGCACCAACGACAACTGTTTGGATGAACCCCCGATGGCATTTTCATGCGCGGCATTGATTTTCATGTGGGTCGATCCGGCGTATCGGGGACGTGGCATTGGCAATTTGGCCTTGGAAATGGTGCGATGGATTCATGGACGGCAGGGGTGTGATATGACGGTATTGGTGGCCGATGATAACGGCAGTGGTAAGCTAGTAGAATGGTATGAGCGACAAGGCTTCGTCCGTACACCCGAATTACAAGAACCGTTTGGCAGTCCGAATCAAATATATGGCGTTGCCATGGCGGGTCGAACCATCACACAAGCTCCATCATCATCATCATCATCACCCCCATGGACCATCGAATGGTGGTAAGTAGGGGTTGCGAGAGAAACGATGTGAAAATGACGTTCGGTTGGGGTCACTGCATGTTCAGCGGAAAACGAGAATCCAATTGTTGTGGCACATTAGTATATCATGCCTCGCTGAGTGCGATGCATACAGCAAACTATTATGTGTGCATTCTGTGCATGTCTTCTCCTTCTTCTTCTATGCAAACATCACACTGAGAATGGTGCGGCTTGAGGCACACAGACGTATCATACTTTCCGTGCTCATGTCCATTGTCGAGTGCTCCGCTTAGGTTCATTATTTAAGGCATAAAGCGATATAAAAAATTCAGGCAAAGAGAAGAGAGGTTGGAACAAGAATTTCTTTCAACACCCCAAGTACACACAAAGGGTGGCGAGTGTAGCTGATAATCAATAGCTTCAAAGAATAACATTACTTAGGCAAATATATAACTTCTTTAAAATTTCATTGTAAAAAGTTCAATGTTTGTGCTGTTGGGCAATAGCAATAATGACCAATTTACTGGCTGAGTTTATTGGTCCTTGTTCTCCTTTGCCTTCTGATTAGGATCAGGGTAGTGGTTTGGCATTTCAGGCATTACTGCGGCCTGGTTGGGTGACATGTGATTGCATCTCTATTTTGAATTTTTCTGACCTCTGAACAATGGTTGCATCTTTATTTTTGAACATTATATATATACATAAATGTTCAAAATTTTAAGCTTAATCTAATGGTTAAGAAAGGAAATCATCAAGTCCATAACATAAAAAACTGTGACCAAAATTTTGTTTGAGTGCAGGTAATTCTGGACAGAGGGAGTAGACCATAAGCAGGCATGGCTACCATCATACCTGTACTACTTGTTTGGGTTGACCTTATTTTTTTTAAAGAACTCATTGCTTATAGTGTTGTCTTAACTACTAAATACTGTCCCGAGGTAGGGTATAAATGACTCACACTTTGATGGACATGAAAGGGCAGGTTATGATTGTTAGGGGGGTGGTAGTTGTTTTTGGCCTTGCGGAGGAGCGCGGTCATAAAGCTGGGGGAAGGGTGGGGCTGGTGGCGCATATTAACTAGAGTATGTTTACAATGGGGTGGCAGGGCAGGGAGTACCAGTGGGTTGACCTTATTTACTTCCTTACATAATAAGATTAGCAGTCATGCTCAATTGTAAGAGTCAACAATAGCCCCAACATTATAACACCCTGTTGCAGGAAGTCCTTGGGTGCTGTATGTATATAAAACCTGTTCAGACAGAGAATTGGAGAACAACAAGTCATAGGCTCCTTCATGACTGATGGGTACTAGTACCTGGTACCATACCAGGTACCAAGGGATACAGTAGTTGATTCTGCATCTGGCTTGTCCTCCTCAGGCCTTATAACAAGGGTATCATCTTTACCCCTAGTAAGCAGTAGGCAGCTGCATTGCCATTTAGCCTCTATCATAGAGGTAGTCCTTTGCCAAAAAACCTGGGGGGTCCACATCTTCATGGCCTTCATCCCATTCTTCATGCTTCATGGCATGGACAACATTGAAGGTGATTGCAGTTGCCACCAGAACATTCTGGATTGCTCTTCTCCCATATCTCAAGAGGTAAGACATTACATGAATATTATCTTGGCCCAGATGCTGGAGGCTGCAAAGCTGGCTCTTCTGTTATCTTCCTCTGTGATATTGGAGGACTTCACAGGTTCTTGACTTTGTCATTGGTCAAGATATGCCCTGCAAGCAAGTCCATCCTCTGTTCTATGCATGTACTTGGCAGTGGCTTGTGCAATGCATTTGCACAACGGCAAGATGAGTTGATTTGGGAAAATGGGAAGATCTGCTGCAGCAGGTTGCATTTGGTCATGATCATTGTCAAAAAAGTCAAAAAACAAAACAATAATTCAAGAAGTTCAAGAAGCTAAGAAGTTCAAAGAGTTTAAGAAGTGTCAGAAGAGGTTTGTTTCTTCAGCTGGCAGTCATTTACTTTGGTCCCAAGGTAATACTCAAGGGCTAGGTTGGCTCATATCCTTTTGCATGGTCAACATGTGGCCAGCTGTCATGTCATTGTTAGATCTTTGATCTTTGGTGTCAGCAGCTGGTGGTTCATGTGCTGCTGAGGGTAATCCTTGACACATGGTGGTTAATGGTTGACAGCAGGTGGTCAATGTTGAGCAAATGTCATGGGTCATCCTCACAATTTTTTTGTCAGCAGCTGGTCAGCAATCTCCTTCCAGGGAATTTATGGCAATTGGGTCCCTGGGTTTTATTGTGCATGTGCAATCTGGCACAGCCAGCACAAGTATGGAACACCTGTTTCACACTGTGGTGGAATGATGGCCATTGAGTGGTGGCCTGGGTGGCCTCAGCATATCATGCATCTGTCAGTCAGGGCCTCCACAGCTGTTGATCAACATGGACATGCTTGACATGTGGGTTGTTGCATGTCCATGCCAACAATAAGTGTATGTTTAACATGCAAGTGGTATTGCAATGCAGCCATTCCTTGGCTTGTTTGGTCTCACATTTTGCACTTTTCCTTTTCTGGAAATTTTGTGGCAAAAATGGACCTAGCATCAAAAGCAATGCAATAAAAGATCTGATGCTATGGATTTTGCAGCATGGCCTCTTCTCATTGAGGTCATGGAGCCCATGTAGTCAGTTGGGCTAGAATGGATCTGATAATTGGTTGATATATGTCATCAATACCACCATTGTAATTATTGCAAGTTATGAAATTATACAGCATAGACTAAAAGATAAAGTTTTCCCCTTCATCCCAGCATCACCATATACTGTACGTAGTCTGTAGTCATATTGGTCACTTTACCATAGTGACATCATCATCAAGCAGCCTGAGCACATATTAGGTCAACTGGCACCATTTACATGGCAATATTCAGTCATTGCCATGAGGTCACAAGGTGATAGACATATGTAGGTCACTGGTCATAGACATATGTATCAAGGAGCAAAATCAATCACTCAGCTAGTCAGTCCCCTATAACCAAATGTATCACTATGTGAATATCACTACCTGGTAGAGTACCTGGTACATACTTGCCAACAAATCTTTCCATTGAAGGCAATCTTCAGTGGAACATATGCACATCATATAATACTTGGCTGCTCTGTTAAGTGGTGATTACTAATCCAACAACCAACCATGGCTTAAAATCCCTTGGGTAAAATTCCCATGAAAATTTGGAAACAACATGTGGATCACCATCAAATGATGATAACACATTGGCAGCAGCCATGGATGCAACTGAAGTTGGACCAAAACTGCTCCATCTTGTTGTTGAGCAGTGGTAGAAAGCAAGTTGTGTACACTCTTTTTGTTTAGAACACAAAGGATAAAAATACCATAGACATCTGATTGGCTTTGTTGGCCACCATCTGTTCTGTGGAGTCTGTACATTTATGTTCAGTTGGCTGAACATCATGTTGGCAGTGTGGACAAAGGCATTTGTGCCTGGGATGTCCTCCACACCCTTGTCCTCATGACCCTGGAGGCCCTCATATGCTGGGCTCTGTGTGGCATCCCTTGTCACTCATGCCTCATTGTGCTCCCCAGCTGCTGGGCAATAGATGCAGCCAGTTTGGGTTGCAATGGACACTCTATCCTACCACTGCCCCAGAACAACAATGCCATCTCAACCTTGCTACATGTTGATTGATTGCTTTTACTAGACATTATTCATTGCTCACAAGACATCTATAAAAGTGCTACGAGCTCATTTAACTGGATCCACAGTAGGTACAAGCTAAAAACTAAGTCTTTGCTTGATACTTGCTTATCAAAATGTGGCACTACTTAGCTATTAGCCTATACAGACTGAAAAGAATTTTTTCTGGTAGCTATCCTAGCTATGCCAGCTACCATGTCCCTGGACAAAATATCAGTAATGTCCCTAGAGGTGATATAGGCACCTGTAGGTGTATCCAGGCTAAATGAACACTGTTCTGGTAAACTTGTTAATGCAATCTATGATGTGTCTGGACACCATCTTTAAAAAAATCATTGAATGAAAGGGGGTCACCTTTTGTAGAAACCCCAGTCTGGACTGAATGAGTGGTTTATAGTCTAAGTTATTCAGTCCAGACCCCTGAATTGGAGAAAGGAGGTCTTCTTATTTGAAACCAGCCCCCACTCAACATAAAAGGGCCACCTTCCCAAGAAAAAGTGCTCACACTCAAACTAGAATGGTCTAGATCAATTAAAAAGCACTCCAAGGCAATGAAAAAGAAATTTCAGTAAGAAACTTCTTATTCAATGGAAAAATCATGACACTACAGCAAATGACTGACAAAATTGATTTGGAAGTGATTCTGTTGGACATGGATAAGTTTAGCATACAAAATATGAATCTTCATACCCGAGTTTGGTTAAGACATGTTACTAGCTCATTTTAGCCTTTGTGTTTCATAGAAAATATAATTTAACAAGCAGTTTCTTAGTGAATGGATAAATCATGAAGCATACCAAAAAGCATGACAAAATGAATTGGAAGTGATTGTGTTGGACATGGATAAGTTTAATATGAAACCCAAATTAGGCTAAGACATGTTACTAACCCATTTCCATCTTTTTGTGTCATGAAAAATAAAATTCAACAAGCAGTTTCTTAGTGAATGGATAAATCAGGAAACATACTGAAAATCACTTGATTTTGACGTGATTCTGTTGGACATGGATAAGTTTAGCTTGAAAATATGAACTTTCATACCCAAAGTAGGTTAAGCCATGTTACTAACCCATTTTAGCCTTTGTTTATTATGAAAAATAACTCTCAACAAGCTTTTCTTAGGCAATGGATGAATAATGAAACATACAGAAAATCACTGACAAAATTTATTTTGAACTGATTCTGTTGGAAATGAATAAGTTTAGCTTACCAGATATGAATCTCATACCTAAATTAAGTCAAGATATTTCACTAACCCATTTTAGTCTTTGTGTGTCATGATAAAGAAAAATAAAGAAAAAGTTTTTCTGTCAGTGGATAAGTCATGATACATACTCAAAGTTGCAGACAAAAGTATTTTGGAAGTGATACTGTTGGACATGGATAAGTTTAATATGATACCCAACTTAAGTTAAGACATGCTACTAGCTCATTTTAGCCTTTGCGTATCATGAAAAATAAATTCAACAAGCATTTTTTTAGTAAATGGATAAATCATGAAACACACTGAAAGTCTCTGACAAAGTTGATTTGAAAGTGACTCTGCTGGAGATGGAAAGTTCATCATACAAAATATGAATCATAAAAAAATCATTTCTTATAGTGTTATCACTAGTTTGGTACAGAAACTTAGACTCACACTGGGGTTGATACTAATGAGGGGGGTGCAGCAGATTTTTATCTGTTGTTGTTTGTGGCATGCACCTAGGGAAATATTGATGAATATTGCATGTACGAAGACGTGCTTGAAGTTTAGCCACCTTGAGGTGTGCATGCATGTGGTTGTTGCTGCGTGTGACCCATTGCCTGATGCATCATGTAGGTTGGTTCATGATATGTTTGGGGTCAAGATTTTTGACCATGATCTGTAGAATGGGATCCTGACATGCTTCAAAGAATATTTGGTGCACTGCTGCTTGGAGTTGGCTGCAATCTTCTTGCTCAGGGTTGCCCAGGTATAGTTGGTCATTGCGTACTGTCCAGATTTGATGGCCTGCCAAATAAGCAAGGATCTTTGTGAAATAAACTGATCCATTGACCTGCAGGTGGTAATGGCTGAGCAGTCTGATACATAGTGGCATGAAGTGGCCATGTATAACTGTCTTGATCCCAAGCATGCTTGAGTGCTGTAGCTACAGAAGATGGTGGTTGTGAGGGAGATGGTGGAAGGTGATTGGTGTTGCAGCATTCTGGCTGTGATAAAGTCCATATGCAAGCATCTTGTGGAAAACATTGCTGATTGAATGGTGGATCTGATGTTTGTGGAGTGATTTGTGGAGCTATTTTCAGATCTGTTGCCAAACAGGGTGGGGGCAAGCTAAGAAATGATCAATGGTTTTGACAGTCTGGTGGCAGGAGGGGACATAGGTGCTCCATTGATGCACTCTGGCTGTATGTGATACAATCCTGAAGCAGGAAGCAGAAGCCATTCATGGATGAATTTGGCCAGTGTTTGGCATTTGGTGGCTTTAAAGCACCTTAGTGCTAATCAAAGAAGGGTCCATTGGATAGCCTGGTCAGGTGGGTTCTCCCATTTGAATTTGGCAGCCAGGTACACAAAATAGGGTTTCTATGTAGCTGCATCACTGAGTGTATGTTGTAGGTGTTGGATGATGCATTGGTTCTGGATCTGCAGGTGAGGATATCTGGCTTTGATTAGGGGGTTGGCACAGGTTGGGGAGTCCATAGGGATGGGTATCATCCGGGATGCATGGGAATCACAATCAATGTTTCATTTCTCTGGTAACATAAGCTTGTGGTCAGCCATCTCTTTTTGGTGTCCCTTGACGTGGTGGAATAGTACTCATATCATAGGCTATGCTTGTAACAGGGTATGTAGTTCCACAAATACGGGGTATCATTGCAAATGGCATTGCAAGGGTGTAGACTGGATGGGGTATTGTTGATACATTCAATAACCCCATTGTTATTGCAATGCACATGGATGGTGTGGGGTGCAGGAAGAGCCAAGGGGTACAGTGTGGTGTACTGATGGAAAAAACTCAGGACAGCATAGATACCATAAGCTTCAGCAAGCCCTGAGTACATGTCAGTGATCATTCCTGGGATGTATCCTTGTCCATTCCAGACTTTGGAATTGGCCCAAATTATCCAGGCACAGGTACCGGTTCCATTGGGATGGACCATGGCATCACTCACTAAATGAATGCAAGTGGTAGTAGTAAGAGCTGCTCAGAGAGTGTCACTGTGCATGTGAGGGTAAACTTCATCCCAAAGTGGTTGGATCCACTCACTTGACTAACCACAGAGCAAGGGGTATCAGGGAGGAGGGTGGCCAGGGTTTAGGTAGGATTGGGGATAGTGGGAAGGGCATATTTATTTTGTAGGGGAATAGGATGGGGGTTGCTGGGACAGTGCCAGAGGGGGTGGTGGTTGGGCTGGGATGTCATGAATACCCTGTATGGGTATCGTACAAGTGGACTGGTGAGAAAGCCCACCATTGACCATCAAGCTGGTGAAACAAGAGATGGGATCTGGGGCAACAAAATATGAATCTTCATACCCAAGTTAGGTTAAGACATGTACTAACCCATTTTAGTCATTGTGCTCATGAAAAATATTATTGCACAAGCAGTTTCTTAGTCAATTGACAAATAAAAAACCATACTGAAAATTACTAACAAATTTGATTTGGAAGTGATTTTGTTGGACATAAATAAGTTTAGCTTTGAAAATATTGATCTTCATACTCAAATTTGGTTAAGACATGTTACTAACCCATTTTAATCTTTGTGTCATAAAAAAGACAATTCAACAAGCCATTTCTTAGTGAAGGGATAAATCATGAAACATACAGAAAATCACTGACAGCATTGATTTAAAAGTGATCCTGTTGGACATCAATAAATTAGAAAAATATGAATTTCATACCCTAATTATGTTAATACATGTCACTAATCCATTTTAGCTTTTGTGTATTTTTGAAATAAACTTCAACAAGTAGTTTCTTAGTCAATGGATAAAATCATTGAACAAACAGAAAATCACTAACAAAATGATTGCAAAGTGATTATGTTAGACATGGATAAGTTTAGATAATCTTCATAACCAAGTTTTAGGCTAATACATGTTACTAACCCATTTTAGCCTTTGTGTATCATGAAAAATAAAACTCAACAAGCAGTTTCTTGGTGAATGGATAAATCATGAAACATACTGAAAATCACTGACAAAATTGATTTGAAAGTGATTCTGTTTTACATGGATATGTTTAGCATACAACACATGAATCTTCATACCCAGATTAGGGTAAGACATGTTACTAACCCATATTAGCCTTTGTGTATCATGTAAAAGAATTTAACAAGCAGTTTCTCTGTCAATGGATAAATCATGAAACATACCAAAATCACTGACAAAATTGATTTGGAAGTGATTGTGTTGGGCATGGATAAGTTTGGCTTAGAAAATATGAGTCTTCATACCCACATTAGGTTAAGACATGTTACTAGCCTATTTTGCTCTTTGTGTGTCACAAAAAATAAAATTCAAGACCTTTCTTAGTGAATGGATAGATCATGAAACATACAGAAAATTGCTGACAAAATTTTGGAAGTGGTTATGTGGGACATTGATAAGTTAAGCTTACAAAATATGATTCTTCATACCCAAATTAAGTTGAGACATGCAACAAACTAATTTTGTCTTTGTGTATTATGTAAACTTTGTCAATGGATAAATCATGAAACAAACTGAAAATCACTGACAAAATTTAATTTGAACTGATTCTGTTGGGCATGGATAAGTTTAGCTTAAAAATAAGAATCTTCATCCCACATTAGGTCAAGACATGTTACTAGTTTTAGTCTTTGTGTGTTATGTAAAATAAAATTCAAGAATTTTCTTAGTGAATGGATAAATCATGAAACATATAGAAAATCACTGACAACATTTATTTTGGAAATAATTCTGTTGGACATATATAAGTTAGCTTACAAAATCTGAATCTTTATACCCAAATTAGGTTAAGACACGCAACACACTCATTTTAGTCTTTGTGTATCATGTAAAAAATGCAACAAGCAGTTTGTGTCAATAGATAAATCACAAAACAAATTGAAAAATCACTGACAAAATTATTTTGAACTGATTCTTGTTGGGCAAGGATAAGTTTAGCTTACAAATATGAATCTTCATAATCACATTAGGTTAAGACATGTTACTAACCCATTTTTAGTCTTTGTAGATCATGAAAAATAAAATGCAACAAGCAGCTTTTTAGTGAACGGGTAAATCATGAAGCATACTGGAAGTCACTGAAAATTTTGATTGGAAGTGATTCTGTTGGATATGAATGAGTTCAGCTTAAAACATATGATTTTTCATACCATATAACTGCATTTTGATACAAATCTTTAAAAATTTGATTTCAGTTTAACATGCTGTCTCAAGCACCAGATTATTTCACAGCCATCTAGACCCACACAACACAATTCACAAGTTTATTACATATAACCATCATGTCCTACAGCATGAATTGTACAATGGCTGATGACATCACATCCAGGTTACTTGCTGATGTCACCATGACAATGGTGACCTTGACAGCGGAAAGCACCTCCAAGTCCTGGATGACATCACATCACAAGACCATGACATCCAGGTTACAACTGACGTCACCATGATATGGCAGCGCAACATGAACCTACGGTACAGGTTCCGTAGCCTCACCCATAGGCCGGACCACACACAAGTATGTACTGTGAGGAGTCGAACCTCAGTACCATTCTTGATGGTGCTTTACCCAACTAGCTAAACTAACCTGCCAGTGATACAAATCTTTAAAATATAAGACTTACAAAGTAAAACAAATTATCTTAATCTGTACCCAAACACAACAATCACAAATTAATGGAACATGCTATCATTTTCTTGACAATCAATAGAATCCCAAAATTTTATGAAAATATGGCGACACTTCTTTCCTGCAATCTCTGTCATCTATACTTGTAAAAGAAATTCAGTTGACTAATGTAAGACAATTCATATTAATCTGCTCCCCAATGCAACAATCAGTAAGCAATGGTATCAGTTTCTTGACATTGAACGTAAGCAAACACATCATGCAAATACTGCAATACTTCTTTCCTACCATCTCTCTTTAGTGCAACTGCCAACATCTCCTTTTGTTGCAGCATGATCCTCATAAGCTGACATGAATAAAACATGCACATTTCTTCCATATTGAGGAGATTGCTTTGATTATTAGTAAGAAAATATTTGTTTTTAAAGCTTCTGCTGTCAATGATAAAATACATCAGAGTAGGCAATTATGTGGAGAAGAAAATTATTTTAACGTAAGAATTGTCTGACTTGCTATGTATATTTCTTACATTACAATTTAACTTTTTACGATGATAATGTAAGTTTTGTTACAGGACAATGTAACTTTTTTTTGCATAGTAATGCAAGTTTTTCTTACATTACTACATAAGTTTTGCAAATGGCTAGTGGAATAACTGTAAGATTCATACGTAGTTAGTCAGACTCA
>JFJP01012378.1_pt1 | contig 11194 bp, 10 predicted proteins | sample 431651 | NCBI WGS metagenome assembly JFJP01 (sample SAMN02602958, study PRJNA72255) | Microbial mat metagenome, whole genome shotgun sequencing project. | biome: fresh water; feature: sink hole; material: water; isolation source: purple microbial (photo- and chemosynthetic) mats found in... | reverse complement strand
TATCTGTATGAGAGTGTCTTTGCGCACGAATATCAACACTTGCTGCATGATGACTATGATACCGACGAGATAACCTGGATGAATGAGAGTCTGTCCATGTTCGCCGAGTATCTGACCGGCTACGTGGTAAACGAAGACAACTACACCACTTTCCAGGAAATGCCCGAGAATTCCCTGGTGGCATGGGGTGACCAGGGTGGAGAAGAGATTGTCGCAGATTACGGCATGGTCTTCCTCTATCAGATGTACCTGTATGAAAAATTTGGTCAGGAGTTCATCCAGGCTGAGTTCCATAACCCGGATAACGGCATCACCAGTGTCAACTCCACGATGGCATCAAACAAGAAATGGCAGAACAGCAGTTTTGCTCAAACCTACCACGACTTCTCAGTTGCTGTGCTGGTGGACTCATCCCAGAATAAATATAAATACGGCTTTAAGGCATTGGATGTGGGTATAGATATTGGCACACCCCTTGCACCCAACCCCGAAGCTTACGATACGCCCGGAGCCCCTGCCTGGGGAGCAGATTACATCTGGCTGAACGGCAGTCCGAAGAAATTTAGCAAGCTGCTTTTCAATGGGGTGGATCTCAGCCAATCCCCGACACCCTGGACAACGGTTGATGGAATGCTATACAGCGGCACGGGTGATGAAGTTGATAACTGGGCCATCTTCGAGACACCAGGCGGCGGCGTGTTATCTTTTGATACGATCTGGGATCTGGAAGATTATTGGGATTTTGCCTTCGTACAGGTCTCCACTGATGGCGGCAGAACCTGGACCAGCCTGGCGGATAATGAGGGTTACTCCACCTACGACTACGACCCCAATGCATATCCGACAGTGATCGCGAATTTACCCGGCTTAACCAGTTATATCACGGCGCCCGTTAAATTGACCTACAACCTAAGCGCCTATGCCGGGCAGGATATCCTGGTCGCTTTCCGTCTGATCACTGATTGGAGTACTTACTTTGAGGGTTGGTACATTGACAATGTATATGTAGACGACACCTTGATCTCTGAAGGTACTGATGCCAGCATCTTCAAAGACATCTCTGAGTTGTTCCCAATTGATAATAACTTCACGGTAACCTTTGTCGGGAAGAAAGGTCAGGGCAGGTGGTCGCAATACATGGTACAAACCATGAAGCTAAATGAAGTGACAGAAACAGGCATGATCGCACTGCGAAAGGTGTTTGGCTGGTCAGACCAGGCGGTCATGATCGTCACCTTTGACGCGCCTGAAGGTTTCAACGAATACGCCGATTACACCTACGAGATCGTCAATAAGTGGAACCATGGCAAGAAAGCCAATTACAGACGGAGCCATTCAAGCCCATAAACCCGAAGCAGTGGATTTTCCATATTAACTTACATGAGCCTGCCCCCGGGGGCAGGCTCTCTCTTTTTATTAATTGACAGGCTTCCATGGTTGACCATCGTCGATCTCATCGGGGTTTACAGGGATCAAAGGCAGTGGTACTTCTGAGTCTGGATCGGCTGTATTACCAAGACAAAGGACGATCTGATCATTTTGGTCTGTATGATAGGGATATAACTGTCCTTTTGTTTCAAGCAAAATCCAATAGCCCGGGGTGACTACCTGAGCATATACCGAGTCTGGGCGTGGACAGCCCAGCGATGTGTCCGGCCAGGTGACTGCCCGCACATCTTCAACACGGATCTGATCCGCGCTTAAACCAAATTGTTTGACCAGATCAGCTTTTATTTTTTCGATTATTTCACGCGGTGCAACTGTTATTTTTTCTGCTTCCGGGTACTGAACATCCGGGATCGCTGGCTGGGATGACGGGGAAATGGCAGATCGTTCTGTTTCTGTCAATTCCGGTTGAGTCAACGGAGTTGAAATAAACTCTTGAGAGGGCGCCACAAGATCAATATTCTGTTTGCTTGTCTGGAATGCCCCGCAACCTGCCAAAGTGAGCGTTAGCAGAGTTATTAGTGAAATCCAATGATTTCTCATGACACGATCTCCTTCCGATATCTTCTGGATCCAAATTACGGCTCAATTTTATACCCAGACGAAAATCCTGTTTGAAAGGTTCCCCAAAATTCTTACGCAATTTCTATTTTTTACTGACATTTTTTTTATACATTCCCGCTAAACTCATACTAATTCAATTTAGATGTAAACAGGAGAAAAAAATGACCCTCTATATCCAACCTAATCAGTATCGTCGTATGGTCCGCCGTTGGGTGGAACAGCCCCAACAGTCCGAATACCGTTCACTGGGCGTGAATGTCAGTGAACAGGAAGACGCTTATTTGCTTTCCGCGCTTGTTCCCGGTCTAAAAGCCGAGGATTTGAATATCCAGGTGCTTGAGAACGTGGTCAGCATTGAAGGCGAATATCGAACAGACGAAGGCGAATATTTACTGAGCGAGCTTCCCCGCGGAACCTTCCGCCGTGCCCTGCGCATGCCTGCCGATATTCAGGCTGACAAGGTCGAAGCAAAGATCACCGACGGCGTGTTAACCTTATCCCTGCCGAAAGCCGAATCTGCCAAACCGAAGAGAATTAATGTTTCGGTAAATTAAATTTTTTCCCTTTTTCAAAGAGACGCACAATACTGTGCGTCTCTTTTTTTATGCAAACAAAATCAGGCAGTATAATTCGTCCATTCTTAATTTTGGAGTATACGCTGTGCGTGTTAAACATTTACTTTTTACGATTCTCATTATCGTTCTCCTGAGCGCTTGTGGAGGCAGTGCAACCGAAACCGCTGCCCCGCCCACTACCGTGCCAACAAACACACCGCCACCGACAGCCACAATGATCCCGACACCGTCGACACCGCTCGCAATTTTGCTCCTGCCTGCGGATATGGATAAGACCTTATCTGATCTGTACCAAAAGACGGTCTATGATCTGGCACAGGGATCGGGCTTTCGCTTTCAGGTTCGCAACACCCTCTCACCGGCAGACCTCGCCGACCCGACCCTGAAAGTGGTAATCGCCCTGCCGCCGGATCCTGGGATTGCTTCTCTTGCCCCCACTTCGCCGGGGGTGCAATTCCTGGCGGTCAACATCCCCAACCTGACACCGGGTGGGAATTTAAGCGTGCTGGCCGGGGATTCACAGGTGGAACTTCCCGCCTTCCTTGCGGGTTATGTTGCAGCAATGATAAGCGATGAATATCACATCGGCATGATCATACCAAAAGACAATGCCGAAGCGCAGCGTGCCTTCAATGCGTTCAGCAATGGCAAGACTTATTACTGTGGTATGTGCCGAACATTCTACATCACAGACATTGTGTATCCAACCTATATCGAAGTCCCTGCTGACGAAACCCCCGCGCGATATGGCGGGTATGCCAACGTGCTGATCAATGATCGGGATGTGTACGCGCTTTATATTTATCCTTCCCTTGCAGATGATGAATTTCTCTCTTACATTGGCACACAAGGTGTATTTCTGTTCGGAACATCCATGCCAGACCCGCGTCCCGGCGGCTGGGTAATGACCATCCGGCCTGACACGATCAAAGCGATACAGCTTGCCTGGCCCAATCTCATCGCTGGTCAGGGTGGAGTAAACGTCCAGTCTCCACTTGGAATTGCAGACGTGGATACAACCATCCTCACCCCCGGAAAACTCCGTCTGGCGCAGGAAGTACTCGATGCCCTGCTCGCCGGTCGAATTTTACCGAGCAGTCCGTAACTAAACGTTTATAAAGCAGGGATCCGCTCCGCAATGAGCGGGTCTCTGCTTTATAAAAAAACGCCAAATTTGAACTTGCAGGCGGGGAAAACGAAGGCACCAACACCAGCCTGCCTCCATGCACCTCCGCCCGACGCTCATGCCGGTCAACAGGCCATGACTGCTGAACGCTTTTTCACCGCCGCCAAATTCATCACAGCACTGGCAGGCGTTTAATTCTCAAAACCATTCCACTCAATATCAAATGTAGACGCCTCCAACGGGGTAATACCCTTTTGCCGTGCGAGTTTCAAATAAAAGAAAAGACTGCGAAACTGGAGAAGGAACGGCAGGGGGTCTTTGGCATCCAGAATGACATCGTCAGAGGCAAAGAAGGTTTTTGCCCATTGCTTTAATCGCTTCTTCCTGAAAGACTCAGGCAGTCCGTACATCAACATGGCAGTAGCAAGCATTTGAAAATTATTTTTAAGCGGGGTGAGGCAATTAATTTCTGGAACCTGCCCTGATGCAAGCCGGGTTGAATTATCAAAAAACGACTCAACAAACTGCGGATGCGATGCCAGCAAATGCACTCCGCTTGTCGCACGCGGATTACATTCAAGCGCAACCACATCCCCTCCCGCAGATTGGACAAAATCAAAAGACATCTGTCCCGTCACGTTAAATCGTTCTACAAATGTCCGCACCCAATTAAAGATGGCGGCATGCTCCACATGTTGAAAGGCGATCGTTGCACCTTGACCTGCAGTGAAAATCGTCGGGTAGACTGCATGGGCAGTGACGCGCCCATTTTGGCACACGGAATATGAACAAAACTGTTGTCCCGCAATGAACTCCTGCGCCACCCACGGCTCACCAAATTTCAGCATGGACATGGCATCTCGAAGCTGCGGCCGAATGAGGGTGCGCGAAGCGAAGCGTGAGTAGACAGGCTTGAGCACCAGGTCCCTCCACTGAGCATAGGCGTGCAGCAGATCATCTTGGTTCTGGATCAATATTGAATCAGGTACACGCAACCCAAAATGCGACGCCCTGACCGCAAAATTCCATTTGTTGTGATACAGATCCAGTTTTTCAAGCGGCTCTGTGAACACACGGCATGGAAGATCAGCCATCCCTTTTGCAATATGGAAGACTTCCTCACAGGTAGGGACCAACAGCTGGATCTGATTCTGCTCAATGATGGTTTTCAACGCCTGAAGAAATGCCCCCGTTTCCTGGCGTGGCGCCGGGACGACAAAATTGGCTTCAATTGCCGCTGACGGTTGACTTAAATGTCCGCACAAAGACTCAGCCATATAGACCGTATGTCCTGCTCGATGAAATGCGCGGGCAAGTTCAAGCGCAACCGGTGCACGCCCGCCGGTGATGAGAATGTTTGTCATATTCAACTGAGGGAGTGACCCATGTATGAGGGGAAGATGCCATGAAAACCCATCGGGGACGCCCAACTAAAGATCAAAACGTCAACACCAGCCCGCCTATCGACAAACCCGCACCTGTGCCGACCAGCAGAATTTTTTGTCCACGCTGGATGCTCCCATCCCGAACCGATTGGTATAAAGTGACAGGGATCGATGCTGCAACACAATTGCCAAGTGTTTCAAGCGTGCTCATAATTTTCGATGGCTGCCACCCAAACCTTTCGAGCATCATCAAGCCAACCTTACTAGCCTGATGCGGCACGATCACATCAATATCCAGGCTGCTTTTTGAAAGACCAGGGTACAACTCATCCAAAAACTCGTGGGCAATACCCCGCACCATTCTCAGAACAGCGGGACCATCCATGTGAAAGAGGTCATCTTCAGGATCGTGATCTGGAAAACGTGGATGACGCGCCGAACCGCCGCCCATAATGGACGTCAGGTAGGCACCGTCGCCATAGGTCTTGAAATGCGCATGGTGCAGCATGGATCTGTCACCTGCTTCAGGTCGAGTCACAACGACCGCCGCAGCTGCATCCCCAACCAGAGTGGCAGATTCAGGCTCCTTCGGGTTAATACCACAAGAGGCAATATCCGCACTGGCAATGAGAATATTCCTGTATCTTCCGCTGTTTAAAAAGTTAGATGCCACATCCATCGCCGCCACAAAACTGAGGCAGGTGGTGTGGATGGACATGGCAGGGATGCCCGATCTGCCCAACCCCAACTGACGCTGGATCAGTGACCCCGTATCAGGAATGGCTTGTTCACCTGTGCCAGAGGCATTGATAATGAGGTCCAGTTGGTTTGGTTTGAGTTTCGCCTCATCCAAAGCTTCGCGCGCCGCTTCCGCCGACATGAACGACGATGTTTCATCTGTCACCCAGCGGCGCTCGCGCACCCCATTTCTACGCTCCACCCAGCCCGCAGAGAGGCCGCACATTGATTCGACCTCGGCACTTGAGACAATCCGTTTCGGTAAATATCTTCCAATCCCAACAATTTTAAGGGGAATGTTGACCTGCATTATTTCTCCTATGAAAAAGACGAAGAACAGCGGACTACAAACAGCCGTCTTTCATCTTTTGTTCGTGGTCTGCCATTTAAAAATCCATTTTCTGAAAATATGGAATCGCATACCTGGAAATTGCCTTAATTAACTTCCACGGCACCTGCCGCCGCACTGGCAGGTGACTGGCATACACAGCATTGTACTCAATTGCAGACTTTCCGCCGCGCACCTTTTTGAAATTACCCACGCCGCTGCTTGAATGGATCAACAGGTTATGCCGCAGACCCTCCTGAATGATAAGTTGCGTCAGCAGGCGGTACAGGCCTTCCTGTTTTGGAAGGCTCGTGTCATAGCCAAGCAGCGGCAGGGTCATCACGCCATTGCGGATGAAGTAACCCATGACACCATCCATCCTCCCATCACGTTTTAGAGCCAACATGTGCAGGGTTTTTTCATCCCGTGCAAGTTTCATAAACTCAAATGTAAATTGTGGGTTGAAATACGAATATTTTTCAAGGTACAGCATATTGTACAGATCCACAGAACGCATCAAGTCTTCATTTGAGAAATCCCCGCCATTTACGATCTCATACTTATGATTACGAAGTACACGCCTATCTTCCTTGTAACTCTTCGAAACAACCGACTCGGCAGGATCCATGAACCAGACCTGCCTGCTCAAAACCAGGTCGCAGCCATTTGCCTTCAAAGTGTTCAAAATATGCGGATTTTTTCTCCCGTCCACAGAACGGAAGACGATCACGCGATCCGGGAACCACCCGGGCAGCGCTTTGCTCAAGGCCGATAATTGGTCACTGTTTACCTGCGGGTACAGATTCGTCGAAAGCAGGTAGTTGTTGATGTAGGCAACTTTGTCAAACTCAGCAAAGCGAAAAAAACAAGCCAGGGGTCTCAACAACATTTTGATCAACGCTTCGGCTTGTGGATCGTTTAGATGTTTCACTTCTTCATATCCGCCATACGAAATATAATGACTATACGGTGAAACAGTGTAGGTGTTATCCGGGTGAAAATCTGAAAGCGTGATGGGGATGATGACATCATCCACTTTGGCGATCATCAATTGTGTATTGTGCGCATTACCAATATATTTCTCCACGCCATCCAGCACCATCGGCATTAAATACCGGCGGGCATAATTCCCATCTTCCGTTCGAGGGAAGGTGAGGGTGTGGATATTTTCACGGGTGAAAAGTTCAGGTTTCATGAAAAATCCGGAGGGGATGAAATAATATTCCAGCCTTTAAATTTTGCTGAAACCGGACCTTGAATGGATGGCATGGATGTTAAATATTCCGGGTTTATCAAAACAATGAATTCCTAAAATCCTGTCACTCCAGCGGAGCTTCCAAACCGCGAATTGTCTCTTCACAATGTGATGGTACGACATACGTCTCAGGATGGGTCAAATAATATGTGTGCAAGTTTTCCAGCGTACTCCGATAGGCTTCAGGATCAGGAAATAATAAATTGGCAACTTTGTGCGGCGGACGATTTTCGACGATGGATCGTTTTAGCCAGGCGGCGTCTGCCACAAAGAAAAAAAGCCTGTCATTCTCATCGCGTACAAAAAGCCCCATTTGACCGTGCGCATGACCGGGCAGTTCCACGCCAATTATGGATCCATCACCCAGCAGATCATAGCCCATTTTGAACGGCGCATATTCATCGGGGAGGAAAACAGGTTTGGACATATCCACCTCCTGCGAACGGGAATCAAAATCCGGAGGGATCAGTCCGCGCAGGAAGGCATGTTTCATATCTTCAGAAGGAGGCAGGTTGCGTAAATGTCCAAAGGCGTGGGGCATGTAAACAAAGCGCGACCAACCCAGGTCAGGGAGCGAAGCGATGTGGTCGGCGTGAAAGTGGGAAATGAAGACATGCGTGATATCCCGGGGCCGAAGTCCAAAGGTCAAAAGTTGATTGACGATCAAATCCTCCTCGCGCAATGTGACGGGAGTCATCCAGCGGTAAAAGCGCCTGGGGAATTTTTGGGTTTCATCAAAGAAACGATAAGAATAGCCCGTATCAAACAACATCGCGCCAAAACGCGGATGCCGCATCAACGCAAACATGGCGGGGAAGTGAATACTCCGCCAGCCGCCCCCCTGAATGGCAATGTGTTCGGGCGCTGTGCAGTACCCGGCATGAAGAATGTTAATTTTCATTTTTCTCACCACAATAAGTCACAGGAGGACCTTCATTCCCATCATATTTAATTCCTTTCCTTCCACCAGAGAATATATTTTTCAAAACCCTCATCCATTGAGATTTTGGGCTGGTAATCAAGTTCCTTTTTTGCGGCAGAAATATCCAACGTGGCATCCTGCGAAATGACAAAGACCGAGTAACGTGTAAGCGGTGGTTCTGGCTGACCGGGCAGGGTGCGGTAAACGACCTCCAGCAGGGCGGCGAGGTCGTGCGCCAGGCTGTACGGGATTTTACGCGTTGGGAATTTCAGGTTTAACGACCCGCACACGCGCTCGATCATATGCCAGAGGTGAAACGGCTCACCATTGGTGATGTTGTATTTTTTACCCAGGGTCTCTGCTGGCGATCCGGCGCACAGCAAAAGCGCATCCACCACATTTTCAACATAGGTCAGGTCGGTGATGTTTTCGCCATCGCCTATTATTCTCATACGACCCGATCTCAGGCGATGGATGAGGCGCGGTAAAAGGGATGTATCGCAGGGGCCGAAAATTCCCCGCGGTCGAATGGTCACAACGGGCAATCCTTCGGCAAAGGCAGCGTCAATTTTTTCCTCTGCCAGTTTTTTGGTCCGCGAATACTCGTTGACAGGCGGCGGCAGTTCTGCATCCTCCCTGACATTCAGCCGTGGTTTGTAGCGAAAATAAATGCTCGGCGTGGAAACATGCACCAGCCGCTTGACCTGATTTTCAAGGCAGGCGCGAATCACATTCTCTGTGCCAAGAACGTTGGCGGTATAGAAATCCGCCGGTCTGCCCCAGGGCGAAGAAAATGCCCCGCAATGAAAAACGAACTCCTGATTTTTACAGAAGCGCATAACCGCTTCCACGTCCGCCAGGTCTGCTTGAACCGTTTGAATATTCTGTGCATGCAGCCCGGCCAGCGCGAACTTATTTCGTCCCGCCGCAGTCACATCCCAGCCCATGCCGTGCAGCCGGCGGGCAAGTGCGCCGCCGAGAAATCCTGTTGCACCTGTAACCACAGCCTTCAAGTCAACCTCTTTTTCGCAAGGATGGTTAATTCTTCACGGATAATTTTTGAATTATGTCTTACATCAGTTGGAAATTTTTTCATAAATAAAAAATTCCTGATCCGCGAAGCTTGCGGGTGTTCTTTTGCCAGATCAATCAGCCGGTCTTTGATTTTATCTTTATTTTCCCGAACGCCCATCTTGAGTTCCACCCACAAGACAGGCTCTCCATTCACACCAACCAGAGCGGTGCGAAATACCAGCGGGTGAATGTTGAAAACGCCTTCGATCTGCTCGGTGAACAACACATCGTCCTTTGTGATCACGCGATGCGATTTTCGTCCACAGTACCATAATCGTCCCTGCTCATCAAAATATCCCACATCACCCATGCGGTGAATGATCTGATGCCCGTCATGGATCTTTGCCAGCTGATTTGATCCTTCCCTGGCGATATAAGACCCAGTCACCGCTGCGCCTTGTACTGTTATTTCCCCGACAACATTTGGATCCACCTCAAGCGAATCTTCCCACTGCCGAATCGCCGAATCACTGATACCGATCACCCTGACCTTTGATCCTTTAACCGGCTTTCCCAAACAGACCCCGGCCCCTTTTTCGGCTCTATTTTTCACTTCAAATACCTGGCGGCTTTCAACCCTCGCGATCGGCAAAACCTCCGTGGCGCCATAAATACCGAAGAGATCGGTTTCATCATATAACAGCCTCCTGAAATCCTCCTGAAGCTGAATTTTTGCCGGGGCTCCTGCCGTGATGACCCGTTTAAGACTCTGGAGTTTCTGAACTCCACCAGCTTGCTGTTGGAATTTCACAAGGATATCCAACACCACAGGCGAAGCAAACATATTGGTGACATTGAACTTCTGAATTGCACCCAGGACTTTTTCAGGGTCGGTCTTCCCAGGCACAGGGAAATTAATATCGGGGATAACCGAGGTGACGCCAAGCAGCGTATCTATCAGCGCATAGAGCGGAAAGGCAGGCAGGTCAATTTCATCCGGTGAAATATTGAAGGTTTCGACAAGCATATCAAGTTGTGCGGCAAAGTTTTCATGTGTGAAGAGTACACCTTTGGGAATGCCCGTACTTCCGCTGGTATAGATGATGGCGGCGCGGGGGTCTGTGACCGGCATTAAGTGATCACTGACCAGGTTTTCTATTTTTGACCCGTCAACCTGCTCAAAACGCCGGCCTTGATCTTTGACCTGCTCAACACTGAGGTTGTATTTTATGGAATTTCCACCCCAGCCTAAAAATTTTCGTAATAAATGAGTAAGCCCATTTCCGATGAAAATATCGGGTTTGGCTTCTGCGAGACATTCGCCTACTTTTTTTAATCCAATTGCAGGGTCAAGAATGATGGGGACAACTCCAACCTTCAGCAGAGCAAAAGCCAGAGCAAAAAAATCAACTGAGGGTGGAGTCAATAGGGCGGCGGTCATGCCCGGGTCAATGCCAAAGTCCCGTCTTGAGTTCATTCGAAGACATAAAAGCCCAAAGACAAAACGTTGGGTTAAATCCGCAAGTTCCTGATAAGTAACGGTCTCCCAACGCTTGTTGCGCGAAGAAAAATAGATGAGCGCGGGCCTGGCAGGATGGGTTTCAGCGGCAAGGTCGAGGCGTGAGGTGATGTTCATTATCTGTAATTTTATCTGCTAACCGGAATATTTGTCAGGAAGTGAAGTTCTACCTGGCTATTTTAAGGATGCTGATACGGGCAGTATTTTGGGTCCTGACAGTAAATTTATAATGCGACAACTAAAGTCTAAAATATATTTTTTGTTTGGGAAAATTGTCACAAAAGAAAATGACTATTCTTACTGGCATAAAAACCAAAAAAGC
>JFJP01005952.1_pt1 | contig 11194 bp, 11 predicted proteins | sample 431651 | NCBI WGS metagenome assembly JFJP01 (sample SAMN02602958, study PRJNA72255) | Microbial mat metagenome, whole genome shotgun sequencing project. | biome: fresh water; feature: sink hole; material: water; isolation source: purple microbial (photo- and chemosynthetic) mats found in... | reverse complement strand
ATGATCTTTGTTTGTTACTGCGTAACAGATCATATCACTGTTACCGCGTAACACAAGACTATTTTTTGTGGCCTAAGTGCACCGCTAAGTGCAAAACACACACTGAGCCGGGTTTCGTCAGTTTTGTCAGTGCCACCCTGCCCCATTTTTGAAAAATAGGGTAGATCGTGTTTGTAGGGTAGTTTCCTAGGATCTGCGACAAGTGTCAGGCAACAAAGTGCACATGATCCAACAAAGTGCACGTCAAAGTGCTGAAACTGTGGTTTTTATGCTTCGCTAGCATCAGCTTGCACTTAGTGTGCACTTAGAACAAAAAATCCCACATCGCTGCAGGCTTCTTATTTTTACCTAAGTTGTTGATTTACCTAGAGTTTTTGTGGTGGGTGATGACGGGCTCGAACCGCCGACCTACGCCTTGTAAGGGCGCCGCTCTACCAACTGAGCTAATCACCCCACCGAAAATCTGGAATCAATTCAAAGCGTCTTTCAACGCTTTGCCTGGACGAAACTTTGGCACCTTCGCGGCTTTGATTTTAATCGAAGCACCCGTACGAGGGTTGCGGCCCACACGTGCCGCCCGCTTGCCAACGGCAAAGGTACCAAACCCGATCAACGAGACCGAACCGCCCTTTTTTAAGGTCAGCATTACCGCCGAGATCGTTGACTCAAGCGCTCGCGCAGCAACCGCTTTGGGAATATCAGCATCAGCGGCTACGTAATCAATCAATTCTGTTTTGTTCACAACCTACCTCTATGGAAAAACCAGCGCCAGGAAAACAATCTCTGTGAAACCCAAAATCATTTGGCAGTAATCATTTGTACATCGATACGGGGCCACATAAACCAACGCGACTTACTACCAAGCGCTGAATTCTAAGCGGATTTGCCCTGGCTATTGAATTGGCTCAGGAAACTTTGTGACAACAACCAAGCTCGGTCAATCAAGCCAACGGGTAAATTCATCCACAGCCACCCTGGGCGTCTGAAAAGAGTTCACCGGATTGGCTGGATCTGCATACCCCAGCGCCATGCCGCAGACCAGCATTTCTTCGGCGCCAGCGCTTATGTGTTTCATGACGATATTTGAATACATGTTCCAGGCCGCCTGCGGACAGGTATGCAAACCTTGCGCACGTGCTGCCACCATCAGGCTCTGCAAAAACATGCCGTAATCCAGCAACGAACCACGACCCATCACCCGGTCAATGGTGAACATCAAACCCACAGGGGCGTCAAAAAAACGGTAGTTCCGCTGGTGTTGCAGATGCATCTTGTCCTTGTCACCCTTGCCGATGCCCAACAAGCCGTAAAGACTCCAACCGTTCTCGCGACGGCGATCAATGTAGGGGCTGACCCACTTTTCCGGGTAGTAGTCGTACTCCTCACGATATTGCGCCGCCAGAGTCGGGTCAGCGCGCAAGGCGTCATGCGCAGCGCACACCTCAGCGACCAGACCGTTGCGGCTGGCGCCCTGCAGCACATAAACCTTCCAGGGCTGCGTATTGGTGCCAGAAGGTGCCTTACTGGCCACCTGCAACAGGTGCTTGATAGTGTCGTGCGGCACCTCTTGTGGCGTGAACGCTCGGGCTGACATCCGGGAGGTGATGGCAGCGTCTATAAAGGAGGCGTGATCAGTCAGTTTCACAGTCGATGTAGTCATAGCGTCGTTTCAGAAATATCTTCAAATTATCGGGGGCGTATTGGTAAAGGAACAGATTACTTTTGGCGCTCTTTCAGCAAATCTCTCAGCCGCTTCGGTGCAGGCACCAAAGGCGTTCGGCTGCGCGTCCAGGCGCCTTGGTCTGATGGCGACAACGCCCTGCCCCGACTCATGAACCAGGAGGCCAGTTTGTAAAGTCCCGATTTGCTGTACATCTGCGCCCAGACCCCCCAAACAGTGGAAACCGCTGCACTGCGGGCGGCACCACTGCCGCGCAGGGTTGCATCCTCACTGTTCGGACGCGCCTGTGCTTCATTGCGCAAGCGAACCAAAATGTCCGTGATGGGAATTTTTACCGGACACACCTCTGCACATGCTCCACACAAGGTAGAGGCAAAAGCCAGTGGATAGGTACTGTCCAATCCCAGCATGTGCGGCGAAATGATGGCACCAATAGGCCCCGGGTAGGTTGTGCCGTAAGCATGCCCGCCAATGCGCGCATACACCGGGCAATGGTTCATGCAAGCGCCACAGCGAATGCACTGTAGGGTGGCGCGCAACTCGTCGTCGGCATAGGCCTGAGTGCGCCCGTTGTCCAGCAAAATCAAATGCACCTCTGGCGGACCATCTTTTTCACCTGGTTGGCGCGGACCGCTGATCATGTTCACGTAGGTCGTCACCGGCTGGCCGGTGGCCGAACGTGTGAGCAGACTCAATAGCGGTGGAACATGCGCCAGCTTTTCAATCACTTTTTCAATGCCAGTGATCGCAATATGGATCTTGGGTACGGTCGTGCACATGCGGCCGTTGCCCTCGTTCTCGACCAGGCACAAGGTGCCCGTTTCTGCCACCGCAAAGTTCACGCCGGATAAACCGATATCCGCATCTGCAAATTTGCGCCGCAACACCCGTCGACCAATCTGGATCAACGCATCCACATCTTCGGTATACGTCACGCCCGGCACTTCGGCAGCAAACAGTTTCGCAATGTCTTGCTTGGTTTTGTGAATCGCCGGCATGATGATGTGCGACGGCGCCTCACCGGCGAGTTGCACAATATATTCGCCCATGTCCGATTCAAAGGCTTCAATACCGGCAGCCTCCATGGCATGGTTGAAGCCAATTTCTTCGCTCACCATGGACTTGCCTTTGATAATGCGCTTGGCATTCACGCGCTGCGCAATCTGCAGGGCAATGGCATTGGCGTCATCGGGGGTTTCTGCCCAATGCACCTGAACCCCGTTGGCAGTCAACTTGGCTTCCAGTTGCTCCAGCAGTCTGGGGAGGTTGGCCAGGCTGTAGCGGCGAATTTGCGAGCCCAGATCACGCAAACCCTGCAATTCGTCCTGATCCGGAAACTGCGACCGGCGCTTGGCCTGCAAAAAGTCCATGGCACCCCGAAAATTCTTTCGTTGGGCCGGATCGTTCAGCACATGGCGGGTGCGCTCCTTGAAGTCTTGCGTGGGGTTGATGGGAATGACCTTGCTCATGCTGCATCTCCTTGCTGCTGTAACGGTGCTTGACGCAATAGCACCACCAGTTCGCGCGGGCCGTGCGCGCCGTAGGCCAGAGTTTGCTGGATGTCCGCCGTCTTGGAGGGGCCACAAACCAGCAAGGCATTGGTAGGCATGCCGGTGGCCCAACCCTCCGAGGTCATGACCGAATAAAAATCAGCCTGAATGGTGTCAACATCCAACAGGACGAAATGCAGCGACGGCACCAGCGACATCAGCCGGGGCTCGCTCGGCGTGGGCCAAAGAATGAGACTTCCGGTTTGTGCCACAGCACCACGTGCCAAAGTCAAAGAGGCATCGATGCCGTCAAACAACTGGTCTTGCCACGCCTCAATGGCTTGGTCATACCGCACAATTTTTACGCTATCAGGTGCCTTGGCAGCAAGCGCATTGCCGTGGGATGTGTCTGAACCAACCAGCACGTGACGCAAGCCCTTATCAGCGGCGACTTGCAGCAGCACGTCGGCCCAATTGGCGTCGCTCACGTCATGTATTTCGGTTTTGACGGCTTCCAGGGCGGCCCGAAGCCGCTGTGTGCGTTGCAAGCGTTCTTCTTGCAGGCTGTGGGTCGCATACCATGCAGCCACATCGGGCAGAGGCGGGGGATTGGCGATGGTCACTGCACGCAAGCGGCCAAAAATTCGGTCTCTTGCACTCATGACACACCCCCTTCTGCCGCGTTTGTACGACCCCACAAAAAGCTGGCCAGGTGCGCTCCGGGCAAAGACGGTTGCGTGCTACCCGCCACTTCGTCTTGCTTGGCAGCGCGGCCGGTGATGTTGAGCAGGCATCCACAATCTGCACTCACCACCCATTGGGCACCTGTGTCCTTGATACTGGCCACCTTGTCAGTGACGATGGCCTCGGAGATCTCTGGGTGCAACAATGAAAACGTTCCACCAAAACCGCAGCATTCTTCGATGCGCGCCTGCTCGACGACGTTGACTTTGTCCAAGGTATCCAGCAGCGCGGCACTGGTCTCGTGTGAACCCATCTGGCGGCGGGCATGACACGAGGTGTGCAGCGCCACGGTGCACGGTGCACCCAGATCCGCGTGGGCAAAGTTGACAACATGCACCAAGAACTCACTGAGTTCATAAACCCGCTCAGACAGCGCCAGTGCCTTCGCATGCAGTTCAGGATCATTGGCAAAAAGGTGCGGGTAATGCAGACGGATCATGCCGCCGCAAGAACCCGAGGGCACCACCACCGGCCAGGGTTCACTGAACAGGTTCAATTGCCGTAAGGCCACAGCGCGGGACTCATCGGGGTAACCACTGCTGTGCGCGGGCTGGCCACAGCAGGTCTGCGCCTCGGGATAATGCACTCGAATGCCCTCGCGCTCCAATAACCTCACGGTATCCAAACCCGCTTCAGGCGTGAACTGGTCTATGAGACAGGTTGAAAACAAATACACATCATCAGGCTTGGATGGGTAGATACGCACAGCGTGCGAAGGGGTGCTCATGGCGGTCTCCTTTTTAGTTTTGCTTGCGTTGTCGGAATAGATTGTTGGCGATTTTGGATGATGACGCCGGACAACACATCAATTGACGGGTGTCACAGCCTTCCACGCACAATTGCTGCGGGCGACCATGGCGTTCCAAGTGTTGGTTTTAGGCAAATGATCCTAATTTGTTGCGATGCAACAAAAAATACTTGCATAAGGCAAAGTTCTCCCTATAATTCAAACCATGCTGCACTGCAACATCTTCTGAGAAGCCACTCAGGTACGGCGCAGACACTTTTAATTTAACTTATGGAGAGACCATGATGATGACCGTAGAACAAGTTTTAGCCGCACAAAAAGCCAACGTCGAAACCCTGCTGGGCCTCACCGCCAAAGCCTTTGAAGGTGTCGAGAAGATTGTTGAATTGAACATGAGCGCATCCAAAGCCGCTTTGGCCGAGTCTGGCGAAAACGCCAAGGCCATGCTGAGCGTAAAGGATGCCCAAGAGCTTTTGGCCCTGCAATCTGGTTTGCTTCAGCCCCTGGCTGAAAAAACAGCCGCCTACAGCCGTCACCTGTATGAAATCGCTACCGGCACCTCCAGCGAGTTCACCAAAGCCATGGAAAGCCAGGCTGCTGAAGCCCAGCAAAAATTCACCGGCATGATTGACTCTGCTGCCAAAAACGCACCCGCAGGCTCTGAAACTGCTGTGGCTGTGATGAAAAGCGCTGTGGCAGCTGCCAACAATGCGCTGGAATCTGTGCAAAAGGCTGTGAAGCAAGCTACCGAAGTGGCCGAAGCCAATTTCAATGCTGTGGCCAACACCGCGACCAGCACCGCTAAACCAGCTTCGAAAAAGCGGTAGTCGAACCCCATATGTTTAGCATCAGCTAAACATCAAAAATTTAGCCACATGTCTTTGGAGATTAAGGGGAAACCCTGAGATACTTGGCTAAGTCCGAATTTTGAAACTTTGAGTTTCTGCCAGTTGTCTCCTCGGGTCCTTTCGTAACCTTCAGGTTCAGGGATCCCTTAAGGGTTGATCGCAAGATCAACCCTTTTTTTTCACCCTGACTGTCCTTTAGTTCATCGTGGCTTCCTGTGCCTCGGGCTTGGACTTGCCTTCCTTTTTCGGCAGCGGAGAAATATCCAGCAGTACCTCGGTCTTGCTTTCATCCTTGTCGTCCAGGTCCACCGTAAGACGGCCACCATCAATTAGCCTGCCAAACAGCAGCTCGTCGGCAAGCGCTCGACGAATCGTGTCCTGAATCAAACGCTGCATCGGGCGTGCGCCCATCAGCGGATCGAAGCCTTTTTTGGCCAGATGCTTGCGCAACTTGTCGGTAAAGGTCACCTCCACCTTCTTGTCTGCCAACTGGGCTTCGAGCTGCAGCAAGAATTTGTCGACCACACGCAGGATGATGTTTTCATCGAGCGCCTTGAAGCTCACGATGGCATCAAGACGGTTTCTGAACTCAGGCGTGAACATACGCTTGATGTCGGCCATCTCGTCACCCGACTCGCGCGGGTTGGTGAACCCGATGCTGGCCTTGTTCATCGTCTCAGCGCCAGCGTTGGTGGTCATCACAATGATGACATTGCGAAAATCCGATTTGCGCCCGTTGTTGTCCGTCAGGGTCCCATGGTCCATCACCTGCAGCAGCACATTGAAAATCGCCGGGTGCGCCTTCTCGATCTCATCCAGCAGCAACACACAGTGCGGCTTTTTGGTAATGGCTTCGGTCAACAGGCCGCCTTGGTCAAACCCCACGTAGCCGGGGGGTGCACCAATCAGACGGCTGACAGCGTGCTGCTCCATGTACTCGCTCATGTCAAAGCGAATCAGCTCAATGCCCATGATGTAGGCTAGTTGCTTGGCCGCTTCCGTCTTGCCCACACCGGTTGGCCCGCTGAACAGGAAAGCACCAATGGGCTTGTCGCCCTTGCCCAAGCCCGAACGCGCCATCTTCACGCTGGAGGCCAGCATGTCAAGCGCCTTGTCCTGACCAAACACCACGTTTTTCAGGTCACGCTCCAGCGTTTTCAGCTTGCCGCGATCGTCGTTGGACACATTGGCAGGCGGAATGCGGGCGATCTTGGCGACAATGTCTTCCACCTCGGCCTTGGTGATGATTTTTTTGCGCTTGGATGGAGGCAAAATCCGCTGCGCCGCACCGGCCTCGTCGATCACATCGATGGCCTTGTCTGGCAAGTGCCGGTCATTGATGTACTTGGCGCTCAACTCTGCCGCCGCTTGCAAGGCAGCCAAAGCGTACTTGACGCCGTGGTGTTCTTCAAAGCGGGACTTGAGGCCTTTGAGAATTTCCACTGTCTGCTCAACAGTGGGCTCGACCACATCCACCTTCTGAAAGCGGCGTGACAGCGCGGCGTCTTTCTCAAAAATCCCCCGGTATTCCGTGAAGGTGGTGGCACCGATGCACTTGAGGGCGCCCGAGCTAAGTGCGGGCTTAAGCAAATTGGACGCATCGAGCGTCCCGCCAGAAGCCGCGCCTGCCCCAATCAACGTGTGAATTTCGTCAATGAACAAAATCGTGTTGGGCTTGTCCTTGAGCGACTTCAAAACACCCTTGAGGCGTTGCTCAAAATCGCCACGGTATTTGGTGCCGGCCAGCAAGGCGCCCATGTCGAGCGAATACACCAGCGAATCCGCCAGAATTTCAGGCACGTCCTTTTGCGTGATGCGCCAAGCCAAGCCCTCGGCAATGGCGGTCTTGCCCACGCCAGCTTCACCCACCAGCAGCGGGTTGTTTTTGCGGCGGCGGCACAGGATCTGGATCACCCGCTCCACCTCGTACTCGCGGCCAATCAACGGGTCAATCTTGCCGTCCTTGGCCAATTGGTTGAGGTTCTGGGTGTACTGCTCCAAGGGTGACGCCTTCTCACCACGCTCAGCAGAAGCGTCTTGCTCTTCAGCCGGGCTTTCGCTCGATTTGACCGGCTCCGGCGGATCACTCTTTTTGATACCGTGGGCAATAAAGTTAACCACATCCAGCCGCGTGACCCCTTGCTGATGGAGGTAATAAACAGCGTGCGAGTCTTTCTCGCCAAAAATTGCCACCAGAACATTGGCGCCAGTGACTTCTTTTTTGCCGCTGCCGGTGGATTGCACATGCATGATGGCACGTTGAATCACGCGCTGAAAACCCAGCGTGGGCTGGGTGTCCACATCGTCTGTGCCGGCCACTTGCGGTGTGTTGTCCTTGATGAAGGTGACCAATGACTTGCGCAGGTCATCAATGTTGGCCGAACAGGCCCTGAGCACTTCAGCCGCACTGGGGTTGTCCAGCAAGGCCAGCAGCAAGTGCTCCACCGTGATGAACTCATGGCGCTGCTGGCGCGCCTCAACAAACGCCATATGAAGACTGACTTCCAATTCTTGGGCAATCATGGGGTTCCTTTAATAGCTTTGTTTCAAGCGTTAACTGTAATCTGAATTGAAATCAGGATGTGCGAGAAAGGATTCAGTTTTTCAAGACTCTACCGGCTCAGAAACACACTGCAAGGGATGCCCCGCCTTGTGGGCCGCATCCAACACCTGATTCACCTTGGTGGCGGCCACATCGCGCGAATACACACCACACACGCCCCGGCCATCCAGGTGAATCTTCAGCATGATCTGTGTGGCGGTCTCCAGGTCCTTGCCAAAATACTCCTGAATGACGATCACCACGAACTCCATCGGTGTGTAGTCATCGTTGAGCATCAACACCTGATACAGCTTGGGTGGACGCGTCTTCAGCGTACGCCGCTCCAGCACCACCGTGCCATCAGAGTCATTTTCTTCAGGCTTCACCGGGCGTTGCGGAATGATTTTGGGAGGTTTTGTACTCATGTTTTCATTCTATCGATCCGGCCAAGTGCTTACCCGCTGAGGTGACATGGTGCCAAGTCGACCTTATTCAAGCCCAAGGCCTTGCAATACCAGCCATCGCTGGACGTCTGCCGGGTGGTGAAAACGCCGCACCGCCTCAAAGGCGAGCTGGGCTTCTGGGTAACAGCGTCGCAACAGATTCAACCACTGCTTGAGCCGCCCAGTTTGCTGCCCCACCGGTAAATCCGCACACACCATCTGCCAAAAATCAGCGATCAGGGGCAGCAAGCCAGCCCAGGTCAGCACCGGCTCGGGTACTGGCACTCCGCTGGGCAGCGTCACTTGGCCAGAAGTCTCTGCATCCCGGGCCAAAATAGCCAGTGCCAAACCCGGGTGGGCCACCATGCCGCGCCCCAGCATCAAGGCACTGCAACCACTGGCCGCGCGGCAGGCCAGTGCATCGGCCACCGTCCAGATCTCGCCATTGGCAACCACCGGCAGGCGCACCACTTGCCGGACGTCACCCACGCGCTCCCAGTAGGCTGGTGGGCGATAGCCATCGGCCTTGGTGCGGGCGTGCACCACCAGTTCACTGGCACCCCCAGCCTCAATCGCCAGGGCACACTCCTCGGCTCGGGTGTCATCGTTCAGACCCAACCTCATCTTGGCGGACACCGGCAAATGCGCAGGCACCGCCCGACGCACCTGGGACACGATTTTGAACAGCAGTTCAGGCTCGTCCAGCAAGGCCGCACCGCCACCATGGCGGTTCACCACCCGCGCCGGGCAACCAAAGTTCAAATCAATGCCGTCCGGCCCCAACTCGGTCAGGCGGGCGGCGTTCTCGGCCAGGCAAACCGGGTCGGACCCCAGCAGTTGCGGGCGCACCGGCACACCCGCGGCCGTCTTGCAGCCACGCAATAACTCAGGGACCAGGCGGGTGAACACGCGCGCCGGCAGCAAGGTGTCGGTGATGCGGATGAACTCGGACACACAGCGATCCACGCCGCCCACCCGCGTCAAAATGTCGCGCAAAGTGAAGTCCAGCAGTCCCTCCATCGGGGCCAGTAACAAAGTTGTGGGGGGCAATGGCGTCATTGGGCGGGTATTGTGGCTGCAATATCGGTGATGGCCACCTGACGGGGCGACCAGCATTCGCCAACTCGCTCTGATTTTTGACAGGATGTCATGGGCTGCTTACATTAGCGAGTCATTTCAACAACCATTCCCGCATTGAGGCACACCCATGGCGATCAAAGTAAACATCGATTTAGGCTACGAACTGGCTGTCAAGGCCGACTTTCAGACCGTGTTTGACACCTTGTCTAACGTGCCCAAGTCCGCCAGTTTTTTCCCCAAGGTCGACAAGCTGGTCGACCTGGGTGGCGGCAGTTACCGCTGGGAAATGCAAAAAATCGGCTTGGCACAAATCAACCTGCAAACCATTTACGCCTGCAACTATGTTTCCAACAAAACCAAGGGCTCGGTGATCTGGACGCCGATTGACGGCGAAGGCAATGCGCTGGTGTCGGGCAGTTGGAAGATTGTGGACAAGAAAAAGTCGACCCACCTGACCTTTGCCTCCAAGGGGGAGTTGTCCCTGCCGCTACCTGGCTTGATGAAAATGGTGGTGGCGCCCGTGGTTGAAGCCGAATTTGAAAAGATGATCGAGCAATACTTGGACAACCTGACCCAGCACTTTGGTGGCGAAGCCTGACAGCCGCACTGTCACCGCATTCAATATACAAAAAAAAGAGCACTCAGCCCTTACAACATAAGGGCTAGCGGCCTTTTTCTTATAGTAGTCTGTTTTTAACGGATGCGAAGGCCTTGACCGCCACCAAGGTCAACGCACCCGCTGCCACGCCCAGCAAGCCGCTGAACAGCGCAGACAGCACCGGTGCCAGCATGGCACCGCCCATCTGACTGATGCTTTCCAGCCACAGTCCCACACCATGCCAGCCGTGGGCCAAAATGCCCCCCCCCACGAGGAACATGGCCAGCGTGCCGACCACCGACAGCGTTTTCATCAACCACGGGGCAGCGATCAAAATCAGTTCCCCCACGCGGCGCTGCAGCGCCCGCCCGCCAGAAACGCCCGGCAATTGACTCAAATACAGCCCCATGTCATCGAGCTTGACGATCAAGGCCACCAAGCCATACACGCCCAATGTCATGGCCAACGCAATGCCCGACAACACACCCACCTGTACCGTGAGCGGACTGCCCTGCACAATGCCCAGCGCGATCACGATGATTTCCGTGGACAAAATGAAGTCGGTCCGGATCGCGCCCTTGATCTTGTCTTTCTCAAGCGCCACCAGGTCCACCGCAGGATCAGCCAGTGATGTCACCAGGGCCTGGTGGTGCGCCGCATCCTCCGCTGGGCTGTGCAGCAGCTTGTGGGCCACCTTCTCAAAACCTTCAAAACACAAAAACAGGCCGCCAGCCATCAACAAAGGCGTCACGGCCCAGGGCGCAAACGAACTCAGCAGCAGCGCCAGTGGCACCAAAATGGCTTTGTTGAGCAAGGACCCCTTGCACACCGCCCACACCACCGGCAACTCGCGGTCGGCCTTGACGCCCGTGACCTGTTGCGCGTTCAGGGCCAAATCATCCCCCAGAACACCGGCCGTCTTCTTGACCGCCACCTTGGACATCACGGCGACATCGTCCAGGATGGTGGCGATGTCGTCCAGCAGAATCAGCAAACTTGAGGCCATGGTGTCGGTTCCTA
>JFJP01002387.1_pt1 | contig 11194 bp, 12 predicted proteins | sample 431651 | NCBI WGS metagenome assembly JFJP01 (sample SAMN02602958, study PRJNA72255) | Microbial mat metagenome, whole genome shotgun sequencing project. | biome: fresh water; feature: sink hole; material: water; isolation source: purple microbial (photo- and chemosynthetic) mats found in... | reverse complement strand
TTCTTGTGTTGCGAGCGGTCGTTCTGGCATTGCACGACGATGTTGGTCGGCACGTGCGTGATGCGCACCGCCGAGTCGGTCTTGTTGATGTGCTGGCCGCCGGCGCCGGAGGCGCGGTAGGTGTCGACGCGCAGATCGGCCGGGTTGATTTCGATCTCGATCGAATCGTCGACTTCCGGGTAGACGAAGACACTGGCAAAAGAAGTATGCCGGCGTGCGTTGGAGTCGTAGGGTGATTTGCGCACCAGGCGATGCACGCCGGTTTCGGTGCGCATGTAACCGTAGGCGTAATCGCCGCTGAATTTCAGCGCCGCCGATTTGAGCCCGGCGATTTCGCCTTCGGATTCCTCCAGAATTTCAACTTTGAAGCCGCGACGCTCGCCGTAGCGTACATACATCCGCGCCAGCATGCCGGCCCAGTCTTGCGCCTCGGTGCCACCGGAGCCGGACTGGATGTCGATAAAGCAGTTGGCGGCATCCATCTCACCGGAGAACATACGGCGGAATTCCATGTCGCCGACTCTCTTTTCGATCTCGGCAACATCGACTTCGACCGCTTCCAGTGTTTCCTCGTCGTCTTCCGTGCAGCCGAGTTCGAAAAAGTCTTGCGCATCTACCAGCTTTTGGCTGATCTGATCCAGGTTCAGTACCACGCCTTCCAGCGCTTTGCGTTCACGACCGAGTTCCTGCGCGCGTTTAGCGTCGTTCCAAACATCGGGATCTTCCAGCAGGCCGGTGACTTCGGCCAAGCGGTCATGCTTGCCAGGGTAGTCAAAGATACCCCCGTAGTTCATTGGCGCGGCGCGCCAGGTCGGCAATGTTGTTTTCGATCAGATTGAGGCGTTCTGCTTCCATGATGTTTCTCTGCGGGATTCGGAAAGCCGGCAATTATCCTGTATTTAAAGGCGGTCATGCGCTGCGCGGATTCTGCCGGGTTAGGTAAACTGCGACAAAATGTCGCAGAGCTTGTAGATGCTCAAGTATTAGCATCCGCTCATGTTCAGCCTGTTTTATTTTCCTCAAATTTCGCCGCGAGAAGACGCATGAGTTTATTCCGGCATCGACGCGGGTCTGTTTGGGCCGCTTGGGCGATGGGTTCGGGTATTTTGGCGCTGCTGCTGATTCTGCTCGATAGCGGCCGCCTGGCTGCTGCGCGTGATGCGGATTTGCAACGTGGTCGAGCGCAGGCCAAACGCGCGCGGTTGACCGACCCGGCATTGTTCACCGAGGCGCGCTATGCCCGCCACGCCAGCCAGGCCGACCGTCATGCCGCGTTTCAGGATCATCCGATGGCGTTGGAGCATTTTCCCGCCGGTTCGCTGATGCCGCCGCCGAGATGATGGTATTTAGTCCGGATATTTCTTCAATGCTTACGTGTCCTCGCGGGTTCCATGTCGGCGAATTTATGAAATATCCGGGTTAAATGAACGCCTGGATCGAACGCCAGCGCGGCCTGATCGACTTCTCCGTCGCCAATCTGGGACGTCGGCGGGGGCGCAATCTCGGGTTGTTTCTGGCTTATACCTTGCTGGTTTTTTTGCTCGCCTCGGTGGTGCTGTATGGCGATGCGCTGCGCCGCGAAGCGCGCTTGTTGCTGGCCGATGCGCCGGAACTGGTGGTGCAACGGCTGACCGCCGGGCGCCACGATCTGTTGCCGGCAGCCTGGCTGCAACAACTCCAAGGCGTGCGCGGCGTGCGCGCGGCGGAAGGGCGCTTGTGGGGCTATTACTACGACGCTGCCGTTTCCGCCAACATCACCATGCAAGTACAGTCGGAAGATCCGCCCGCGCCCGGTCAGGCGCTGATCGGTGCGGCATTGGCGCGGGCGCGCGGCCTGAACGTGGGCGATGTGCTGTCGTTGCGCGCGTTTGATGGCACGCCTTACGCCTTCACGCTGACGGGCGTGCTGGAGGCCGAATCGGAACTGGTCAGTGCCGATTTGATGCTGGTCAATGCCGCCGATTTCCGCGCCTTTTTCGGCATCGAAACCGATCGTTTTACCGATATCGCGCTGCGCGTCGGCAACCAGAATGAAGTGCGCAAGGTGGCGGAAAAAGTGTTGGCGCGTCTGCCCGGGGCGCGCGTCATTGCTCGCGATGAAATGCGGCGCACCTATGAAGCCGCCTTCAATTGGCGGCAGGGGGTGTTGCTGACGTTTCTCTCGACGTTGATGGCGGCTTTTGCGCTGCTGGCCTGGGACAAGGCCTCTGGATTGTCAGCCGAGGAACGGCGCGAAATCGGCATTCTTAAAGCGCTGGGCTGGGATACCGGCGATGTTTTGCGAATGAAATTATGGGAAGGTGCGCTGGTTTCGATCGGCGCTTTCCTGGCCGGCTACGTGTTGGCCTGGCTGCATGTGTTTTATGCCGACGCGCCCTTGTTTACGGCGGTGCTGAAGGGCTGGTCGGTGTTGTATCCGCAATTCGCGCTGGCGCCGCGAGTGGATGTGGCGCAGATCGCCACTTTGTTCTTTCTCACCGTGTTGCCGTTTGTTGTCGCCACCATTGTGCCGGTTTGGCGGGCGTCGACGCTGGACCCGGATGCGGTAATGCGGGAATGATCCTCGAATGATCGAACTCGTTGAAGTCAGCAAAACCTACAACCCCGGCCGCGAGAATGCATACACCGCCGTGCGCGAGGTCAGCCTGAACATTGAACCCGGTCGTGTCACCGCCCTGCGCGGGCCGAGCGGTTCCGGCAAGACCACCTTGCTTGGGCTGATTGGCGGCTTGACGCGTCCGAGCAGCGGCCGGGTGCGTCTCGATGGACGCGATATTTCGGCGTTGCCCGAGCGCTTTCTGACCGAGTTGCGCCGTGCCACTTTCGGTTTTGTGTTCCAGCAATTCCAGTTGATACGCGGGCTCTCGGTGCTGGAAAACGTCATGTTGCCAGCCATACCCAGCGGCCGGCCGCATGCGCGGGTGCGGCAACAGGCGTTGCAATTGCTCGATGGTTTCGGCCTTGGTGCACGCGCCGAGGCCAAGGCGCAATGGCTTTCCGGCGGCGAGGCGCAGCGCGTGGCGATTGCTCGCGCCTTGATCAACGACCCGCAAATCATTCTTGCCGACGAACCGACTTCGCATCTGGATAGCGCCTTGTCACGCCAGATTCTGGCCATCCTCGCCGATTTGCGCGCGCAGGGCAAAGGCGTGGTTATCTCCAGCCACGACCCACTGGTATTCGAGGTCGGGTTAGTGGAACGGGTGATCGATCTGCGTGATGGGCGGCTGGCGTCATGATCTTCCAGCCCGCCGCGCTCGCGTTGTTGCTGGCCGCCAGCCTGAATGCCTTGTTGCTGGCCGGTTCCGGCGTGTTCGCGCTGTATTTGTTGAAGCACTGGAACTCGGCCAGCGGTGGCGAGCGGCAGATTGCGCTGGAACGTCGCACCTATCTGGTTTCCACCCTGATCGGGCTGTCTTTGCTGATGGGCTTGCCGGCGTTGGCGCTGTTTGTTCATAACGCCGATGCGATGGCGCCGTTTTTCACCGGCGCGATGTGCGCGGTGGGTAGTCTCAAGGCGAATGACTGGGGCATGCCGGCGCTGCTCGTCATGCTGGCCGGATTTTTTGTTTCGGCGGCCTGGCTGGTACTCAACCATCTCGACAGCCGGGGCTGGGATACACCATTGATCCGCGCCAAATACCGTTTGCTGTTGTTGCTGGCGCCACTGGCGTTGGCACAGGCAGTTTTTCTCTGGCTGTATTACCTGAAGCTGAATCCGGAAGTCATCACCTCTTGTTGCGGCAGCTTGTTCGGCCCGGATTCAGGCGGCGTGGCGGCGGAAATGGCGGCATTGCCGATGTCGATCGCGATGCCCTTGTTCTTCGTCGGCTGGTTGCTGACGCTGGCGGTCGGCGCGGTGTTCATTTTTAGAGCCCGTTTCGGCCGGCTGTTCGGCGTGTTGGCGATGCTGCATTTTCCGCTGGCATTGGCCGCCATCGTCGCCTTCATCGCGCCTTACATCTATGAACAACCGAATCATCACTGCCCATTCTGTTTGTTGCAGGCGGAACATGGCTATGCCGGCTGGGTGTTGTATTTGCCGCTGTTTCTGGGCGCCGCCGCCGGTATCGGTGCCGGACTCGCTGACAGTGTGCGAACGGAAAGCCTGGCGGCTGCGGCGCCGCGTCTGGCGGCGAGTTTGGCAAAAGTTGCCGTCATCGCGCTGGCGGTGTTTGGCTTGCTGGTGTTGTTCTATATGCAACGTTCGAATCTGGTGATGTGAGATGAATAGAGGGCTATCGCGCCGGTTGGGAATGCTGCTGCTTGGGCTGCTTGCGGGATGTGGCGAGAGCGCTTTGCCACCGCCGATAAATGGCGAAGTTGCGCCGATGTTTCATGCGGAAAAACTGAGCGGCGGCCAGTTGAATGTGCCCGCCGACTTTGCCGGCAAAGTGGTGGCGATTCGCTTCTGGGCCGATTGGTGTCCTTATTGCCGCAAGGAAATGGCTGATTTGCAGCCGGTTTATGCGCGTTTGCGCGGACGCGGGCTGGAGATTCTCGCCGTCAACGTGGCGCAAGACCGCGACACCGCAAGCAAGTTTGTCGCGCCGCTGAACATCACTTATCCGGTGCTGCTTGATCCGGACGGCGCAACCGCGCGTGCTTATGGTGTGCAAGCGCTGCCGCTGACCTGGTTGGTGGATCGCAAGGGGGTGGTGCGCGGCAAGATCGTGGGTGAGGCGACGCCGGAGATATTCGAACGCAAGGCGATGGAATTACTGGATGCAAACTGAACTGACCTTGTCGCTCGCTTTCCTCGCCGGCTTGGCCGGCGCCGGGCATTGCTGGGCGATGTGCGGCGGTCTGGTCGGCGGCCTGTTTCTGCGCGCGGGTGTCAATTCAGTAAATCCGCATCTCGCCTATCACGCCGGCCGCGTGCTGGCTTACACCCTGCTCGGCGCGCTCGCCGCCGGCATCGGTCAAGCCATTGTGTTGACGGGCGGAGCAGGGCGCGCGCAGGGCGTGCTTTATATCGTCGCCGGGGTGCTGGTGGTGTTGGCGGGGATATCGACGATGCGCCGGCCGGCCGGGTGCGCCGCGCGCGCCGAGGTGAGGTCGAAGCGTCAGCCAACTTTTTTCATGCTGGCCGGCTTCTTTAACGGCCTGATGCCGTGCGCCCTGGTGTTTTCGCTGACCTTGAAAGCCGCCACCGCGCCTTCCATCGCCAGCGGCGCGGCCTGGTTGTTCGTCTTTGGCCTGGGCACCGTGCCGGCGATGGCGCTGGCGGCGGTGCTGGCGCATTGGCTGGGCGGGCAGGCGCTGCTTTGGCTGCGCCGCGCCGCCGCAGTGTTGATCATCGCGCTGGGGTTGCAAGCCATTGTGGCCGGCGCAAAGTTTTTTCACGTCATGCTGCATTTATGAGCAGGACTTTTATGAGCAGGACTTTTTTTAACCTAGGAGACCACCATGCAACGTCGCGATCTGTTCAAACTTCCCCTCGCCGCAGTCGCCCTGGCCGCTTTGCCGGCGCAGGCAGCCGATAAATGCGAAGGTGATGGAACGCCGATTCAGTTCATTCCGAAGACGCCGAAAGATGCCAGCCCGCTCGAAAACGAGCTGAAGAAATATCCCAAATGTCCGTATTGCGGCATGGACCGCGCCCAGTTCCACCACGCCCGGCATCTGGTGCAATACGCCGACGATCTGGTCGACGGCACTTGTTCCATTCATTGTCTGTCGATTTCCCTGGCGATCAATCTGGATCGCGAGCCGAAAGCGGTCTATGCGCCGGACAACGCCAGCCCCGAGGCGATCAAACCGTTGATCAATGTTGATCTGGCGACTTACCTGATTGGCGGCAAAATGCCGGGGGTGATGACGCAGCGCGCCAAGGTTGCCTATGGCAGCCAGGAAGCGGCGCTGGCGGCGCAGGCAAAGCACGGCGGCGAGATCGGCGATTATGCGGCGGCATTGACCGCCAGTTACGCTGATCTGGCCAAGGACACGTTGATGATTCGTCGCAAGCGCGAAGAGCGTCGTCGGCACATGATGAAGCAAACCGGCTGATGCGTGCCATTGTTGCCGCTGTGTTGCTCGCCCTGGCCGTGCCGGCTTGGGCGGGCGAATTCCCCGACCCCAAGCCGCGCGACCTGTGTCCGGTCTGCGGCATGGTGGTTTCCAAGTATCCGGCCTGGATCGGTAGTGTGGTCTACCAGGACGGCCACGCTCACCACTTCGACGGCGCCAAGGACATGTTCAAGTATTTGTTCGATCTGAAGCGCTACGCCCCGCGCCATCGCGCCGAAAATATCGCCCGCATTGGCGTCACCGAGTATTACGAAGTCAAACGTATCGACGCGCGCAAAGCCTGGTTCGTCATTGGTTCCGATGTGCTTGGCCCAATGGGGCATGAGCTGATCCCGCTCGCCAGCCGCGCCGACGCGGAAGAGTTTCTGCGTGATCACCAAGGCAAACGCATCTTGCGTTTCGACGAAGTGACGCGGGAAGTGATCGCCCGGCTGGATTGAGCGCAGGTTTCTGCGCGCCATCCCTAAGAACTGTGCCGGAACGCCCGCAAGGCAAACCGCGCCGGGTCGATGGCATCGGCTTGATCGCCTTCCAGCGGTTGCGCTTCGGCGTTGATCAGGCAGGCCAAGTGTTCCGCCAGCAGTGAGGACCAGACCAGGCCGCGCGAGCCGAGGCCGAGCAAGCCATACAAGCCGGGGTGACGCGGAAAGTTTTTCAAGCGGACATCGCCGGAAAGCTGGGCGGACAAATCCGGCAGCGCGCCGACCATGGGCAGGTGATCCGGCGTGGTGGCGCGAAAACCGACGCGACCGCTCAATTCCTCGGGCGCGCAAGCGGGTTCGCAGCCGCCCAGAATCCGCGTCAAACGCAGCAGGTTTTCGGCGTGTTCTTCGGCGCGTGGCTGGGTATCAAAATCCTTCGCATAAGAAGCGCCCAGGCAATGCACGTCATCCACCGCTGGCGTCAGATAGCCCTCGCAGCAAGCGGCATGCACCAGTTTCGGCAAGCTGCCGGCAGGTAGATGGCTGACCTGGCCGCGCACCGGGGTGATCGGCAGGCCGCTGATTTGATCGAGTTGCAGCGCGGGATTGGCCTCGGCCAGGTTTGCCCCGCTGGCGAAAATTACCCGCGCCGATTCCCCGACCAACCGGCCATGAACATCGAACACGCGCCAACGGTTTTCAAAGCGTTGCAAACGCGCGATTTCAACGCCGCCGTGAAAATGGATATTGCTGCCGCCCGCGCTCATCCAGGCGCGGCACAGACTGGGCGGGCTGGCCCAGCCGCCAGAAGGAAACCACCAGCCCCCGCGCGCGGCCTTCGCGCCCAGAACCCGGCTGGCGGCGGCCTGGTCGAGAAAGCGCGCGTAAGTGGCGGGAAAGCCGCTCGTCAGCAGCCATTCGCGTTGTTGTGTTTCATGTTCATCATCGCGTGCGATCTGCAGAATGCCGCCAAGGTTGCGGCGCGGCGGCAAGCTGGCTCGATCCAGTTGCAGCCAACTGCGGCCAAGATGAAAAAAACAGGCGCGGTTCAGCCGCGAGGCCAAGTTGTCGTCGCGCGACAACAATGGCCGCACGATGCCGGCCAGATTGCCGGAAGCCTCACCCGCCGGGGCCGTGTGTCGGTCGAACAGGTCGACACGCCAACCCCGCGCGGCCAGGCGTTCGGAAATCGCGCAGCCGGCCAGCCCGGCGCCAATCACCAGCACATGGCGATCGTCAGGGGCGGGGATGGGCATCGCCAGACGCCGCCGTTCGGCTATTCGGCCTACCAGCATCTCCCGCTTGCGGCCAAAACCAGGGCGTTTTTCGGGCAGAAAACCGGCCTCGCGCAAGCGTCTTCGCACCTCGCCGTTTACGCACCAGGTTGCGAAAGTCGCGGCGGGGGAGGCCAGTTGCGCGCAGCGCCGAAACAGCGAGGCCGACCACATTTGCGGATTTTTATGCGGGTCAAAGCCATCCAGATAGAAGGCATCGACATTGGCGCGCAGATTGCGCAGGCTGCTTTCCGCTTCCCCCAACATCAGCGTCAATACGACCCGGCCAGCGGCGAATTCAAGACGGTGGAAACCCGGCATCAACACCGGCCAAGCGTTGCGTAACACCTCGGAGAGAAATTCCAGTTCCGGCCAATGCCGATGTAGTCGGGCCAAGTCATCAACCTGGAATGGATGTATTTCGGTCGCCAGGTAATGCAATTTTTCCGGTCGTTGCGGATCAGCGCGCCAGGCCGTCCAAGTGGCAAGAAAATTCAGGCCGGTGCCGAAACCGTTCTCCAGAATCGTGAAATTTCGTTTGCCAGACCAGGCTTCCGGCAAGCCATTGCCCTGTAAAAACACCGCGCGCGCTTGTTCCGGCCCACCGTCGACTGAATAATAAATATCGTCGAAAGTCTCTGAAATGGGGGTGCCATCGGCATTGAAAGCAAGGCGGGCGGTGTGGAGAGTGGAAGCGTGCATGAAGGCATGAATGAGGAATCGTGAATAACAGCTTCACATCAGGACAAGATGGAAGCGTGGTCGGTGGCGCTGGAACCGAGGAGCCTGTCGGGCTTTGGAATTCTTGGCTTTGCTCATGCGTAGGGTGGATAAGCTCAGCGCATCCATCATTCAACTAATGCAGTAGGTGGGCCGGGGCGGCGAAAATGCCATCGAGTTCGCCCGCCTTGATCAGGTAATCGAAATTGCATATGTCATCACGGACATGGATTTCGCCTTTGTCGCGCAGGATCGCTTCGCACTCCTCGCGGCCCAGACTGCGCAGCATGGCGTGAATTTTTTCCCAGTCTTCCGGGCAGTGATGGCTGACTTGACGTGGCGAGAACACGCGCACTTCTTCCTCGGGGAACAATCGGCGCAGCAGGTCGAGCGGCGTCTGTGCCAACTGTTCATCGGCACTCAAGGTCCCCAGCAAATGCTGAATCCGGTTCCATCCATCGGCATCGCGCAGATCGGCGTCCGGCATTTTCTGCACCAGCAAACCCACCGCGCGTTGGCTATTCGCCGCCAGCGCCAGATGCGTCGGCTGTTGCTCTGACAGGGTCAGATAGTGTTCGAAGATAGCCGCGACGCTGTCGCCTTGCAGCGGCACAAAACTCTGATACGGCTGCCGCATCGCCACCGCATCCAGTGATAGCAACAACTGGCCGTCGCCGAGGAGTTGGCGCAGCGCAGCACCTTGTACCAAGGTTTCCGGGTTCCAGCGCGCCATGCCGCGAAGTTGCAATTGTTCATCGCAATCGAGCACCAGCAGATTGATTGCGCCATCGCCGCGTAACTGAAAAGTCATCCTGCCGGGTTGCTTGAGATTGGCCGAGATCAGCGTCGTTACCGCGCTCATCTCGCCCAGTATGCGTACCACGTCCACCGGGTAATCGCGTTTGCCGGTTAGGGCGAGCCATGATTTGTCGAGCGTAACCAGGGCGCCGCGAATATCGAGATGCTCGAACAGGAAGGGTTGGACGCAATCGTTTTGCATAAAAGCCTGCTTTGACAAGGGGACGATGATTTTATCGTCGTTGCTCTGGATTGACTTGATCTCCGTGCATTGGCGGATGTGGGTCTGCCGCTATGCCGCTATGTCGTTATGCGGACCCAATTCATCAACCTGGGCGGGGAAAGAAAACCTTACGCTTGGGCTAAGCGATGAAGCTGCGCAGCTTTTGCCTGTCCAAAACAGTAATCGTGCGGCCGGTCACTTTGATCAGTTTCTTCTCCGACAAGTCGCTGAGCACACGTGAGAAAGTTTCCGGCGCCAAGCTCATATGCGAGGCGAGGTTCTGTTTGCTGGACTGCAACACGACGTCGAAGGTGTCTGTTCCATCGTTGGGCGCGGACTGCACCAGGAAACATGCCACCCGCTGCATGCTGGTTCGCAGCGTGCAGGACTCCATATCGCCGAGCAGTTCATGTAATCGGGATGACAAGCTGGCCAGCATTTTTCGGCTGAGCATGTTGTTGGCATCCATTGCATCGAGCAACACCCGCTTGGATATCAGCAGGAGCAGTCCATCCGTCATTGCCTGCGCGTTCACCGGATAGGGTTTGTCGAGAAATATCACGGCTTCGCCGAAGGTCGCGCCGGGGCCGCACATGTGGACGATTTTTTCGACACCTTGCGAGGAGGGTAAAGCCAGCTTCATCTGCCCCATCACGACCACGTGCATGCCTTCCGGCACGTCACCCTTGTGAAATAACACCTCGTTTTTCTTGATCCGGAATTCTCGGCATCCAGACGCGATCTGCGTTAGTTCGACTTCCGACAAGCCCCGGAACATGGGTTGTCGGGACAGGATTTCAGTAAACGTGTGACGTGTTTCCTGGGGCAAGGGCATTCCAGATCGAGTAGTGCGGGGGTGGCAAATTAAGACATCAAACTCTTGTTTCAAACTTGATCTTAATCAAAGCAAATAAAGGACACGCTCGTCAGGATAGTCGCTATGTCCAACCCGGGGAGCAATACCGTGAATTTGTCAGGCATTTTGGTGATGGTTAAACCGGAAAGCCAGAGTCAGGTGGTTTTGGCTCTGAACGCGCTCGAGGGCGTCGAAGTGCATCAAGTGGATGAAAAAACAGGCCGCATCGTAGTGGTTCAGGAAGCGGATGACATCCACGCCGAGATCGAGGGCGTCAAGCGCATCAAGGCAATTCCCCAAGTCATCACCATGCCGCCGGAGTTGATCGAGCAGCAGGATGGGTTCGAAACCTGTGCCGTTCCGGCATATCTGAACAGTTGATCAAGCTAGGAGGCTGAAATGGGACTTACGCGTCGTGATTTTCTGAAGAGCAGTGTTGCCGGTGCTACCGCCGCCACCGTGGGGATGTCGTTATCGGAACAGGCCGTTGCCGCTGTCAAAGCGGGCGAGGCGGGCTGGCAGTGGGACAAGGGTGTCTGCCGCTTCTGCGGCACCGGTTGCGGCATCATGATCGCCACCAAGGATGGTCGGATCGTCGCTACCAAGGGCGACCCGGATGCGCCGGTGAACAAGGGCCTGAACTGCGTCAAGGGCTATTTCAACGGCAAGATCAACTACGGCAAGGACCGTCTGACCCAGCCGCTGCTGCGTATGACCGACGGCAAGTTCGACAAGAAGGGCAAGTTCGTTCCCGTCTCCTGGGAGCAGGCGCTGGACATCATGGAAGAAAAAATGCGCTGGGCGATGAAAGAGAAAGGCCCGCACGGCATTTCCATCTTCGGTTCCGGCCAGTACACCATCCATGAAGGCT
>JFJP01022889.1_pt1 | contig 11195 bp, 12 predicted proteins | sample 431651 | NCBI WGS metagenome assembly JFJP01 (sample SAMN02602958, study PRJNA72255) | Microbial mat metagenome, whole genome shotgun sequencing project. | biome: fresh water; feature: sink hole; material: water; isolation source: purple microbial (photo- and chemosynthetic) mats found in... | reverse complement strand
GGGCAGTCCGCGGCGGCGTGATTTGTAAAGCGAATTTTCAATTCGCTTCAAAAGCGATTTGCAAAATCGCTTTACCGAGGTCCGGCAGCGTCCCTGCCCGTCAAATTCATTGCGTAGTCCTTTGCGCCCTTTGCGTGCTTTGCGAGAAACTCATTTGCCGTCACAAAATCCTCACATTCACAATCCTGCCCCCGAAAATCTCCAAGGCCGCGGTTACCAAAGGATTTTTTACTGCCTCTTCTTTCAATGTTTCCTCACGGCTTTTTTTTTTCTGAATGTCTTCTCGCTGTAATTGCTGATTTGCTTTGGCTTTGATGACAAGTTCCGTTTTTTTGCCGAAGAAATCATCGCAGACTTTTCGGATAACACCCTCATTTTTATGGATTCTGTCCACAAAAAAGCCGTTGCCGTTGACTTCAATCTCCACTGTCTGCCCGTTTAACGCGCTTAAACTGCATTTTGTCAGCGTTGCACCCAGCGAGGGAGATGCTTTGGAAATCGCATTCAAAAGCTTTGTCCATGTTTCATCAAGCGAATCATCGGGATTGAAAGCAGGCGTCTGTGTCTGTGCAGACGGGAGCGGAGGCGTTATTGGCGGCGGTTCCGGCGGCATATAAGGGGGCGGCTTTATTTCAGCATCATCACGGGAAATGCGGGCAGGCTTTGGCGTTTCGCTGCGTTCCGGCGTTTTCCAGCCGTTTTCCGCATCCCGTATTTCTTCCGCATTTGGCGGAGAATCGTAAACGCCTTTTTTCAGACTGTCTATTTTTTCAATCAGCACGTCAATGGGCAGAACGGGTTTTGACTGAAACATCCGAATGAAAACCATTTCGAGCGCGAGCTTGGGCTGTGACGAAAAGTGAACCGCAGATTCTTCTTTGAATAAAATATCCAGCACCCGTGTCAGATAAATTTCGGAAACGCTTCTGATCTGTTCCGCCATCAATGCGGTCTCATGCGCGGGAACATCCACCAATTTATTGACTTTTTTGCCCATTTTGACGACCAAGAGATTTCTGAAATGCTCGATAAGGTCTGAATAGAGTTCTTTCAGATTATGCCCGTGATCGTAAATTTCGGTGAGAATATCAAGAATTTTTGAGACATCGCCTTTGAAAATCGCAGATGAAATATCAAACAATATTGCCCGGTCAATAATGCCGAGAATGTCCAATATCTGCTCGTGGGTAATCGCGCCTTCCGCGCAGGTGATGACCTGATCCAGCAGACTCAGCGCATCTCTCATGCTGCCGCCGGATTCACGGGCAATCAGATTCAGGCTTTCTTCTGCTATTTCAATATGTTCCTGCTTACATAGCCATGCCAGATGCTTTGAAACAGATTCGATGCTGATCCGCCTGAGATCGTGGCGCTGACACCGGGAAAGAATCGTGATGGGGATTTTGTGCGGCTCAGTGGTCGCAAAGAGAAACATGACATGCGGGGGCGGCTCTTCCAGCGTTTTTAACAGCGCATTGAACGCCGCAATACTGAGCATGTGAACTTCGTCAATGATGTAGATTTTATAAGAGCTGTGCGCAGGCAGATACTTGATGTTTTCCCGCAGCTCCCGAATCTGATCCACGCCGTTGTTAGATGCGCCGTCAATTTCAAACACATCCGCCGCGTTTCCCGAAGTGATTTCCTTACATGATCGGCATTCGTTGCAGGGCGTGGGCGTGGGTCCCTGCTTGCAGTTCATGGCTTTTGCCAAGACGCGGGCGACCGTTGTTTTTCCCGTGCCTCGGGGACCCGAAAACAGAATGGCATGGGCAACCCTGCCCGATGAAATGGCATTCACGAGCGTGCGGGTGACATGCTCCTGTTTTACAACCTGCTCAAATGTCTGGGGACGATACTTGCGTGCAAGAACAAGATAGGACATGGTTTTGTCATGTTGACAGGTGGCAGGTTACAGGTGGCAGGTTACAGATAACCTGTAACCCGTTACTTGTTACCTGCTAACTGCTACCTGTAACTAAAAAAATGGCGGAGAAAGAGGGATTCGAACCCTCGGTACCGTTTTTGACAGTACACACGATTTCCAGTCGTGCACCTTCGGCCAGCTCGGTCATCTCTCCGCATGAGAAAAATTTAACCACAAAAATTAACCGCGAAATCACGAAAGAAACGAAAAACACGAAAGAAAGATTTAAAATTTTTCGTGTCCTTCACAAATTTCGTGTTTTCGTGGTTCAAAGAAATCGGAACACGAAATCACGAAAGAAACGAAAAACACGAAAGAAGAACACGAAATCACGAAAGAAACGAAAAACACGAAAGAAAGATTTAAAATTTTTCGTGTCCTTCACAAATTTCGTGTTTTCGTGGTTCAAAAATCGGTGGCGGAGAGGGTGGGATTTGAACCCACGATCCCGCTTTCGGCAGGATACCGCTTTTCGAGAGCGGCGCCTTCAGCCTCTCGGCCACCTCTCCAAATTCATTTAAAAAAAACCTTAATATACTATTTCATCGGATATGTCAACAATCTTTCTGTCATTCGATAAAATTTTTTGTTCAATGTCCGAACCGCTGATTCGTCTGATTATTCTGATGATGCTGACCCTGACTTGAAAAAATGTCCGAACCCTGATTATAATGAAATTATAAATCTCGGAGCTATCAGAACATGAAAACTGTCCGAAGTATTGTTATAATATATAAGCAAAAAAACATGCCATTGAATATAATATTCTGATAATTAAGTATTATTTAAAAGAGATAATCAAAGACAGGGTGGAAAAAGACAGGCGGATTCCGCGATTCCGCGGAGCGATTTTCGGAAAAAGGGGGATTTTTCAGGATAAGAATCTGACTTTATATTAAAAAAATAACACTCTCCGAAATCGCGGAGCAGTCTCCGAAATCGCAGAGCGGTTTCGGTATTCGGGCGATGGAATCTCTTGACAATTTTTCAGATTCCTGCCATTTATTGAGCGGAGAGTGAGAAGTGTTTCCGCACATGGGTGCGGGAACGAGGGAAATCTATTTCAGGAGAACAACTATGGAAAAATTAAAGATCATATCTTTCGGCGCGGACGATATTGAAAACGTGCTTGCCAAAATGAATGAAAAACAATTAGATGAACTTGCATTCGGCGCGATTCAGCTTGACAAAACAGGAAAAGTTCTTTCCTACAATGCCACAGAAGCAAAGCTGACCGGCAGAAAAGCCGAAGAAGTCATCGGCAGAAATTTCTTCAAAGAAGTTGCGCCCTGTACGAGACGTCCTGAATTTTACGGCGTTTTTCTTGAGGGCGTGAAAAACGACAACCTGAATACAGTCTTTGAGTATGTTTTTGACTACAAAATGAATCCGCTCAAAGTGAAAGTTCACATGAAGAAAGCATTGGTGGGCGACAGCTACTGGATTATTGTCAAAAGACTCGGGTAAATAACTGTAGGGGTACGCCGGCGGCGCGCCCTCCGTCTGCGACGTTTCATTTGTATGTCACCGACATGCCCCTACACAGGACGCGGAGCGTGGGAACGGGAACTTAAAGCGAGTCATCTGAACACGGAGGAAAATGGAATTTTTCAACGGCTGGTTTATTCTCTTTGCTGCATTTGTTCTGGATTTTATTTTCGGCGATCCCCAATTTGCCCATCATCCCATACGATATATGGGCAAAGCCATAGAAATGCTGGAACCGCATTTCAGGACATGGGCAGCCGCGAGACAATTGCCTCTGCATACAAGTCTTATGATAGTGGGGGGACTGTTTGCGGGAAGCCTTATTTTTGCTGTATGGGGACTGACTTTTCTCGCGGTGACAGCCGCAGGTGCCCTGCATCCGGCATGTAAAATCTGTGTTGAAATTTTGCTTGTTTACTTCTGCATTTCTGCACGCTGTCTGCAAGATTCAGCAATGGATGTTTATCACTCCTTAGCAGAGAATGACTTGCCAGAGGCAAAAAGAAAAGTTTCTTTTATCGTGGGGAGAGAAACAGCAAATCTCTCAGAAGCAGGCGTAACAAGGGCTGCGGTGGAGACAGTCGCTGAAAATCTTGTGGACGGCGTGATTTCTCCGCTCTTTTTTGCGGCAATCGGCGGCGCGCCGCTTGCGATGGCATACAAAATGGTGAATACGCTGGATTCCATGATCGGCTATAAAAATGAGAAATATGAGTATTTCGGGAAAGTTGCCGCCCGCATTGACGACGGCGCAAATTTTATTCCCGCGAGACTGTCGGTTCCGCTTATCTCTCTTGCCGCTCAAGTGCTTTCGGGCAGGGGCATCCGAGCCTTTAAGACAGCCGTAAAACAGGGCGCACATCACGCCAGCCCCAATTCGGGATATGCAGAAGCGGCTTTTGCCGGAACCCTCGGCGTAAAACTCGGGGGACCTAACTACTATCACGGAAAATTAGTTTCCAAACCTTACATCGGAACGCAGTTCGGCGAGACAAAACCGGAACATATCAGAAAAGCCTGTGATCTGATGATGCTGTCTTCGTTTTTCTGCTTACTGCTTTTCGCTCTTATAAATTAGAAATTATCTCTCGCAAAGACGCAAAGAAAGGATTTTTTTAAAAAAAGTATGATGTAATGCTTTTGCTTTTACTTCTTTGCGGGCTTTGCGCCTTTGCGAGAAACCTTTATTGACAACATGCACCCGAGACTTCCCAAATCATACAAACATGCCTATCCGTTCAAAATCGGAACCACGTCATTTGTCTATCCGGATGGTTATGTTCCCAACGTGAAAATGCTGGCGCCTTATGTGGATGAAATCGAACTGCTGCTGTTTGAAAGCGCAGAAGAAAGCCTTCCGACAAGCTCCGAAATCAACACCCTGTCTCTGCTGGCAAAAGATTTCGATCTTGGCTACAACGTGCATCTGCCCACCGATATTTCAATCATCAGCCATGATGCGGCGATTGCCGATGCGGCGGTAGAAGCTTTGCGCCGGATCATTGATCTCACCTCCTGTTTGTCGCCTTCCACCTTCACGCTTCATCTTCCCTATCATGAGACATCCGCCGAGGCAGCAGATGTGAAAACATGGCAGGAACTTGCCCGCAGCGGCATTGCCCGCCTGCTCAATACGGCCGGCATAAAAAGTGAGACGATTTCTGTCGAGACGCTGAATTATCCTTTTGAGTGGGTGGAAGACATTGTAAATGAATTCCGTCTTTCAATTTGTATTGACATCGGACATCTTATCGTCTATAAAAGACTGTTTAGTTTGGCGTTTGACAGATATTCCGAAAAAACTTCAATCCTTCATGTTCACGGCGTTAAAGAAAATCGGGACCATCTGGCACTGAATCATATCACAGAAAAGGATTTACATTTTTTTATGGACATATTACAACGATTTAAACAGGTTGTCTCATTGGAAGTCTTTTCATATAATGATTTGAAAAACTCTCTTATCTTTTTGGAAAAATGCTGGCAGCGCGGAAAGGACAGAAAAACGTGATATTGATCGCAGATAATATACAGATTACAAACAGGGCTGTGGCCGAAGCCCTCAGCGAAATGCGCCCCCAAGCGATTCAGGAACTGGCAAAACAGTGTGAAGCCGCAGGCGCAGATATGCTGGATATTAATTCAGGCCCCCTTTCCCGTGATACTGAAAACAAGATGCGTTTTCTGGTTGAATCTGTTCAGGAAGTTTCAGACCTTCCGCTCCTTATTGACACAGCAAATCCCAAAGCAATGGCAGCCGGTCTCCGTGCAAACCGAAAAACGGTCATCATCAACGGCTTCTCCCTTGAACCTGCAAAAATTGAAGCCATACTGCCTTTAGCAAAAGAATTTGACGCTGATATGATTGCTTATCTTCTGTATCCCGACAGCCGTGTTCCGTCTGACAGTACACAACGCCTGAATATTGCTGTGGAAATATGCAATGAAATCCGAAAATCAGGCATAGACTCAAACCGCCTGATTATTGATCCTGTCATTGTTCCGCTGATGTGGGAAAACGGAACCGCTCAGGCATCGGAAGTGCTTTCGGTCATTCGGATGCTGCCCGATGTTCTGGGCTTTCCGGTCAGAACGGTTGCAGGACTTTCAAATCTCACTTCCGGAAAAGGAAACAGGGAGAAAAAGCTGATTGCGGAACAGGCTTATCTTCCCATGCTGGCAGCATCGGGTCTGACAATGGCGCTGCTCAACATATTCCACCATGAAACGGTACGGACCGCGCGGGTGTGCAGTCTGCTGATGAGACATTCTTTGTCTCAGACGGCTGCAATTTTTACATGGGAGGAAATATGAATAATACATATCGTGAACACAAGGTGTTATTTTGGGAGCGGACATCGGAAGCTTCGACTTCTCACAAACTGATCGGAGAAGAACCGCTTTCCATACGCATTCAGGCTTCTGTCTTGCCGAAGGCATCATTGACCGCCCGGATGATATTGAGACGATTGCCTGCTGCGAGGGTTCGGATACCAATACGGTCACTGTCACGCTGAACAAGTCAAGACTGGAGGCTATCTCATCGGAAACGGGTCCCCGGTATCTTGAAAGGCGGGGCTTTATCAGCCAGACCGGCTGCGGTCTCTGCGGCAAGGAAATCGTTGACGAGCTTTATCAGGCGATTCATCCCATAGAAGATGACAGAAAGACAGACATCCGCAACGCTTTGAAATGTCTTGACAAGCTTTCCCGGCACCAGCCGCTGCGCGAACATACGGGCGCGGCGCACGCGGCGGCGATTTTCGACTCAAATTATGCCATGCTTTGCATAGCAGAAGACGTTGGCCGTCACAATGCCTTAGATAAAGCCGTCGGCAAACTCTTTCTGGAGAAAAAACTCGGCGAAGCTTCGCTGCTGGTGATGTCTTCCCGTATCAGCTATGAGATTGTTCAGAAAGCTGCAAGAGCGCGTATTCCTGTCATTTTTGCCATATCCCGTCCGACAGCGCTTGCGGTGGAACTTGCCTCACAGCTCAATATGTCTCTGGTATGTCTTGCCAAAGGATCCGGCTTATACATTTACTGCTGTCACCACCGCATTCTGGGTATATCCGCTATACAGGGCGGACAGTAGTTTTTTGAGCGGCACTCTGTCAGGTTTGATTCCGCGGGTTCAACGCGCAGAGGACATGAGAAATTTTCTCGTTCCCATGCTCCGCGTCCTGCGTCCGATAAGCAATTTCGGGACGCAGAGAGAGGGAACGGGAACCCCCTTTTTTAATCATCTCTTTGGAGAAAAATATCATGGAAATCAGGCAATTCCGATATTCATCGGATAATCTGAGCTATCTGCTTTATGATAAAACGTCTGCTTTGGCAATTGACGCCGGCGCGGTCGAAGCCCTTCTTGCTTTTATCAGCGAACAGGGACTGAAGCTTGAGTTTGTCACAAACACGCATCTGCATCCGGATCATACGGTCGGAAACAAGGCTGTTTTGGAACAATCCGGGGCAAAATATTTGGACAATAACACCTTGCTGGAAAAGGGAAAGATCAGACTCGGCAGAGAAGACATCACCGTATATCACACGCCGGGGCATACGGAAGATTCTGTCTGTTTTCACTGCGGCAACATATTGATTACAGGAGACACGCTGTTTAACGGCACGGTGGGCAACTGTTTTTCCGGTGATATCAAAGCCTTTTTTGAATCTGCGAAACTGCTCGCGTCTTTTCCGCCGGAAACAATTGTTTATGCGGGGCATGACTACATCAAAGAGTCCATGTTTTTTGCAAAATATGTGGACCCGGATAATAAGGAGATTGATCTGTTTTTAAAAAAATATGATCCGAACCATGTCTGTTCGACATTGGCGGAAGAATTTAAAATCAATCCCTATTTGAGATTCAATGACGAAAAAATGGCGGCGATTCTGAAAAAGCGGCCCCCTCTCCGAAGGAGAGGGGGCCGGGGGGGGAGGTCGGGGAAAAAAATATTTGCAGTAGGGGGCAGAGAAAATGAAAGCTTTGACGATAAAATTTGAAGGCGCTGAGAAAAAACTTGAAGTGATTCTTTCTTCTCCGCAGACGAATTTGCGTTCCAATGCTGACAACCGCTGGGATCGCGTCGTAGAAGCCAGCAGGGCGCTCATCCTCAGCCATGTATCCACAGAATCTTTGGATGCCTATCTGTTGTCCGAATCGAGTCTTTTTGTGTGGGAAGACCGCATCCTGATGATTACCTGCGGAAAAACCACGCTTGTCAAGGCTTTGCCGGAGATTCTCAATATCGTGGGAAAAGAGAATGTGGCGCATCTTTTTTATGAGCAGAAAGATTTTATGTTTCCCGATGAGCAGCCCTCGAATTTTAAAGCGGACGCGGCTTTCATAAAAGAATATTGTCCCGGAAAAATATACAGATTCGGTGTCCCGGGCCCGGATTGTGTGAATGTGTTTTACTGGTCTCAGGCGAATGCCGAATCAGAGCCGGACGCGACGCTGGAAATCCTGATGAACGATCCGGATCCCTCTGTCATGGACATTTTTTCAGAAAAAAATTCAGGCACCGCGGACCGGGCAGAAAGCCGGTCCGGTCTGAAAAACATATTGCAGCGCCGGATGCTGACAGACGGTTATCTGTTTTCGCCGCACGGTTATTCGCTGAACGGCGTTCTTGACGACAATTATGTTACGGTTCATGTAACGCCGCAGCCTGAAAATGCTTATACAAGCTTTGAGACAAATATCATAGAAAAAGACTATGCCGATATGGTAAACAGGGTGGTGTCTGTTTTCAGACCGGAAAGGTTTACGGTGGTGCTGACAAAAAACAGCGATGGCTTTGATCCGATGCTGACGGATGCTGTGCAGGGATACCTGCTTGCGGAAAAAAGCATGGAAAGCCTTGACCGGCGTTATGCAGTTAATTTTATGAATTACAGAAGGTCTTAGGATTGTGAAACCTTTGTGTCCTTTGCGGTAAATTTTTTTAAACCACAAAGCGCACAAAGATTATATCGTTACACCGATAGCGAAAGATAAATGAAAATATCAGACCCTTTTAAGATACTTACACCGAGTGTAACGCTGGACGCCGACGCAAAGCCAAATGGATGCTGTCCAAAACGCTTATGAGCAATTACTGCCGCCTCTGGTTCACAAAATCCGCTCGGCAGTCGCCGATTGGAGAAATAAGGGTTCTCCGAACAAAAAAAGCTGAAATCAAGCCTTAATGAGTATAAATTTAAAGATTGAAAATACCGTTCAAATGTATTAAAAGATGACAGTGCGGATTTCTGCATTTTCCCGAAATTTCAGATTGACATTCCGGAACCGAAGTTTACCCGGAGTGCGGAAATGAACCTGATTTTATTTTATAAGACAGCCCGTAGGGCGGACTAAGCGCAGCGTGTCCGCCATGCCATAATGGCGGACACGCTTCGCTTTGTCCACCCTACGAGGGAGGAAAAATGGGCTTGACTGAAATCTTTTTTAAAATCATCGAAGATAACAATTGTCCGCTTTATGACCTGGGAGATGAATTTTCGTTATCAGACACCGCCCTGTTTTTACCCCCAAACAAAGATGTGTGTCTGAAACTGACCCATGATATAAGCCGGGTCTGTTCACAGCCCGGGCATCTTGAAATCTCCCCGGATACTGCTGCCGGCCCTGACAGCAAAGATAAATTTTACTGTAGCGGCTGTACCGGTCTGATCCGGCTGTCATATAAAAACAAAGAATCAGGAGCAGCCGGCGCGGAAACCGGCGTCAAAGACAGCGACGACATTGACACCATTGCCAGCCTTCTGAGCAATTTCTCTTTTTTCCAAACCCTCAGCGAAAGTGAAATCAGAGAATTGGTCTCCTGTCTGAATCTTAAAAAATTTGAGAAAGACGAATTTATCCTGCGGAAAGGAGAACCCGGCACAAACCTGTTTATTCTTATTTTCGGCAGGGTTGAGGTGGTGGGAGATGACAATATCAGCATCGCCTTTCTGGGAAAAGGCGAGGTTTTCGGCGAAATGAGCCTTCTTTCCGGCGATCCGGTGGGTGCCTCGATCAAAGTTGTGGACCCGGCAACGCTTTTATTCATCAACGGCAAAGATTTCAGAAGTGTTTTAAAGAAATTTCCCTCCCTTCAGATGTATTTTGCCCGGCTCCTTGCCCGAAGGCTTGCCAGAACCAATGTGGTAAGGTCTGAGGAATTCGGCTCCGCAATGGTGGGAAAACTGTCTGACATGCCCCCGTCCGAACTGTTCCAAACCCTTAATACCAATCAGAAAAGCGGCGTGCTGACCCTGCAACTGTCCAAAGGCTCGGCTGATCTGGTTTTCAGGGACGGCAGTCTTATCAGCGCCAAATACAACAATGAAGAAAGCGAGGAGGCTTTTTATGAAATTCTGAAAGAAAAAGAAGGGCGGTTCCGGTTTACGCCGGGGCTGTCGGAAGAAGACATGGAAGCCGATGAAATCGGTGATTTTATGTGGCTGCTGATGGAAGGCGTCAGGCGGCTGGATGAGGAAGAAGCGGGGAATTGAGAATTGAACAACATCGCAGATGCGAAATATTTGTAGCATCGCAGATGCGAAATATTTGTAGCATCGCAGATGCGAAATATTTGCAGAGGAATTTTTTGAAATGAAAAAAAAATTACTGTCTGATTTGAGCCGGATGGTTCCGGTGATATTTTTGATAATGCTTTTATCCTCAGCCGTACAGGCTTCGGATGACAATTTACTTTCTGCCGGAAAAGCAGATGAACCCGGACTGTATCTTATCCGGCTGGCAGAGCCGCCCCTTGCTATACAGCAGGCTCGGCGTTCTTCGGAGCGTCTTGACGTGCGGACAGATGCCAGCAAAGCTTATCGCAAACAACTGTCTGACCGGCAGGATGAGGTCAAAGCCGCAGCAGAGAATATCCTCGGCCGCGGGCTTGCGCCGGTTTATCAATACGATGTGGCATATAACGGCATGGCGATTTCCCTGACGCCCGGAGAAGCCGCTGAAATAGCAAAGATTCCGGGCGTGGTCTCGGTTCACCGGGATGAGCCGCATCGCCTGATGACAGACGCTTCCCCGGAATTTCTGAATGCGCCGACAATATGGGAGGGTTCCGGAACCGGCGGTCTGGGTGAGACAAAAGGACAGGGCATTATCATCGGCATCATAGACACGGGAATATGGCCCGAACATCCCTCTTTTGCCGATGACGGAACTTATCCTTCACCCCCGGCAAAATGGGGCGGAAAATGCAGACTTCCGGCTGACAGTTCACAAGGCTACAAATGCAGCAACAAGCTCATCGGCATTCAGTTT